>Ga0209212_1006263_pt1 | contig 13698 bp, 14 predicted proteins | sample RifGroC2_FD_183996 | JGI IMG/M metagenome (GOLD analysis project Ga0209212, IMG submission 183996) | Groundwater microbial communities from Rifle, Colorado, USA - Groundwater C2 (SPAdes) (version 2) | ecosystem: Environmental > Aquatic > Deep subsurface > Groundwater | place: Rifle, Colorado... | reverse complement strand
TACCCTGGATAGAGGGACTTCCGGTATGTTGAAGGGGATTGAGTATTCTCCATTAGTAGTGGTATATACAGGTTTTAGAAGAGATAGCGTGAGACATCCCCTGGACGGTATAGGGTGCATGATCCCCGCGGGGAGGGGATATAGTATCCTTGGCACCCTCTGGAACTCCACACTCTTCACAGACAGGGCGCCTGAGGGGATGGTGGCATTTACAAACTACCTTGGCGGTAGGCGGAATCCAGAGATGATAGACAAGACAGATGAGGAGCTTCTGGATGCTACAATCAGAGATTTAGATAAGCTGATCGGGATAAGCAGTCCCCCTTCCTTTGTCAGGATAATAAGGCATAAGAGGGCCATTCCACAATATACAACAGGCCATCAGGGGATATTAAAAACTGTAGAGAGTATGCCTGGGCGTATATCAGGCTTATTTATCGCCGGCAATTATCTCCGGGGCATATCCGTGAGAGACTGCATAAGCTACGGTGCCAGACTTGGGGGACACATCTCAATATAGACCGAAGGCTGCTTTCTCCCCTGACCGATGATGGATGTTTAAAATAATGGATTCGATTCTAAGGCATAGATTACTTTACAGGATTCTGACAGGGGTTCTTCTAACTGTCTATATTGCGATTTATCCTGCGGTTATAATATGCGATCTTCATTGTGAGATCGATCAAAGAAGTGATGATGGTATAACTAATAATCCTAGCAGTCATATTCACAGTCACGAGCATGATCATAACCGTACTCAGACTGAATATGACCAGCAATCAGTACCTCTTCAAAAGGATAAAGATACAGGGAAGAAATATTCCTTCTGCTCCTTTGCCCAGTCCGTTTCTTACGTTGGTATCTTTACAATCCCATCCCATCTGACAGGTCTCTCTGAGGCAACTACAAGCCCCCTTTTACATGGGGGGGAGTTTGTATTACAGACTGTTTATCCAAACATCCGTACCCGTGCCCCTCCCCTCTCTTCTCTCATCTAAAGTAGACATATAAAAACGTACACATACGGGCATTGACACAATACATTGCCATAATACATTGCCACAATATATTGCCATAATATATTGAATGGAGGGTTGTATCAATGGATAAGATATTTTCCAATTTTGTATATATAGCATCCTTATTATTCACAGTCTCCATGGGGGGCTTATTGTTTCCATCAGCCGGATGGGCGAGCTGCGGCTCATCCAATTGTTTTCTCGTTGTTGGGACCCAGGAGGGAGTAATAGTACCGGGTCAGGTGATCCTTGATCTGTCATACCGTTTTATCCCTATGGACCTGGTGCAGGAGGGGAGCAAAAGTGCCTCTGAGGCGCTGGTCCCGAAGATCGATTTTGAGAACGGTGAGATCATTCAGGGTGGTCACAGCGAGACACGTACAAACAACGAACTGGCCCAGATGGATGCCAGCTTTGGAGTTACACCTGCCTTTTCCATGATGTTCTCGATACCGTTTTTTAATCTCCGCACACACGAACATACCCATGGACAGGAGGATTTCAGCCGTCAGGATGGCACATCAGGATTCGGTGACATACGCCTTATCGGAAAGTACGCTTTTCATGCCGGCACGAGGCATCTTTTTGTTGGTGGTCTTGGTGTCAAGGCCCCTACAGGGGAGTACAAGCTGTTAGACCATGATGGAGAGATCAATGAACCGACTATTATGCCCGGGACAGGTTCCTGGGATGGTCTGGTCTCGGCCTACTACAGCCATCAGGTCCTGCCCCGCCGGCTTGAGGCCTTTTTTTCTGCTTCCTATCAGGTGACCACAGAGAATGACCTGGATTATCAGTTCGGGAACACCCTTCTCATTAACGGAGGTGCGGGTTATCTCTTTTCCTTTCAGGACAAGCCGGTCACAACTACTCTGCAGCTCAATATGCGCCAGGTACCCCGGGATGAGTTCAAGGGAGATGAAGTCCCAAGCACCGGCGGAAGGTGGATTTACATAACACCCGGGATCAGACTGCAGGCTTCAGCCGATACGGCTGTTTACGGCCATGTCCAGATGCCTGTCTATCAATATGTGAACGATGAAAATATAGTCCCAAGGTACGGATTGCTCCTGGGGATATCAAGGAGTTTTTAGAGAGGAGACGATGATGATTAAATATCGCATTGCATAGGCTATTCTTTTATCTTTTGCCTTGTGGTTTTTAAGGCTTATTGCTAAAATAGCATAAATACTATAAGTGCTTTCGGATACAAACATGGTCTAAACAATTTTGAATAATTTGGAGGGGAAAATGAATCCAAAACAACTATTAGAAAGAATTACTATTAATCCTGATGTAATGGTTGGCAAACCCACTATCAGGGGGTTAAGAATTACTGTTGAGCAGATTTTAAAGGCATTAGCTAAAGGAATCACTGCTAAGGAGCTGATAGAGGATTATCCTGAATTAGAACCTGAAGATATACAGGCTGTTTTATTATATGCAGCGGAGTTGGTGAGTGAGGAGCAGGTTTTTGAAGTAGGCACAGGTGCTTAATAGATGGACACTAAAAAATTGAAGTTTTTGGTAGATGTCGGTGTTAGTAAGAAGGCGGAACAAATGCTTGAAAAACAAGGGTATGATACAAAAAATGTAAGAGACATAAATCCTCGGATGCTTGATAAAGAGATATTAAAATTAGCAGTTTCTGAAAAGCGGATGGTTATTACAATGGATAAAGACTTTGGCGAGCTGGTTTACAATTCAAAATTGCCGCATGGTGGAGTTTTATTATTAAGGCTTGAAGAAGCGCGGGCTGATGAAAAAGTGGAAATTATTGAGAAGATTTTAGAGAAACATTCGGATAAGCTGTTCAATAATTTTTGTGTTTTTAAAGATGGAAGATTAAGGATTAGAAAATAAAAGTGCTATAACCTATAAATAAGCAGCCGAACTTATACTCATTCTTTTATGCTATTTTATTTTTACAATAGAGGTGAGAAAATTCTATGGGTTTAATCTCTCTTGATGAGAGAGTGATGTTTTATTATTTATGGGTATAGAAAATCGCTTCAGGCAGGCGGCATACTCTTATATATTAGGAGGGGGCAGCACCGTCCTTCTAACCTTAATCTTCATTCCTGCTTCCCATTATCGCGGGGGTGTAGTCTACATTATTCCAGGTGTAGTCTTCCTGATTGTTATAGGCTGTTTTATCTACAAAGGATATAGACTCCTGACCAGGATAATCGCCATCCTCGCTACAGGGGAGGACACTCCTCTTCACCCTGAACGCCCTGCTCCCCATGCCTGTTGCTGTTACCATTCCTTTTGTTGACCCTCCACGGAAAATATTATTGATCAGCGGCACAGGGAAACCTATTTTTCTTATAATGGCCATTATAACAGGCTTCGTAGCTTTTATGCTCATCAGGGCTGGTTGGTGGAGAGGTCAGAATCGTCCTTAAGTGAAGCCACCTTCTTTAGCAACCATAACACCACGCGATATCCAAACAAGACCGATAGCATTACGGCATAGATTAATGGCCAAATGAAACCCTCAGGAAAATTCCCCTCCCTTGACTGATACCATAATAAATGGTATTATCCATACCATGAAAGCTACCATTGATCGTTCAGGAAGAATTGTCGTGCCGAAGGCTATCCGTGAGGCTGCAGGATTGACCCCTGGTGCCCTCCTGGAAATCCGGATTGTAGGCTGCCATCTCGAAATCGAACCGTCGCCGCTTCCAGTGAAGCTGGAACATCGTGGTAAACTTCTTGTGGCGGTTCCCCAGAGACCGCAACCTCCACTGACTGCTAAGGAAGTCGAGGCAGTCACCACCAAGTTACGGGATGAACGGGGTCGGCCTGAACGCTAAAGGAGGTACAGATCCGAACGCTTCTTGACACAAGTTGTATGGTCGCTGCCCTCTGTACCTGGCACGAACATCATGAGATCACAAAGGCAGAAATCGAGAGATCCCTTCGAATCAAGGACGCCCTTATATTCGCGGCGCCTTCGCTGGTTGAAACATACGCTGTCCTTACCCGTCTTCCTCCGCCTCACCGTCTCTCCACACAGGATGCATTGGTGTTGTTAGAATCTAACTGGGGCGGTGCCGAGGTCGCCGCACTTACCCCATCGGAGTATTGGAAGCTATTAAGAGATTGCAGAGATAACAGTATAGTAGGGGGACAGGTTTATGATGCCGTAATCATGGCCTGTGCCAGAAAGGCCCGTGTAGAGAGGCTTTTGACATGGAACCTGGATCACTTCACTCCTTTTGATGAGAATATTATTGTAACAGTTCCCGGCCAACGTTGAGAATATTGTTATCGAGATATGCAAGTCTGGAGGCGGAGAGAATTGATCAGCAACTTTATTTTACTACTCTGTCTGTCGTGCAGGGTGGCCGTTGACAGACTACCCAGGAGGGCGTATACTTTCAGCCAATTGGAGATATTTAGCGATATGGCTAAACAACTAAATTGGCCACGTGTCGAGAGAACACTGCGTGAGAAGGGGTTAACCCTCTTCACGCCTCAAGACCTCCTCCACATCCTTGGTGCTTCCGAGATTTCACTGCGCTTTTTATTGACCCGGGCCGTCAAGCGCGGGGATGTTCTGAAGCTCCGCCGGTCCCTGTACGGACTGGCTTCTCTTCCACCCGCGGAACTGGAAGTCGCGAACTACCTCTATCGCCCATCCTATATCTCTTTCACTTTCGCTCTGTCTTATTACCACATCATTCCGGAAACGGTCTATGTGATTACATCGGCAACCACAAGGACAACAGCGACTTTCATAGCCATGGGAAGGCAATTCGTCTACCATCGCATCAAACTATCTGCCTTCACCGGATACAGAGCCGGGCGCGTGGACAATAGAACTGTGTGGATTGCAGAGCCGGAAAAAGCGCTGGTGGATACGCTATACTTCGTTGCCCTCAAGAAGCAGGGGCTGCCGGAACGTATTGATGCAGCTCGTCTTTCCATGTCGAAAGTCCGGACATTTGCCAATCTGTTTAACAATGCAGACCTCGAAAAGATCGTGGAGGAATTATTGTGATCACCGCCGGGGTTATCAAACAAATTGCAGTTGCATTGCAGACGACCGAATTGAATATTGCCCGCGAATACGCCCAACATTTGTTCCTATCGGGATTCTATCAGCAACGCGGCACCCGGAAAGTGATGTTCAAGGGCGGCACCGCACTTCGAGTTGTTTACAACAGTCCCCGTTTCTCTGAGGACCTTGACTTTTCCGGTTTTGGTATCAGCATGCGCGATATCGAAGACTGGATTGCGATCACTATCGCCGGCATCGAACAATCAGGGATATCGGTCTCTATTGAAGAAAGCAAGAAAACAAGCGGGGGCTATCTGGGTATCCTATATTTGGGGTTCAGCGGTTATAGGATCCGAATTCTACTTGAGATTTCTCTGCGACGGAAGAATGGGCTTAAAGGTCGTGGGGTACTCATCGCCAGCGATTTGGCGCCTGCCTACACGGTCACGCTTCTGCCTGAAGAAGCCCTGGTCAGGGAAAAACTCTCAGCCCTTCTGGATAGGAGAAAACCGCGTGATTTCTTTGATTGCTATTTCATGTTGCGGAAAAATCTGATCCCGCCTGGGCAACGTTATCTGCTCCTGAAAGTAAAACAAGTTCTGGCGGAATCGAGAATCAACTTCAAGACGGAATTGAGCGATTTTCTCCCCCGGCCATATAAGCCCATCGTGAGTAATTTTAAGAAGGCACTTATGGCTGAACTTGAACATTACGGTTAAACGTTCATGACAAGGATAATTTGTCACCCCGCTACATGAAAAGGATGTAGGGACAGACCTTCAGGTCTGTCCAAAACAGGCATAGAAGTGGACAAACCTAAAGGTTTGTCCCTACGAGTTCGGGAATTTTCACGGTAAAACATAGCAAGATATGGTTCTTGGCGCTATGACTTTGACTTTATACCGATTTAACCTTTCATGTCCATCTCCCCTGTAAAGTAACTGATAAAATATCATTAACACATCAAAAACCATGCCCGGATGCTTGACACATCATGGATTACCATGTTAGTTTGTTGACGCTACACCTTTAAAAAAGGAGATTTAAAATGGGGAAAAAGATTCTTGTTGCAGAATCAGATAGTGCTGTTCAACAGGTAGTCTCATATTTTTTAGACCTGGAAGGTTATGAGGTAACAACCGCAGCAGATGGCATTGGTGCCTTAGAGGCTGTTGAGAAGTCATTACCAGAGGTCATCCTGTTATCTCCAGATCTCTCCGGCTTAAACGGTATAGAGGTCAGCAGGCTTATCAGAGAAAAGTCTCAATTCAAGGGTATACCAATCCTCTATATTATTGATAGTGAAGACTCCCTGCTAAAGATGGGGCAGGATATACCGCCTGGATACGGGGTTATTAACAAACCCATTGATCCGTCAAAGATGACCAATACTATAAAAGAGTATATTGATAAAGCAAAACAATCTCAGGAAGAGGAGGCTGGTGGGGTAAGTATTGAAGAGCTTCTGGGGTGGGAGGTCACAGAGGAATCCAAGGAGAAAGAGGCTGCGTCTCAGGAAGAGAAACCAGATATAAATGCGGTATTTACTGACCTGTTTGGGACCGCAGAGTCAGAACAGACATTCACTACCCCTAAGTTTGCAGAAGAATTGAGAGCAGCCACCATATATGAAGAAGTCCCAACAGAGCCGGAGAAAAAAGAGACTTTTCAGGATACAGAAGCTGTTGAGGCAGATTTAAAGAGCAGGATTACTGATGATATGATTAAGGATATTGTCAGCAGGATTTCCAGAGACATTATTGAAAGGGTTGTTTCGGATGTGGTCCCGAGGATTGCAGAGGAGGAGATAAAGAAGGAGATCGAGAGACTCAAGGGTGACAGCGGATGACAGAACTGAGCAAGGTATATGACCCGGGGGATACAGAGGAGAAATGGTATAAATTCTGGGAGGAAAAAGGATATTTTAAAGCCAATGCAAAGTCTGATGCCCCTGTATTTTCCATAGTAATCCCGCCGCCAAATATCACAGGTTCACTTCACATGGGCCATGCCCTTAACACAACGCTGCAGGATATCCTTGTCCGCTGGAAGAGGATGTCAGGCCATAATACCCTCTGGCTTCCTGGAACAGACCATGCCGGTATAGCGACTCAGAATGTGGTAGAGCGACAACTTACAACTGAAGGGAGCAGCAGGAAGGAATATGGCAGGAAGAGATTTGTTGAGAAGGTATGGGAGTGGCGTGAGCATTATGGCCGTACAATAATCTATCAGTTGAAAAGATTGGGCGCTTCCTGTGACTGGAGCAGGGAGCGTTTTACAATGGACGAAGGGATGTCAAGGGCAGTACAGGAGGTCTTTGTCAGGCTCTATGAAGAGGGGCTTATATATCAGGGTAATTACATCATCAACTGGTGTCCCAGGTGCATGACAGCATTGTCTGATCTTGAAGTGGAGCATGAAAATATCAAAGGTAAATTGTATTACCTTAAATATAAACTGACAGACGGCTCAGATATCCTCACGGTTGCTACCACACGGCCTGAGACAATACTTGGTGATACGGCAGTTGCTGTACATCCAAATGATAACAGGTACAACAGCTTTATTGGAAAGAGCGTATTTATTCCTGTAATTAACAGGGAGATACCTGTTATTGCAGATGAAGTGGTTGATATGGAGTTTGGAACCGGTGTGTTGAAGATTACACCTGCACATGACCCGTATGACTTTGAGGTGGGTAACAGGCACGGACTCCCTAAGTTAAAGGTAATGACTGATGACGGCAGGATGAATGAGGCTGCAGGTTCGTATAAGGGGATGGAGAGGTTCGAGTGCAGGAAGGCAATACTGAAAGACCTTTCTGACAGGGAAGAACTTGTGAAATTGGAAGATCATCTCCATGCAGTTGGCCACTGCTACAGATGCAAGACGATTATAGAGCCTAATGTCTCAAGACAGTGGTTCGTAAAGACTAAACCCCTGGCTGAACCTGCTATTAAAGCAGTAGAAAGTGGTATGGTCTCCCTGATCCCGAAGGGTTGGGAGAACACATATTTTGACTGGATGTACAATATAAAGGACTGGTGTATCTCAAGACAGATCTGGTGGGGACACCAGATCCCTGCGTGGTATTGCAGCAATTGCAGCGGCATAACAGTAGATGTAACCGATCCTGCGTCATGCAGGCACTGCGGAAGCAGGGAAATCAGGCAGGACGAAGACGTCCTTGATACATGGTTTTCATCTGCCTTATGGCCATTCTCCACCCTCGGCTGGCCTGAAGAAACAGAAGACCTTAAGAGGTTCTATCCAACTTCTGTGCTTGTAACCGGATTTGATATCCTCTTTTTCTGGGTAGCGCGCATGATGATGATGGGACTGAAATTTATGAAGGGTGTCCCGTTTAATAATGTCTGCATTCATGCACTTGTTCGGGATGCAGAAGGCCAGAAGATGAGTAAATCAAAGGGTAATGTAATTGACCCGCTTGCTATAATGGACAAGTATGGCACGGATGCCCTGAGGTTCACCCTTGCTTCCATGTCTTCTCCCGGCCGTGATATAAAACTCTCAGAGGAGAGGATCGAAGGGTACAGGAATTTTGCCAATAAGATATGGAATGCTGCGAGATTTATAATGATGAAGGTGGATGACTCTGCTGCTCTTAATCCATCAATACTATCTCTTCCGGATAAATGGATATTGAGCCGCCTGAATAAGACAGCGGGTGAAGTTACAAAGATGTTGAACGAATATAGGTTTGATATGGCAGCCCATACTATTTATAGCTTTTTCTGGCATGAGTTTTGTGACTGGTACCTGGAATTCTCCAAACTTCAACTTGCAGAGGGTGGAAGCAGGAAGACTAATACTGCATCGGTACTGGTAAAGACAATGAATGATACTTTAAAATTACTCCATCCATTCATGCCATTTATAACAGAAGAGATCTGGCAGCATATCCACAAATCTTCTATAATGACAGAGTCATATCCGGTGGTTGATAATTCACTGATCGATAACAGTGCAGAGGGTGAAATGGACTCTGTTATGGAGGTGATAAAGGGTATCAGGAGCGTCAGGTCAGAACTTAATATATCACCGGCACAGGAGGTTGATGTCCATCTCAGGGTCTCTGAAGAAGGCTTTATAGAATTACTTAAAGATAATCTCGTGTATGTAAAAAGGCTGGCATGGGCAGGGAATATAGTTATGGGCGCTGATATCAAAAGGCCGGATATGTCTGCGACCGCTGTTTTAACAGGCGGTGAGATGTATATACCTCTGCAGGGGATAATTGATATAGAAAAGGAGAGGGGAATCTTAGAGAAGAGGCTTAAAGGAATAGATAATGAAATAACAAGGATTGAAATTAAACTCTCAAATAAAGCCTTTGTTGATAAAGCACCTGAGGAGGTAGTTTTGAAAGAAAAAGAGAAATACAAAGAATTTATAGACCAGAAAGAGAGGATTAAGGCCAACCTGTCATGGCTTAAGAAATAAGGATGGGTAATGACCTGCCATTAACATATATCCGGTCTGTTATAGAAAATGCCTTATCCGAAGATATTGGTCCAGGTGATATCACAACATCCCTGCTTATCGCAGAAGATCAAATCGCTGAAGGATTTATCACAGCAGAAGAGGATGTAATTGCAGCAGGTATCCTGGTTGCTGAAGAGGTCTTTAAGACCCTTGACCCTGATGCAGTCTTTGAGACATTAGCAAGAGACGGAGAATCAATCAGTGCCGGCACTAAAATAATCAGGGTGCAAGGAAAGGCAAAGGCCCTTCTTACCGGAGAGAGGGTTGCCCTGAATTTTTTACAGAGGCTGTCAGGTATTGCAACCTTATCCAGGAGATATGCAGAGGCTGTGAAAGGTCTGCCAGTCCGGATTGTGGATACGAGGAAGACTACACCAGGGCTCAGGATCCTTGAGAAATATGCTGTGCGGATTGGTGGATGCCGGAATCACAGGTTTGGACTATTTGACGGGATTTTGATAAAGGAAAATCATATTGCATTGACATCAGGTGTTGGAGTGGCTACAAATATTGTCAGGGATAAGTCGCCGCATACAATCAAGGTGGAGGTTGAGGTTAAGAATTTAGAAGAGGTCAGAGAGGCTGCTGAGGGTGGGGCAGATATTATCATGCTGGATAATATGGATATCCCGATGATGAGAGAGGCTGTTGGTATTATAAGAAATTATAAAGATAAAGAGATAATGATAGAGGCATCAGGCGGTATGGGCCTTGATAGTGTAAGAAATGTAGCTCTGACTGGCGTAGATTTAATTTCTGTTGGCGCGCTGACCCATTCTTCCTCATGGGTGAATATAAGCATGGACATATTTCCGGTAAAATCATAAATAAAGAAATGAAACCCCCTGAATTAATAGATGATCTTATACTGAACATGTTTAAAGAGAGTAAGGGGGCGTTTGTCTCCGGTCAGACCATGAGTAATAAGATCAGGATATCAAGAACAGCAGTATGGAAGCATATAGAGGGCCTGAGACGGGAGGGATATGTTATTGTCAGCACTCCCTCCAGGGGATACAGCCTGGTAGTGGCGCCTGATAAGCTGTCAGCTTCAGAAATTAAAAGGGGGATAAATACAAAGACCATAGGGAGAGAGGTTCAGGTATTTAATGCTGTAGTGTCGACTAATGATATAGCTATGGAGATGGGTGCAAGAGGTATGCAGGAAGGACTGGTAATAGTTGCAGAGTCACAATCACATGGGAGAGGAAGGCTCGGACGAACATGGATCTCGCCGGGGAATGTTAATATTTATGCTTCAATCCTCTTCAGACCTGAGTTATCTCCTGTGTATGCGCCAACCCTTACCATGATGGCATCCCTGGCAACAGCTACGGCTATTTCAAAGACAACCGGGCTTGAGGCGAAAATAAAATGGCCTAATGATATTCTGATAGGTTCGAAAAAGGTATCCGGTATCCTGACTGAGATGAATGCTGAGGAGGAGATGATAAATTATGTGGTCGTAGGGATAGGGATAAATGTTAATATGAGGGTGGGGGACTTACCTGATGGTCTCAGGATTCCAGCTACTTCTCTGATGGAGTGTATCGGGGAAAAGGTAGATAGGACTGCCCTTTTAAAGCAGCTCATAGAGACTATTGACTCAGACTATGATGGGCTTAAAAATAAGGGTATAATGTCAGTTGTGAAAAGGTGGCGGGAGAACTGTATTACCCTCAATAAAAAGGTAAAGGCGACCCTGCCGGGTGAGGTTATTACAGGCGTGGCAGAGGATGTTACACAGCAGGGCGGGCTTGTAATAAAGATGGCAGAGGGACATACAAAGGTTATATATGCAGGTGATATAACTATACTTGAATAGGGTTTGATAAAAATATATGCTTTTTGCCATAGATATAGGAAACACTAATATAGTATTCGGTATTTATGAGGATAAAAATATTATTGACTACTGGCGTATCAGCTCTGACCCTCATAAAACAGCGGATGAGTATGGTTTATTATTTTGTGATTTACTGAAATATGCCAATGTGGGGATGAAAAATGTAGACAATGTCATTATTGCATCTGTTGTTCCACCGCTGACATCTGTATTTATCAGGATGGTTCAGAGATATCTTAAAACGACGCCAATCATTGTTGATGAGAATACAAAAACAGGGCTTAAGATATGTTATGATAATCCAGGGGATGTGGGTGCAGACAGGATTGTGAATGCAGTTGCAGCATATGCAGCTTATGGCGGTCCTGTTATAATAGTAGACTTTGGGACTGCGACAACATTCTGTGCCATAAGTAAGGAGGCAGAATATCTCGGTGGTGTTATAGTGCCCGGGATTTTGATCTCGCTTGAGGCATTATTACAAAAGGCTGCAAAACTTCCAAAGGTGACACTTGAGCCACCAAAGACAGTGATAGGGAGAAGTACTGTGTCAAGCATTCAATCAGGCATTATTTATGGTTATGCAGGGATGGTTGATGAGCTGGTGGAACGCATCAAAAAAGAGATGGATGGCGAGCCGTATATTATTGCAACCGGTGGTCTGGCTGAGATGATAGTACCGCAGACAAGGAATATAAAAGAGATAAACCCCATATTAACTTTAGAAGGTCTAAGGATTGTTTTTGAAATGAACAATAAATAGGGAGGTGAAGGATTTGGAGGAAAGGGAGGATAAAAAAGAAGAGGCTGAGACAAGTAGTGGTATGGTAGAAGAGGTATCACCGGCAGGGGAAGTTAGTATAGAGACATTGAAGGATGAATTAGGTAAAAAAGAGGCGGAGTGCAAGGAGTTGGGTGATAAATACCTGAGGGCCCTTGCTGAAATGGATAATTTCAGAAAGCGTGTTGCAAGGGAACAGTCTGAATCTGTAAAGTTTGCCAATGAAAAGATACTGTGTGATCTGCTTTCAGTGGTGGATAATATGGAGCGGGCAGTATTACACTCGCGTGAGAAAAAGGATTTTGACATACTTATAGATGGATTAGAGCTGACAATGAAGGAGTTCAACAGTGTATTTGATAAATATGGTGTGAAATGTATAGAGTCTGTTGGCCAGCCATTTGACCCAAACCGGCACCATGCAGTAGCAATAATAGAGTCAGAGTCCCATCAGGATAATACAATTGTTGAGGAATTCCGTAAAGGTTATGTATTGAATGACAGGATTTTGAGGCCTTCTATTGTAAGTGTTTCAAAGAAAAAAGATGAGGCAGAAAGAAATCAGGATTAGTCCCTTGAATTTAATATTTGTAGTGGTTATAAACTTTATGTTGTGTATCCAAAACTGAAGATTCAAATTATTATAAATAAAATGAGAGGAGGAGTAATATCATGGGAAAAGTTATAGGTATTGACCTGGGGACTACAAACTCCTGTGTTGCAGTAATGGAAGGCGGAGAGCCGGTGGTTATACCAAATGCTGAAGGGAGCAGGACAACCCCGTCGGTTGTGGCCTTTACGGATAAAGGTGAAAGACTGGTCGGTGCAATCGCAAAACGCCAGGCAATAACCAACCCTGAGAATACCATATTTTCAATAAAGAGACTTATTGGCCGCAAGTTTAACGCTCCGGAAGTCAGTGAAGCAAGGAAGAGGCTGCCGTACAGGATAGTTGAGGCGTCTAATGGAGATGCCCATGTGGATGTAAGGGGTAAGGCATACAGCCCCGCTGAGATATCTGCTATAATCCTGCAAAAAATGAAACAGACCGCAGAAGATTATCTTGGAGAGACTATAACAGAGGCAGTTATCACAGTCCCTGCCTACTTTGATGACAGCCAGAGACAGGCTACTAAAGATGCCGGCCGTATATCCGGACTTAGTGTGCTGAGGATCATCAATGAACCGACTGCTGCATCACTGGCATACGGCCTTGAGAGGAAAAAAGATGAAAGGATAGCTGTATATGACCTCGGCGGCGGTACATTTGATATCTCTGTCCTTGAGATCGGGGAGGGTGTTTTTGAGGTTAAGTCTACAAATGGAAATACGTATCTTGGCGGAGATGATTTTGATTTAAGGATCATCGACTGGATGGCAGATGAGTACAGGAAAGATCAGGGTATTGACCTTCGTAAAGACAAGATGGCCCTCCAGAGGTTGAAAGAGGCGGCTGAAAAGGCCAAGATAGAACTCTCTTCCTCAATGGAGACAGATATAAACCTCCCCTTTATTACTGCAGATGCATCAG
>Ga0209212_1006262_pt1 | contig 13704 bp, 12 predicted proteins | sample RifGroC2_FD_183996 | JGI IMG/M metagenome (GOLD analysis project Ga0209212, IMG submission 183996) | Groundwater microbial communities from Rifle, Colorado, USA - Groundwater C2 (SPAdes) (version 2) | ecosystem: Environmental > Aquatic > Deep subsurface > Groundwater | place: Rifle, Colorado... | reverse complement strand
TACAGGGACTTCAATCAAAACACCCACAACTGTTGCAAGGGAAGCGCCCGAATTTAGTCCAAAAAGCATCGCCGATGTTGCTATTGCCACCTCAAAATGATTGGATGCGCCGATCATTGCAGCGGGGGCTGCATCTTCATAGGAAAGTCCCAGTAATCGGGATACACCATATCCCAGCGCAAAGATGAATATTGTTTGAATAAAAAGTGGTATGGCGATCCATACTATCGTCAAAGGATATTTCATTATGATCTCTCCTTTAAAGGAGAACAAGAGTATCAAGGTCAAGAGAAGTGCGATAATGCTGATCGGGGTAAGATGGTGCAAGAAGCGTGTGTTAAACCATTCCAGTCCTTTATATTGAATCAACCACTTTCGTGAAAAGTATCCAGCAATCAGTGGCAATGCTACGTAAATCAACACTGAGAGCAGAATCGTCTGCCACGGAATAGGCATTGCGTTTACACCCAGCAAGAACCCACCGAGAGGTGCATAAAGTATTAACATGGAGAGAGAATTTATAGCAACCATCACTAAGGTAAGGCCTTCGTTGCCTTTTGCCAGGGAACCCCACATTAATACCATTGCAGTGCACGGGGCAACACCTAAGAGGATTGCCCCTGAAATATAGCTTCTCCACAGCTCAACTTCCTGTCCAGACTTAATGATTTCTGTTCCAGGTAAGAATTCCTTAAATAGGTATCCCAAAAAGAAGAATGCAATTACATACATAGTAAAAGGTTTCACTGCCCAGTTGATGAATAAGGTCAAGGCAACAGGTTTTGGAGTTTTTGCAGCCTTTACTACCTCTGCAAAATCAATCTTCACCATAATGGGATACATCATAAAAAACAGGCAAATAGCGATAGGAATAGAAACTTGATATACTGCGAAAGTATCTAACTTTACAGCAACCTCCGGCGCTAATTTTCCCAGGAAAATTCCTGCACCAATACAGAGCAGTACCCAGAGGGATAAGTATTTTTCAAAAATGGATAGGGTGCTTTTCTCAACCATATTTAATCCTTCCTCATTTATTAACAAACATCATTTTGGTGTATATTCCAAATTATTCCAATAGGAGTTTTTTTCTTTGAAGCCGCTTTTCCCTAAAAAATATTGGGAGAAAGATAGATGGTTTCTCTTTCCTGCACGGGTTTGGCTGCCTTTACTGAAAACCCACGTGGTATAAATCATAGAAATATTATAAACTTTCAATATTAAAACAATATGAAGAAATTATTAATTTTGTGTTAAGTTTAAAACTGCATTGTTTTTAAGAATTTTGAACTAGCCATAGAGAATACAAGAGACTTGAATATGTATTGTTTTGTGATAAACTTTAACATCGTTTACTACTGGAATATTTTGTTGCATGCAATGCACAATAAACGTCAAAAATATAGGAGAGAGAAATGCGGAAAATTAGTTATTTATTGGTTATGTTTGTTTTTTGCGCTCTGCTGTCTTTTGGATGCAATCCTGAAAAGACTACGCTGTCTGAAAAAGGCGGTATCTGGGCTGTATATGACAGGGAGTGTCGGAAATGTCACAAGGTCAGCGGAAAGGGTTGTTTTATAGGACGATTTATCTTTAAAACCCCTAATTTTACAAATACCAAATGGCAGGATAATGTATCTGACTCAAGGTTGATAATTGCGGTGGCTAATGGTAAAGGAAAGATGCCGGGATTTAAAGGCAAGTTGAAAGACGAAGAGATTGTTGACCTTGTCAAGACATGCGTCAGGAGTTACTACCCGCCTGCAAAACCATAAGGATTAATATTGATTTTGCTGTACTTTAAGATAAAATTTGTACATTGTGATTGAAGATTAAAATAGGATGCGGATTTTCGCAGATAAACGCAGATCCTTTATATTACTTGTATTTATCAATCTAACAGCTTAGAAGTTTTAAAGAGGTTCTTAAAGTTGCAGGTTTATCACGTTGGTGTTTAATCCTGATAATCTGTGTTCATTAGCATAAAAATTTCTATGCAATCAACCATTGGGGAGAAATTATGCTCAGGGAGATGTGCAAATCCAAGATACACGCCGCAACTGTAACTGAAACCAACCTGAAATACAACGGCAGTATTACCATAGATAAAGCCCTTCTTGAAGCAGTGGACATCTTGCATTACGAACGGGTGCAGGTTCTCAATATTAACAACGGAACACGTGTTGAAACCTATGTCATTGAAGGAAAGCGCAATTCTGGCGTCATCTGTTTAAACGGCGCTGCAGCACGATGGGCACAACCAGGAGACCGGGTTATTATCATTTCTTATTGCCTTGTTGAAGATAAAGACGCAAGGAACTGGAAGCCCAAGATTGTTCTGGTAGATGAGAACAACAAGCTTATCAAAAAACCCCGGCCATGAGAAGAGTCTTATTTGAAATCCCCCTGCCTTTTCTACAAAAATGCATACCTATTTATTCTTACGGTCTCATGCTAATGGTCGCCTTTTTGGTAGCCGTCGCTATTGCACGATGGCGGGCAAAGAAAGAGGACATCAACCCCAATAAGATTACAGACCTTAGTATTTATATAGTTTTTGCTGGAATTTTGGGGGCAAGGATTTTTTTCATTATACAATTCTTTGACGATTATAAAGATAATCTTTTAACTATCTTTAAAATTTATGAAGGTGGTTTGGTTTACTACGGAGGGCTGTTTGCGGCTATCATTACATTATTTGTTTATGTTAAAAAGCATCGCCTGCCCTTCCTTAAGATTATTGATATCGTTACACCTTCCACTGCATTAGGACTTGGTTTCGGCCGTATCGGATGCTTCCTGAATGGATGCTGCTTTGGAAAACTTGCACCACACATCCCATGGGCTATTCAATTTCCAAGAACGATGGATAAAACTGGCATGGTTGATGGCAGTCCAGCCTTTCTTCATCAATATGAACTCGGATTAGTGCATCTTTCTGATACACATGCCTTACCTGTGCATCCTACCCAATTGTATTCATTTCTTTCCGATATTGCGCTTTTCTTTATCCTTAGCGCCTTTTTTAAATATCGGAAAAGAGATGGGGAAGTGTTGCTCCTCTTTGGAATAATCTATCCTGTCATAAGATTTTGTATGGAAATACTACGGGGGGATAACCCGCTATTCTTCAATCTTTTTACCATAGCTCAAATTATAAGTATCGCCATGTTTGTTGTGTCAACAATCCTTTTTACCATCTTCAGGTTAAAAACGGTAAAAGCCGTTCCAAATACCCCAAGTTACAAAGGAAACAAAAAATAAGTTTATATGCTTCTTTCTGCTGTTTCTTTTATCTGCAAACCATCATCTAATATACGTAATTTATTAACGAATTTATCTTCCATAAGCAGTCGGAATGTTGCCCGCTCTTCGTCGAATTTACTGCTTAAAATACGTGCATGCTCGTGAAGATACGCAATTAACTTCCCATTAGCCGAACTGCATGAAAGTTCTATATCAATAAAATTCCTCTCTATTGTTTCTACGATCTTGCGTTCTAGGTCTTGTATTCCATGTCCTGTCTTCGCAGAAATCATAGCACAATTCTTGTAATAACTCCTAAGCAAAGGGATGATTGACTCGTCTTTCACGGCATCTATTTTGTTAAATACCATAATAGTAGGCGTCTTATCGCACCCTAGTTCCTTTAACACTGTATTTACTGACTCTATTTGTTTATGAACTATTGGGGAACTAATATCAACAACATGGAGCAGCAGATCGGCATGTCGTGATTCTTCTAGCGTCGCTTTAAATGAAGATATTAGATGGTGGGGTAATTTCTTTATAAAACCAACTGTATCGCTCACTAAAAATTTCTGGCCATTTTCTAACTTACATACGCTTGTTTTTGTGTCAAGTGTTGCAAATAGTTTGTCCTCCACAAAGGTATCAATTTCCGTCAGTGCGTTCATTAATGTAGATTTTCCGGCATTAGTATATCCCACAATTGATACCGTGAAAAATTCTTTTCGCGAGGCAACCAGGCGTTCCTGCCTCTTTTCAATTTCGCTCAATTTTCTTCTCAGATATTGAATCTTTCTTGCCACAATACGCTTATCTACTTCCAGTTGTTTTTCACCAGGACCTCTTGTCCCAATGCCGCCCTCAATCCTGGAAAGATGTGTCCACATTCGTTTTAATCTGGACTTTGTATACTCTAATTGAGCCAGTTCAACCTGAAGTTTAGCCTGGAACGTCTTTGCCCGAGTGGCAAATATGTCCAGGATTAACTCACTTCTATCAATTACCTTTTTGTTAATTACCTTTTCTAAATTTCTAACTTGCGAGGGACTAAGGTCGTCATCACAGATAAGCACATCAACATCCAATTCCTCTGAAATCTCAGCCAGTTCATTGGCCTTCCCCTTTCCAATATAATACACAGGGTCAATACTTGCCCTTTTCTGGACTATCGAGTGGACAACTTTTGCGCCCGCAGTTTCTGCCAGCCGCTGAAGCTCTTCCAACGGTTCTTCGCCATCCACATAGTCGTCAGGAAGCATAACTCTGAAAAGAATGGCACGTTCAGCTCTTACTGTAAATGCGGTATCTTTTAGTTTCACCTAAACTTGATCTCCATTAATTGACGAGAGAATGTTTATTTATCTGCGTAATCTGAGAAATCTGTAGTTTTAAAAACTACATACTACAACCGGTTCAGAATAATCCTTGCATCCACAGCCTTTACACCTTTTGGATACACAAGGACTGGATTCAGGTCTATTTCCTTCATTTCTTCTATAGAAACCATGATATTTGATACTTTTAAAATGGTTTGAGCCAATGTGGCAATATCAAGAGCTTCGGTATTTCTATACCCATTCAAGACTTTAGCTCCTTTTATTTCGTGAATCATATCCAGTGCCTCGTATTCCTCCAGCGGGGCAATACGGAATGATACGTCTTTATAAATTTCTACAAAAATACCGCCGAGCCCAAACATTACAGCCGGACCAAATTGAGGGTCTCTAAGCCCGCCAACAATGACTTCCGTTGAAGGCGCAGCCATCTCCTCAACTAGAATTCCATTAATCCTTGCGTCTGGCACCCTATTTTTTACATTTCTCATAATTTCTTCATATGCCACCCTAACGCCTTCCTCGTCCTTTATCCCCACCCTCACGCCTCCTACATCGGTTTTATGACTGATATCTGGCGAAATAATCTTCAGAACAACCGGGTATCCAATGGACCCAGACGCCCGGATTGCTTCCTCAACAGAAGAAGCAACCACATGCCTGGTTGTTGGTATCCCGAATACACCAATTAATTCTTTGGCATCAGGTTCGAGTAGTGCATACTGTTTTAGCCGTAAAGCTTTTTGTATAATTTCTCTGGCAGTTTTTAAATCGTTCGTTATAAATTTACTCATTCGATTTTTCTCAAACTGATAAACGCATGAATACAATCGCTCAACACCAAATGGGGAAGTCCCCTTTCATCCTCATAGCAAATGAGGGGAAGAAGGAGTGGTTATAAGGCTCTACAGAATTCAACTTTGATACTACCGGAGCAAACTCTCGTGAAATTTTCTTTTAAAAATGTATGTTTTTTATTATAACACAAATATAAAATGTTTAAAGGATATATATCAAATACAATTGGACGCATTCAGTGGACTATTCATACTCAAAATTCCTTTCTCATTCCGTATCTTGAGCAAATTGAAGGTACTGCAAATAATACCCTATTAAAAATCCTCAGAAAAGATCGGTACAAGGTGATTGGGGAATTTGAAATAACACATACAAATAACACAGAAACTTATCTTGTCAAAGTATACAAATATCCCCATTTATTTCAAAAAATAAAATATCTCTTTAAACAAACCCGGGCATTTAACGAATTTAAAACAACTTACATCGCAGCAATGAAAGGCTTTCCGGTTGAGGTACCTGCCGCTTATGGAGAACAAAAGGGCTTTCTTTCTAAAAAATCTTATTTAGTCATTAGAAAAATCAAACATTCTAGCAATTTAAGAGAATTCCTTAGAAGCACCACATCGCTTAAAGAGAGAAAGGATGTTTTAAGGAAATTTGGTAAACTTGCAAAAGATGCACACGAGGGGGGTATAAAGCAGGACGATTTTTCACTGGATAATTTTCTTGTGTATAATGATGAAATTTTTGGGGAAAAATTAATCTTAATTGATTTTGAACGAGTATCAATACAAACAATATCTTTAAGGGAAAAACATCGTGTCTGGTATCTGGCTAAGCTAAATCGCGCAAAACGGTATTTTACAAATACAGAACGGCTCAGATTTCTGCTATCTTACACGGATGGCGATTTCAGCTACTGTAAAAGACTAGCCAGGCAAATCGAAAGGGTAACCATCCGCATTCAGAAAAAAGATGCCAGAAAATTCTGGAAACAATGTGTCAACGAAAACAGGAAATTTGGAGTCTTTGAAAATGCCAATTTTTATGGCTATTACAGGAAGAATTACCTTATAGAAACACTGATAAAATTGTTAGATACTATTGAAAAAACTGACCGGGATATTATTTATACAAACCAATTTCAAATATTCCATTTCACAGAGAACTTCTCTGCCGAACTGAATTCCCGCAATATTACACGGGTATGGATGCATGCAAACGCCTTATTTGCGCTAAGAATCAATGTACCTGTTCCAGCAGGTTTTTTTAAAAATAATTCTTCAAAAGAATGGTTTCTAATTTCGGAAGTACCTGAGAACTGTACTTCTCTTGATAAGTACATTGATTCGTGCTCAGACAAAAGTCCCCTAATGCCCGCACTTTCAATGTTCGTGAAACAAATTTCACCATTTGGTAATCTTAGCAAGTATTTTAACACCAAGGATTTACTCGTTCAGATGAACGAAAACAAGAGGCTAAAGTGTTATCTGGGGAATTACAACTCGTTTAATATAAATCATCTTTCAATACAAAAAAACAGGGTGGTTAACACCAACACCATCAAACAACTTTTGCAGTATATCGCAATTCCTACTAGTTTATTCTAGTAAAGTATTATTATATTAAATTATGATATTTTGATTGTGGCTTAACCAAAGGGGAAGCGGGGGGTATAATCCCTCCTTCTCCCTTTAGAAAGGGAAGATATGAGGAATTATCTAAGTCAACAATATAACTCCGCATCGATGGTAAAAGTATGAGAAAAAGAAGTTGCGGTGTTCTGTTACACATCACATCGTTGCCATCGCCATATGGAGTCGGCGATCTTGGCGCAGGGGCATACAGGTTCGCCGATTTTCTTGCTAAGGCCAAACAAGGTTTCTGGCAGATACTTCCTTTAAATCCCACAGACCCAGCGCTTGGCAGCTCTCCTTACTATAGCCCGTCTGCCTTTGCAAACAACACAATGCTTATCAACCCTGATCTTATAGTTCAGAACGGTCTGCTTGAGAAAAACGATATTGAATCCATTCCATCTCTCCTAAATGAACGCGTTGACTACCGGAACGCCACTCCATATAAAAAAAAGCTATTTTATAAGACATACGAACGTTTTAAAGAAAACAGGAGTAACAATTATGGGTATGAAAAATTCTGTTTAGAGAATTCATACTGGCTTGAGGATTATGCACTCTTTGTTGTACTGAAAGAGCATTTTCACGGACAGGTCTGGAGCGAATGGCCTCGGGAAATACGGGATAGAAAACCAGAATCCCTTCAAATTCTCAAAGAACAACATCAAGATAGAATCGGATTGGAAAAATTCCTTCAATACGTGTTTTATCAGCAGTGGACTTCTTTCAAAAAATACTGCAACAATAAAGGCATTCAGATTATTGGCGACATGCCCATATATGTATGCTACGACAGCGCCGATGTATGGGCAAATCCTGACTTATTCAAACTAAACGAAAACAAGCAGCCATCCTTTGTAGCTGGCGTGCCTCCCGATTACTTCAGCAAGACAGGGCAGCTCTGGGGCAATCCTGTTTATCAATGGAAACGACTGAAAGAAACTGGATATAACTGGTGGATTCAGAGAATTAAGCACAATCTGAATCTATTTGACATGATACGAGTAGACCACTTTCGCGGTTTTGTCGCATACTGGGAAGTCGCTTCGGGGGAGGAAACGGCTATTAACGGACGATGGGTGGAAGCGCCGGCAGAGGATTTTTTTACAACACTCCGGAAACGTTTCAGCCATCTTCCCATTATTGCAGAAGACCTTGGTATCATTACCGACAATGTAAGGGAAATCATGCGCCATTTTGAATTTCCGGGCATGAAGGTGCTTCAATTTGCCTTTAGTGGCAATATTTCCACAAACCCATATGCCCCGCACAATCACGTAAAAGACTGCATTATCTATACAGGCACGCACGACAATAACACCACAAAAGGCTGGTTTGAAAGGGACGCCACAAAGGAAGAGAGAGAAAATCTGTTTCACTACTTAGGACGGGAAGTTTCTGTACAGAATATAAATTGGGAATTCATTAAGATGGCCATGCTGTCCGTTGCAAACCTGACAATAATCCCCATGCAGGACATCCTCGGACTTGGGGAAGAAGCCCGCATGAACCGTCCTGCTACAACCGAAGGCAACTGGGTGTGGCGGCTTTTGCCTGACCAACTAACGCCAGCACTAACACAAATATTAAGGGAAATGACGGAGATTTATGGAAGGAGTTAGGGCTAAACAAATTTTTAAATCACTCCCTTCTGAAAATGCAAATAAGGATGGGTTAAGCAGAGCTAACCCATCTTTTCTTTTACTGATAGTCCACCAATGCCCCCTATTCACACCAGCTTCGCAAAAAAGGGATTCTAGCCACTTTTGATAGAAATATTTATTTTCTTGTCTTTTTAAATATTTAGGATTACTGTCGAAAAGGAACTTTAATTGTTCAAGTTGATAAAACCAACTGTTCGCCATTCTTTCTAAACGTATACGTTTTATTATATCTAAAAAAACTTTTTTAATATGCCTTTTCTCAGACAAATAATCAAAAAATTTCTTAAACAAATTTTCAATCAATTGCTTAAAAAATTGTTTGAAAACAAATATAAGAACAATTATTAAAAAACCAAGTATCACACCAGAATATTTAATCATTATATTCAATTTACTTTAAAATTAGAAGTAGAAGAAGGTGTATTTATTAATTTTCTTGGTTGATATGGATTCTTGGTACACGTTTGCTTATGCTACAAGTAACCTCATAGGGAATCGTATTTAACTGTTTGGCAATTGATTCTATGGATATCGTCTCTTTGCCTTGACTGCCGTACAATACAACCTCATCTCCAACTGATACATCTTTTATATCACTCACATCCACAAAACACTGATCCATACAAATACGCCCTACAATAGGTACCTTTACGCCTTTTATAATAACTTTTCCTTGATTCGACAGTAACCGATTATAGCCATCGTCGTATCCCAGGGGGAGGGTTGCAACGCGGGTAGGTTTTGTAATTTTATACGTCCTGCCATAGCTCACAGTGTCACCTGGTTTCATATCTTTGATATGAATAGCCCTTGTCTTAAAGCTCATAACAGGTTTGATACTTATAGTCTTTGGCATGTCTTCTGAAGGATATAATCCATATAATGATAGACCCGGTCTAACCATATTGAAATAAGCATCGGGATAACTTATAATAGCCCCACTGTTTGCCATGTGTCTTAATGGAATACATACATTGATCGCATCCAGTGCTACAAGTACATCTCTAAATCTTTTTATCTGTAAATGTGTGTATTCCGATGCCTTCTCATCTGAACATGAGAAGTGTGTGTATATACCGTCAATTGAGAGATTTTTCATGCCTTGTAAAGACCTTATAAATTCTACAGCCTTGTCATATCTAACGCCAATGCTGCCCATACCTGTATCCACATACACATGGACTTTCACAACTTTGTTAAAATAATTTGCTTTCTTTGATAACATATCGGCGAGTTTCAAATCGTAAGCGGTTGGTGTTAAATTATATTGAATAACATCATCTATTTGTTCTTCAAAGATACCACCTAGAATTAACAGGGGCGACTCTATGCCTTTTTCCCTTAACATAATGCCTTCTTCAAGGATAGCTATACCGAGCATCTCAACGCTGTTATTTAACAAAACCCTGCTTACTTCATAGTCGCCGTGACCATAGGCATCAGCCTTGACGATGCCCATAATTTTTACGTGCTGGCCGACCTGTTTCTTTATAGCCAACAAATTATGTTTTAATGCATTTAAGTCAATTTCAACCCACGTCGGTCTGTGCATAACTGTTCTTAGTATGACTTATGTTTTTATGAGTTAAAAATCCAACGTTCTTCAATACGTCTATCAGTCTGTTTATATCATCTTTACTATGGGTAGTCATCAAGGAAATGCGTAGTCGGCTAGTGCCTGGAGGCACGGTAGGGGGTCGAATTGCGGGGATTAAGATGCCATTTTGATATAGTTTGTTAGATAAATTGACTGCATCTTCTGCTGACCCAACAATAACAGGAATGATGGGACTTTGAATTGTAACATTATTAGTAAATTCTGATAAACGAGACTTTAAATATTCAATATTTTCCCATAACTTATCAATAAGAGATGTATCTTCCTGAACAAGCGCCAACCCTGCCAACGAAGCGGCGCATACGGCAGGTGGCAGTGCCGTTGTATAGATAAAAGAACGTGCCTTATTTTTCAGAAATTCTATGAGGTGCTTACTTCCTGCAATAAACCCGCCGATACTGCCAATGGCCTTGCTTAAAGACCCCATAATAATATCAATCTTTCCTTCTAGACCGTAGTGTTCGATCATGCCTTTCCCATGTTGTCCAAACACACCAGTTGCGTGGGCATCGTCTATCATAATTATTGCATCGTATCTTTTGGCAATTTTCAAAATCTCTGGTAATGGAGCGGTATCACCATCCATACTAAACAAGCTATCGGTAACAATCAGCCTTCTGCGATATATGGATGACCTTTGTAATAAAGATTCTAACTGGCTTGCATTATTGTGGGGATAAATACGGAACGTTGCGCCTGATTGACGACATCCGTCAACAATACTTGCGTGATTCAGTTTGTCCCCAATTACAATGTCCCCTTTTGAGACAATGGCACATATAGCTCCCAAATTAGCCATATAACCCGTTGGAAATAGTAGTGAAGCTTCTGTGCATTTAAATTCTGCGATTTTCTTTTCAAGTTCCTGGTGAAGTGTCATATTCCCAGAAACTAATCGAGATGCACCTGTGCCCCATCCGTATTGATTAATAGCGTCAATGGAGGCTTGCTTTATTTTTGGGTGGTTGGCAAGACCGAGGTAATTATTCGAACAAAACGAGAGATAAGATTTTCCATTTATTTGAACGTAGGGACCTTGGGCGCTTTCAATGGTTCTATACTCACGCATCAATGCGTGCTCTTTCAATGATCTCAATTCATCTAAAATAAAATCTAATCCCATAGTATCTTTTAAAAATAATTTTGACATTTTCAGCAAAAAAATGATATTTTGTTTTTTCAGTTCCAAAACCACTGAAGCACGGAAGAATGGAAACACAGAAAAAAGAATGATGGTATATAAGATTCTGTTCCGTGTTTTCTTATTTCAGTGTTTCCGTGGTTACTCTTCCGACTTGCTCGGCTAGGATGTTTGCAGTTCCAAATTGAGATCCTTTATCATTTCCAAATCATCTTCAACCTTTCTTCCTTTTGTAGTCAAGTAGTTTCCAATCATCGTACTATTGGCCCCTGCATAAAACATCCATGACTGTAAATCACGTAAATTAACTTCACGCCCACCTGCCACCTTAATATCTTTATCAGGCAAAATAAATCGGAACACGGAAATAATTTTTAGTGCCTCCATAGGTGTAAGGGGGGTACAGTCTTCAAAAGGAGTGCCTGGTATAGGATGTAGAAAATTGAGAGGAACAACATCGACATCCAAGTCTTTCAGCGTAAATGCAAGATTAATACGATCGTTTATCCCTTCTCCAATACCAAAAATTGCACCACTGCATATTTCTAAACCGGATTCTTTTGCAACACGAATCGTGTTTACTCGATCAGCAAACGCGTGCGTTGAACATACGTTTGGGAAAAAGCTCTCAGATGTTTCTAAGTTATGGTTAATTCTTTTTAGGCCGCTTTTTACTAAGGATTCTGCCATTTCTTTAGTCAATATTCCAAAGGAACCGTGTGGTTGGACATGCGTATTTTTAGCGATTGCGTTTATTGCTTTGCAAATATTATTAAGGTCGTTTGAGTTGCTTATACTACGCCCGCTTGTAACAATACCGATAGTGTTTGAGCCTATTCGTTCAGCACATAAGGCTGCACCGAGCATCTTGTTTGTATTTAAGAGCGGGAATTCTTTTACACTGGTATGATAATAAGCAGACTGGGAGCAGAATCTGCAATCTTCTGAACAACGTCCCTGTTTTGCACTGATGATGGAACATGCCTTTACATGATTGCCAAAATACTTTAAACGTATCCGGTTAGCCCAATAAAATAAATCATAGACCGCATCTCCCTCAATCTGCATAAGATAAAAGGCATCGTTAGGACTTATAGTATCATTCTGTAGTGATCGTTTTGCAAAATCTTTTATTTTATCATTCATTTATTCTTATATTTTAAATATGCATTACGAACATTCTGCCAGACAACTTCAGGACGTTCAGATCTTACATAGGTCATACAGTCTGTTCCTTCAAAACTCCACGTGGCTATATTGCGAATTCCTGAGTCATATGCCACATCCACGGCAGTTACAATCTCCTCTTCCCTGTTTGCAGGTACCCTATAGCCTTGTATCCATATCTGAGGTTCCTTGCTATATTTTTTTGAAAGAGCAAGAACCTCGTTCGAGACGTTCCTTACAAACTCGGTAACGTTTTGCTTATAAGCATACCAATAAGGGTCGCTTCCAAAGATATCCATACTCTTAATCATAGCGACCTTTTCCCATTCATAGATACCATACCTCGGATCGGTAGTTGGAAATAAACATACCGAATTCTTCAATCCCTTCTTAGACGCCTCATTTGCAAGGTACTCAAGGAAATTAACAATAGTCATTTGACGGAATGCCTTCACATCATCCGTAAAATCCACTGGCATCTCATAGCCGTATTTCTCTTTAAAAATATTATTGCATACTTCGCAGGTGCATCCCCAGATATCCCTCTTTTTACTCCCAAATAGATACGTAAACTCTCCAAAAAATAGATGCGGTTCGTCCCAGAATATGCCGTCTGTTCCCGTTTTTGCTGCAAGTTCAATCCATGCGTTCATTTTGTTTCTAAACGTCTTTGAATTTAAACACGCCTTGTTTATTTTTATTTCACCTTCAGGAAAGTTTAATCGTTGCCTGCAATTGGAATACTCCTCTACAAAAGTTGAAAAGGACTCCCCACCAAAAACACGCCCCACACCCCAGGGATCAAGAAAAACTTCCAATCCAACATCATGGCTTGCCTTTACAATATCAACCATCGTCCCAGAATGGTATGTAATATCATGTTCGCTCATGGTGTGAACGACGAAATTACATCCATCGTCAATCATCTTTTTCATGTCTTCACGGACATGACGCAATATGCGATTTGCAAAATAACTTGCTCCGAGTTTCATGTTGGCTATGTTAACCTTATCAATATATTATGTCAAGAAAATCCATTTCGATACCGTTTTTTTTGCTTGCGTAGGAACAAAGAAATTGCTATTATAACGCC
>Ga0209212_1006261_pt1 | contig 13704 bp, 6 predicted proteins | sample RifGroC2_FD_183996 | JGI IMG/M metagenome (GOLD analysis project Ga0209212, IMG submission 183996) | Groundwater microbial communities from Rifle, Colorado, USA - Groundwater C2 (SPAdes) (version 2) | ecosystem: Environmental > Aquatic > Deep subsurface > Groundwater | place: Rifle, Colorado... | reverse complement strand
TTTGAAGCAGATCTCATGCTCAAACTGCACGCCAGATCCGGCAGTGGTCAACAATCCAGTAGGCTCGATATACGTATACGTGCCTGTCGGTATGGTCCACGAGGGCGGCGAAGACACCCGCGCGCCCCCTGCACCGTAGAGCGGGCTGGACGCGGCAACGGCATTTGTGCCGAGCGAACGCGTGCCTCCCTGAGCAGTATGGGAATTATGGCAGTCCTGACACTCCACATGCCAGAGCGCGCCGGAGTTCGTCCAGTTGGGCTTTGCTGCTCCCGTGGTCTCACGACCTTCGGTCGCTTCATGACGGCCGGATTTGGCAGTATCAGCCACCCGGTGCTTATAGGCCTTGCCTGACGTTTCACTCACAATCGACTCGATATTGCGCCGCAATGCATTGGTTCCCGAAGCGCCGCTGCCGTGGCAGGCGCCTGCAGCTCCGCTGGTGCCCCACCGATCGTTCGGATTGTTGAAACAGCTCGCCTCCTCACGGAAGGACAGAAGGTATCTGCCGGTGCCGGGATTCGGCGTTGTGGGAGACGCGGCAGTCACGCCTGCTTTATGTGGAAAATGGCAGCTCATGCACTTGACATCGCCCACGGACGTCCCGAGGAAGCCGGCTCCCGTGCCGTCAGGCGGCGAATAAGCGAGCGTGGCAGTATCATGTATGCTTCCCGTGAACCCGGCTTTGCTGTGGCAGGCAGTGCAGATCGCAGAGCCTGTGTTCGCCGCCACGAGGAAATTACCGTATTGCGGATTGTGAGGCTCATGGCAGGACGTGCACTCCACATACTTCACTCCCCCGCTGTCAAAGGTCTTGACGATCCCGTCATGCACGGTTTTGAGCTCCGGGTCGCTACCGGGGGTGTAGGATATTGAGACAGGGTGGTCGTCCCTGAGATCGATACCGATATACCCGGCAGCGGTCGTCGGCATGGTAGTTGCACCGCTCATGGGAATATCGCTCGAAAATCCCGCCGGTAAATTCTTGAGCGCGCCGAGCGCTATCGTTCCGTCATGGCACGAAAGGCAGAGCCGGGTCTTGCGAATATGGACTGCCTTGCCTCCCTGGACGGGCAGCTCTGCCGCCGGATAGCTCAGTTGATCCAGCACGTCGCTGCTGTACATGGCGTAGGCCGGCTGCGCGCCGGAAAAGATGTCCTTGTTCCAGAGCGGTGCGTCCACGACTGCTGCGGCTGAATGAGGCGTATGGCAAAAGACGCAGATCTCGCTCGTGCCGCTTGCAGCGGACTTGATCGTCGCGCCCGTGCTCGAAAAGGAGAGATCATGTTTCGAATTCTTAATGGTCGTCGCGAACACCGTACCCGACAATGCCAGAATGTACAACATGATGACAAGGAATACTCTCATTCGGTTCATACGCTCCCTCTACTTTTGCTTTTGAACGGTGTCCGCCAAATACTGAAACACCTGCATTCGATAATTGTAGCTGTCAGCCACGTACAGGCGATCCCCGGCGTCAATGTACAGTCCGGCAGGAACGTTGAACTCTCCTCTGCTGATGCCCATCTTGCCGAAGATAAGCAGCAGTCTGCCCTGCCGGTTGAAAACCTGGATGCTGTTCCTGAGAGAATCAGAGACCCAGATGTTCCCCGTAGTGTCAACAGCTATGCCCTTGGGCTTCAAAAAGTCATGGATGCCTGTGCCGGTGCTGCCGAACTTGGACAGGAACTTCCCTGCCTTGTCAAAGATCTGGACCCTGAAATTGAGGGTGTCTACCACATAAAGATCACCGGCGCTGTCGATAGCAATATGCGTGGGATAATTGAACTCTCCTGCGCCAATTCCGCGCTTGCCGATTGAACGAACCCGCTTGCCCTCCAGGTCGAAAACCTCTACCCGATGGCCCTGCGTGTCAACGACGTAAAGTAATTTCTCTTTCACATTAACCGCAATGCCCGTTGGCCTGAGCAGGCCGTCATCGCCGATAACACGCGTATTCTTCGTACCGGTAAAAACGAAAATGCGGCGCTTTACCGAATCCGACACATAAACAAGCCCCTGACCATCCAGAGCAATCCCGATGGGGGATTCGAGGGGGCCTGATCTCGTCGAGCCGAAGACATCGTACTTCTTCTTTTCGAAGTCGAAAAAATGCACCTTTGCCGCGCCCCAGTCTGCAACGTATACCTTGCCTTTGCTGTCTGACACAACGCCGTGGGGCGAGAGAATACGGTCGGCCTCGTTCTTGCCGGCAATGAACTGCCAGACGCGGGCAAAAAAACCCTTCTTGACACCAAGATCTTCTGGAGTAATGACAGTCATGAAGTGACGGACGCGAGGCTGTTCAGGAGGCAGGGGCCAGACCCATGCGGGATCGGCCTGCTTCGGCTCCGTGCCGGAACCAGGGGCATCAGCCGGGATAACGGCGAAAACGGCAAGCAGACAAACGGTTATGACGGTCGAGAAGTATCTCATAGCGCGGCCTCGGGCCGCAATTGAAAATGGGAAATTTGAAATTTTAAATTGCAAATTTGATGTATGGCCGAAGGCCATGATGTTATAAACATTCGCATGATCAGGACTACCTGTGCGTTGTACGCAGACAGATCAGGTTTTGAAAAAAAGTAATATATAAACATGAAGATTTATAGCATCCCCGGGCCATGAAGTCAACGGGGGATAAAGGCCGGTGCCCGCCCAGCAGGACTCTTCTCGCGATGCGGGTGGTTCGGAAATTCCTGTACCCGGTCGATAGCCTCGATCACAGCGGCTTCGACCATTACCCAGGGCGAACCCATTTCCCGGTTCTCGAGGGAATCAACGTAATAGTGGGGAGGAAGATAGTTGAGCGCCAGAGCAGCGATATCGTTTTTGCAACGACTGCAGGGGCATGCCTCGGCATAGCGCTCACGCAGAAATTTATCCATAACGGTCATGACCCGTTCATAATTTGCATTTTGAACTTTGAAATCCATGGTTGATTACGTCTGATACCCTTTCCAGAAATAATAAATTGAAGCTCCCTGCGGCAAGCTGCGGGCAATGCGCTCACTCCAGAATTCACCTATGCAATCAATGGTTTTGCAAAATCAATACCAATGAGCCCCGATGCAATATCCCTTGAAATTCAACACATTATATAAATCAGCCTTTACCCTGCATACCATCCTGTTGAGCGATACCGAGCACATTGAGCGAAAACGACCAGTATTGCGGGAGAAAACAAAAAAATCTCAAATGCAGGCTTTTTTGCGATCCCGACAGCAGTCACGTGAACAGGACAGCCTCGTTACCTTGTTCTGAATTGTCTTCCTGTGCAGTTTGGGTTATACTTCCCTACCATGACCGATAACCCGGATAAACAACAACTTTACATCATCGACGGCAATTCCTACATCTATCGCGCCTTCTACGCCCTGCGCGACCTGTCCACGTCCTACGGTATGCCGACGAACGCCATATTCGGCTTCGCGAACATGCTGCTGAAGGTGATACGGGAAAGATCGCCTGACCTGCTCTGCATCGCCTTTGATCCCAAGGGGCCCACGCGCCGTCATCGGGAATTCAAGGACTACAAGGCGCACCGCCCTCCCATGCCGAAGGACCTGATCCCCCAGATCCCTCACATCCACAAGCTCGTTGAGTCCTTCCGCATCCCCATATTCATCGAAGAAGGCCAGGAAGCCGATGATGTGATCGCCACGATCGCGCGCAGGGCAGAGGCCGACGGCAGGGAAGTGACGATCGTGACGGGCGACAAGGATATCCTCCAGCTTGTGGGGCCGCACATCACGGTGTACGATACGCTCAAGGAAAAGAGCTACCGCCCCAAGGACGTCGAGGAGAGGTTCGGCGTGCCGCCGGACCGCGTTGTCGAGATCATGGGCCTTATGGGTGACAGCTCGGACAACATTCCCGGCGTTCCTGGCATCGGCGAAAAGACCGCACAGGCGCTGATAGGACACTACGGAACGATCGAGGAAACGCTGGCTCACGCCGGCGAGATAACCAAACCAAAGCTCAAAAAATCCTTGCTGGAACATGGGGACATGGCGCGTCTCAGCCGCAGTCTTGCAGTACTGCAGACCGACCTTCCTCTTCAGCTCGATTATGAACAGCTCAGGTTGAAAGAACCGGACAGCGCAGCGCTGCTCAAGATGTTCAGGGAGTTCGAATTAACCTCCCTGATGAAATACGTGACCCTGGAACCTGAGCAGAAATCGGATTACCGTGCAGTCCGCGACGAGGCGGGTCTCGAGGGGATACTGAACGCTCTCGAAGCGTCAGAGGAATTCTCCTTTGACACGGAAACGACTTCCCTGGACCCTCTGCGCGCTGAACTGGTCGGCATTTCCTTTGCCCTGCGGCCCTGCGAGGCCTTCTATATCCCCCTGGGCCATCGCGCTCCCGGAGCACAGCCGCAGCTCGACCGGGGCCTGGTGCTGAATCGGCTCAAGCCAGTTCTGGAGAACAAGGCTGTCGCCAAGATCGGCCAGAACATGAAATACGACATGCTCGTGCTGGCCCATCACGGCATCGCCGTGCAGGGCGCCGCCTTCGACACGATGATCGCATCCTATGTACTGCATCCCGGCAGGCCATCGCACGGTCTTGACGCCCTGGCGCTCGAATATCTGAACTACAAAACAACGACCTATGCAGACGTTACGGGCACGGGCAGGAAGCAGATCGGATTCGACGAGGTTGATGTGCAGACAGCCACCGATTACTCCGGAGAGGATGCCGACATCACGTTGCGGCTGAAGCTGAATCTCGCCCCGCGCCTGGCCGAGCAGGGCGTCGAGGCCCTCTTTCGGGACATGGAAATGCCGCTCATGGAAGTCCTTGCCGATATGGAGCGGACGGGCGTGCGGATCGATGCTTCCTTTCTGCAAAAGATGTCCGGGTCGCTGGAAGGCGACATCAGCAGCCTCGAAGAGAAGATCTATGAGCTGGCCGGAGAGAAATTCAACATCAATTCACCGAAGCAGCTGGCGCACATACTGTTCGAAAAACTGGGCCTCACCCCCACGAAGCGCACGAAGACAGGATACTCAACGAACGTGGATGTCCTTGAGGAGCTGGGGCGGACCCATCCCCTGCCCCAGGAGATCCTGTCCTATCGCAGCCTTGCCAAGCTGAAATCGACCTATGTGGACGCCCTTCCTGCCATCGTCAATCCTGATACCGGGCGGGTGCATACTTCGTTCAACCAGACGGTCACGGCCACGGGCCGGCTCTCGAGCAGCGATCCGAACCTTCAGAACATCCCCATCCGAACCGATGTGGGAAGGCAGATCAGAAAGGCTTTCACGGCCGCAGAGGGCTCAAGCCTGCTCTCGGCGGACTATTCGCAGATCGAACTGCGAATTCTGGCCCACATGAGCGCAGATGCAGGCCTGATCGAAACGTTCAAGCAGGACCAGGACGTTCATACGCGCACGGCCTCGGAGATATTCGGACTGCCGCCCGGGGAGATCACACCGGAAATGCGCCGCAAGGCTAAGGCAGTGAACTTCGGCATCATTTACGGCATTTCCGCCTTCGGCCTGGCCCAGGACATAGGCGTCTCGAACGCCGAGGCCAGGCGGTATATCGACAGTTATTTCGAGCGTTATCCCGGTGTACGCAGTTTCCTTGACCAGACGATTACCGATGCGAAGGAAAAAGGATACGTCACCACCCTGCTCGGACGACGGAGATTCATCCCCGAGCTGAAATCTGCTGCCGCGCCGGTGCGAAGCTTCGGCGAACGCATGGCCGTGAACACGCCCATCCAGGGCACGGCAGCCGATCTGATCAAGATGGCGATGATCCGCATCCATCGCCGCATCGCCCAGGAGGGATTGAAGGCAAAAATGATACTGCAGGTCCACGACGAGCTCGTTTTCGAAATTCCCGACGCTGAACTGGACGACATGAAAACGCTGGTGAAGGAAGGTATGGAAGACGTTCTGGAACTCGCCGTGCCCATCCGCGTGGATATGGGCGTCGGCAAGAATTGGGAAGAAGCGCACTGAGAACGCAGAGGGCATAGCGCATGGCGCATAGGGTATGAATCTCTCTGCTCTCTGCTCTCTGCTCTCTGCTCTCTGCTCTCTGCTCTCTGCTCTCTGCTCTCTGCTCTCTGCTCTCTGCTCTCTGCTCTCTGCGTTTCCTACTTGAACTCGAACCGGAACTTGATGTCAGCGCCGATATAGCCAAGTTCGTTTCGTTCGCCGATGAGCGAAAAATTCCTGTCCAGAATGTACTCTATCCGGAAGACCTGTTCAGCCGTCGGCGTACCCACGTTCGATGAATAGGTGAGGTAGAGCCGGTCCTGGATGACCTCCTTGCCCACTGTCACGCGCGGCACTGATGTGTCTCCTTTCCCTGCATAGGGGTCAACCTGGAACCGGTCAAGACCGGTAAGGCTCCGGGCCCGCCGCTCAAAAATGTCCTGGAACTGGCCTGTTGCAAAGGACGCGGCCTCGGTCATTCCGACGCTCGTCTCCCGCCCCGTCATCTCCTCGGCCGTCTTGCCCAGGGCCAGGAGGCTCAGGATATCAACCTCCGACAGAGGCGGCTCCGAGATCAGTGAGAGCGTCGACCGCTCCGCCGTTCCCGACAGGGCCAGACGGAGTTGGTATTCCCGCACCCGCGTTTCAGCCTGAACATCGAGCACGGGATTCATGCGGTTCGGATCGATAAAATCGACGGAGGCGTGCAGGATATTGAAATCATTCCTCCGGAAATAAACCAACCCCTTGTTCGTCTCGACGCGGCCTAGTACCTGGGGCTGGCCCACGGTCCCTCGCAGGAACACATCGACCTCGAAGGGGATCTTGGCAAGATTGTTCTGAAGGATGATGTTCTCTCTTCCGTGGAACCGGATATTGAGCTGCGTATCGCCGATCCAGCCCACGTCGACCTTTCGCTTCTGGGAGAATCCCCGCGCCATGTCCAGGAGCATCGTTTTCCATTCAACGCGCTTTTCGTACCGGGCCCGCATGATGACCACATCTCCTGACAGCACCTGTTCCGAGACGTTCCCGTCGTAGGCAAGACCACCGGAGAGTGTCGTGGTCAAGCCTTCAGGATAGCGTGCCGTCACGTTCTCAAAGGCGACCTGGGCGGAGAAATCCCGCAGGGCAATGCCGTTCAGCTTCGCCCACCCGGACAAGTCCAGCTTCCCGCCGCCCATCACTCCGGTTACGGAATCGACAAGGATCACTTCGCGGTCAAAGCCGATCTTTCCATTCAAGGCCGTGAACTTCTGGGGGAGGTCCTTGATCTTAAGCTCCCCGTTCTTGATCAGAAGTTCTCCGCGCACATCGGGATTGCGCCACTCATTGGTCAGGGTGAGCGCCACTTCAGCAACACCGTCACCATGCTCCACTTCCTTATACAGCAGCCTGAGCAGCGAAAGATGCATGCTGCCCAAGAAGGTGATGTCCAGTGCGTCCACGTCCTTCGCGCCCCCGGTAATCGAGAAGCGGGTGCCTTTCCCGCTGAACGAGAATTCGCTGAAGGACAATTTTCCGTTCATGACCTCGATTCCTGGTTCTCCCTCATTATCGATGCGGTAGTCGCCGATCGCAACGGCAAGCCGCTGAAATGACGCGGATCCTTTCAACCGTGACAGATCGCCAGCCTGCCCCTGAAATTCGATCCGGCCCGCCACGGTCACGCGGGCGCGCGCAATGCGCTCTTCCTTGCCCAGGATCACAAAAGGATCAATGCCCTCAAGGTTGAACTGCGAACGCGCTTCCCAGGGATGAGGCGCCGAGAGACCGACTGAGCCGGAGAAGGCAGCACGTTCACCTCCCAGGGAACCCTGATACGATAGCTTCCTGTCGCGCAAATCCGCTTGCACTGCAACACTGCCGAGAGCCGCGCCCAGGTGCCGCAGTTCCTGAACTTCCACGCGGGCAGTCACATCAGCCCGGGAAAAACTCCCTGAGGCGCTCATGTCAAGCTTGAAGGGGCCGGCAACCTTGTAGGCCCCAAGCAATTGGACCTCCGACAGGTCCACGAACCGCGATTCCAGATTGGCCGAAAAGGTCTTGTCGAATCCGATCCATCCTTGTGCCTGCACGAGACCGCTTCCTTTATACACCAGGACCTTCGGGAATGAGACCTTCCCCGGCACGAGCGTGACAGATACCGATGCCCGGTCAAAGGTCTCGCCGTAGGCTGATCCCTTTTCGAGCCCAAGATAGGCCGAGGCGGAATACTCGCTCGTTGTTCCGGTAAAGATGATCTCTCCTGAGACAGATAGTAAAAGCGGCAAAGGGTGCCGATAAAAGACGGACACAATGCCTAGTACGTCTGAGTGCGCCACCCGGGCGCGGGCGTCAAAGAACGGCTTCCCATCGACCATCGCAATAGAGCCGTCAACAACATACCGGGATGTCCCCTGCTCGACTGCCACATCGGAGAGTATCAGTTTTCGTTCTGCATAGTTCACCCCGCCGTTTGATATGACGAATTTCTGTCCCCGTACCATGATGCTCGGCGCATGCAAACGGCCGTGGAACCGGGGAGCCACAAGCGGGCCTTCCAGAATGCCCCGCACCTGGGCTGCGCCCTGCACAATGTCCTTGGTCAAAAAACCAAGTCCTTTGCCCTCTCCCGTCGATTCGAGCGACAGCGCCATATCATATCCCCGGGCAACGTCTATTCTGCCGCTCAGGAGAAGGTCCATATCCTCAAGGCTCAGCCTGACCTCGCTGATATCAAAGCCCTTTTCACGGTAGGTCAGGCCTCCTTCCAGTCCCGTAGCAAGGGGTTGCCTGGCCCTGCGAAAGAGTTTCCATCCTTTACCGGATATCACTGCGGCTTTACTCTGATAGGCAAGCGTCATGGTCGCGTCGCGGAGCGACAGGTCGCCGAAGCCATACTGCGGGAACTGTACCTTACCGGAAACAGCAGGATCCTGCGGTGTGCCTGTTACCTCTACGAAAGCCTCCAGAGCCGGCTCCTGTTCAACTCCGCGCAGCTTCGAAAGCAGCTTGTCAACGGTCAGAGCTCCGATTCTGAGCTGACCCTTAAGATCGAGCTTTCCATCTCCTCCCAGTGCTGCAGTCCCGGACGCCTGGAACCGGACATCGCCGGTCATCACCTCAAGGAATGAAAGGGTGACTTTGCCTTCGCTTACGGCAAGGTCCGTTTTGATCGTTCCCGTTCGTACGCTGCCGCCGCCAGTCGTGATCCGTGCGTCGGCGTTCCTGAGCTGAAGATGCACAGAGCCCGCCTCTGGATCTACCGCTGCCCGGGCGTTCACGTTCATCATCTCATAGGTCGACGTGGACAGTTCGTCAATGAACAGGATCCGGCCTTTCTGGATCACCGCTGTCTTCATGACAACACGGAAACGCGGCGGTCCCGCAGTCGTCGCGGCTCCGGCCTTCTTCTGCATTCTGATAATCAGTTCTTGAAGGGGGATCCGTCCCTGGGCCGTACGTCGCGCCGTGATGCGGGGCTCTAAGAAGGTAAGACGAGGGATACTGATGGTGCCTACTACGAGTGGGATGGGATTAATATAGGCCCGGACCTTCCGGATCGTGCCGGCCGGGACCCCCTGGTCGTCCTGCAACGACACGTCCTTCACTTCAATAAAAAGAGGCAGAAAGCTTGCCCCGACCTTGCCGACGCTGACCGTGGACCCTGTTGCCTCGTCAAGACGGGCGCGTACTTCCTCTGTCAGGCGCGAGGAAAAATGATCGCTCCGTACATAGAGGGATATTCCCCCCACAAGGACGACAAACAGCGAGACTATGATGACAAACGATCTTCTCACCGATCACTCCAGCACGGCGAACAGCCTGTCGTGGATCCGGGCGAGACGGTCCTGGTCACTGACCTTCTTGCGCAGCAGGTCAGTGACGTAGAACGAATCCATGGCAAGGATCCCTTCCGTCACGATCTTGGCAGACGTAATGTCCAGATTCATATCATAGAGTTCACGTGTGATCCGGTACAGGAGCCCCAGGCGGTCCCGGGCGGTCACATCAATGATCGTGAACTCGTTGGAACTGGTGTTGTCAAAATCAACTGAAACCAGCGGTGTTCTCCCAGGGAACGCGGTGCCCCTGGAGGCTCCCGGCAACGGCGGCCGCGATCTTCCCGTCAGGACGTCGCGGAGCTCAGTTGAAACGCTTTCCCATACATCCTCGAAGGTGCAGATGGAGCCATCCGGACCGGTCACCTGAAACGTATCGATCATGATACCGTTCTTCGAGGTATAGGCCTGGGCGCGCAGAATGTTCAGGTTCTTGGAGGCAAGCGTTCCTGCCGTTCGCGAGAGCAAGCCGTAGGCATCGTAGGCGCAGACCGAGAGTTCCGTATAGCCCCGGTCAGGCTGGTGGCGATGGCGGATCACCAGGGGCTCGTTTTTCAGGCGCTCCATCATTGCAATATGGTCGAGCACCCGTGCGCGCGGCGTAAAGAGCAGGTAGGTCAGGGGCATGGCCGCAAGGAACGATTGGATGACAGCCGGGGCATGCAGGGCGCCTGCCTCCTTCCGGATCAGCTCCGTCCTGCGCTTGACCTCTTCTTCGTCGCGGTCCTCTGTTTTTTCTTCGAGCACCGCCAGCGTACGCTGATAGAGCTCCTGGAGAAGGACGGCCTTCCACTGGGACCATGCCGAAGGGGAGACGGCAGAGATATCTGCATAGGTAAGCAGATAGAGCAGCGTCAGGCTCTCCCGGTCGCCGACGCGCCGTGCGAAATCGGAGATCACCTTGCGGTCGGTCAGCTCCCTGCGCTGCGACAGCGTGCTCATGGAAAGGTGGTTCTTGATGAGAAAGATGATGCGCGCAGACTCCTGAGGTCCGATGCCGAGCCGTTCCAGGATCCGTCCGGCAAGTTCGACCCCCCGGTGTTCATGGCCCCGGCCGTAGGCCTTACCCAGATCATGCAGCAGGACGGCAAGACTAAGGACCCAGCGCTGCGGCACCTCCTTGAAGGACGAAGAAAGCTGCGCCAGTGAAGGAAACGTGCCGGACCAGAGCCGATCGAGTGCCTTCAGGGCCAGGAGGGTATGCTCGTCCACCGTATACCGGTGATAATAGTCATGCTTCGCGAGCGCTTGAATGGAACGGAATTCCGGGACATACCTGCCGAGGAACCGCAGGTCCTTCATGAGCGAAAGAATATCATAGAGACTCCCCGGCCGATCGAGGATCTCAAGAAATAATGCTGCCGCCTCAGGCGAAGACCGGGCACGGTCATCGAACCGGCACGTTCGTATCTGCTCCTGCAGACGCTCCGACAGCGCCGCATGCCGTGTCTGCACGGCCTGGAATGCCGCCAGAATGAGCCGGGGATCGCTCTCAATGTCGTCCTCCGAGGCAGCAACCAGCGTCCTGCCGAACAGCGAGAAGGGACCGAGGCGGCGCAGCGTTCGTGATGACCTGACAACCGTCTTGCGAAGCGAAGCATTCACAACAAGGGAGGAAAATTCAGCGACGTTGCGGGCGTGGGAAAAATAGGTCTTCATGAACCGCTCTACGGCGAGCAGATGGGTCGAATCGCGGTATCCGAAGTCGGCTGCGGCACGCTCCTGAAGGTCGAAGGTGAAGTGATCGTTCTTTCTCTCTGAAGCGTAATGGATTTCATTACGCAGACGCCAGAGGAAATCGCGCGACCGGATGAAAATGGAAAATTGATCCTGAGTAATGACGCCTGCACTGACGAGACCGTCGAAGTTTGAAATGCGGAATTTGACAAAGGCCACCCAGAGGGCCGTGTGAATGTCGCGAAGTCCGCCAAGGCCTTCCTTGATATTCGGCTCGCGCATATAGATGGAGCCGCCGAACCGCCGCCGGACGGCAGCGCGCTCCGAAAGTTTGCTGGTGATAAAGGAAGGGACGTTCCGGTAAAACACACGGCTGCGCATCGTTCCGAGATAATCGTTGAAGAGCGTCTCATCGCCGGCGATGAGACGGGATTCCATGAGCGAGGTTCTTGTCTTCAGGTCCCCACGGGCCTGCTCCAGGCATTCCGCAATGGTCCTGACGCTGTACCCCACATCCATGCCAGCGTCCCACAGCCGGTAGAGAAGCCCAGGAGCGCACTGCCGGTCGCCTTCATTGCGGCATAGCACAAGAATGTCAACATCGGAATGGGGATTCAATTCCCCCCGTCCATAGCCGCCGACAGCAACGAGAGATGGGAGGGGTACCGACCGCGCAAGCCCGGCATGGGCATCCCGGAGCAGACGGTCGATCAGTGCCGTACGCCGCTGGACGATCTCCCAGCCGCCGGCGCCGGCACTATGCGCGGCACGCAACTCCGCGCTCCCCTCTTCCAGCAGCGTCCGCATGCTGCCGTCGTATTGATAGAGGATATCCTTCTTCGACACCGCTGCGACCTTCCCGCTCGTACGCAGGTGGCTGCCGACCCGGGAGACCGGCGCCCCCGTTATTTGAATTGAATTGCCTTTATCTCATCCATCTGGAGCATGAAACTGCCAAAGACCGCATCGCCATAGCAGCGGGAATCAGCATCGACATCAAAGACCGTTTCCGAACCGTCACGCATCCTGGCAGAGACCCGTACCTTCCGCTCCTTTTTTTCGCCCACGGAAAGCTCCTTTACCTTGTCGAAGGGAACAATGATCTGGGCCATGCCCAGATATCCTGAAACATGCAGGCGCCCCTCCCAACTGAACTTCTCACCCTCGATCACCGTTCCAGCGGCGTCAGTGATGCTTACTGCATGGTTTTTTTCGACGCGGGGAGTGCGGCCGAAATCTCCTCCCCGGCCGCCGCCCATGGCCATCAGTACGGTTGCACTCACAAGAAGAACCACGACAAGAGACGCCTTTTTGAGCATACCCGGGCTCCTTTCATGCTGTCTGCCGCGCACGAACTGCTTGATGCGGATTCGGCCGCACACGCTGCGACCCGAAAGCTACCTTACCATAGAGCAACGTCCCTTTCAAGAAAAAAGGGCTCTTCACGGACTAATCCGAACATATCGCGCCTGAGTCCCCTGAGCGAAATACGTGTCCGAACACAAGGAATGCCTTCCTGAACATCCGAGCTCATCCCAAGCTGAAAAAACTTGCAATGGACATAGGCTTTGTGTAAGGTATGCACGATGCACACAGGAGACAGGCATATGCAGGATGCCTTCACTAAGCTCGTTCAGCTCATGGCCAGGCTCAGGGGGCCCGACGGCTGCCCCTGGGACCGGGCGCAGACGGCGAATTCGCTTCGCCCCTTCCTGATCGAGGAGTGCTACGAGGTCGTTGACGCTCTGGCACATGAGGATCCCGGCAAAATGAAAGAAGAGCTGGGAGACCTGCTGTTCCAGATCATCTTTCATTCCCGCATTGCCGAAGAAAAGGGGGAGTTCACCATCTCCGACGTTATCACGGCGAATACGGAAAAGATGGTCCGCCGGCATCCTCATGTGTTCGGCGACGCTGTTCTTGCCACGGACCGGGAAGTGCTCGCAAACTGGGAGCAGATCAAGCGTCAGGAAAAGGGACACCAGGACCGGACCTCGATGCTCGAAGGCGTACCCAGGAGCCTTCCCGCCCTGCTGCGCGCCCATCGACTTCAGGAGCGCGCGTCCCGTGTCGGATTTGACTGGGCACGGACCGAGGAGGTGCTCGAAAAGCTGGATGAGGAGATCGGGGAGTTCAAGGAAGCCTTTGCACAAAGGGATGCCGTGGCCGTGGAAGATGAGTTGGGAGACATTCTGTTCGTGCTCGTGAATCTGTCCCGGTTTCTCGCTGTGGACCCCGAAGAA
>Ga0209212_1006259_pt1 | contig 13706 bp, 13 predicted proteins | sample RifGroC2_FD_183996 | JGI IMG/M metagenome (GOLD analysis project Ga0209212, IMG submission 183996) | Groundwater microbial communities from Rifle, Colorado, USA - Groundwater C2 (SPAdes) (version 2) | ecosystem: Environmental > Aquatic > Deep subsurface > Groundwater | place: Rifle, Colorado... | reverse complement strand
CCGCTGGGGCTGGTGACGCGGCAGCCGCCGCGGGTCACCAAGTCGTCGGGCTGCAATTGCCAGCCGGCGGCCACCAGTTCGTCGCCCAGGCGCGCCTTGACCAGCAGCAGGTCGGTGGGGTGCAGCCACAGACGCGGTTTGCCGGTCAGGGCTGGTTCGGCATGCAGCAACTCGCGGACGGTTTCGAGAATCTGTTCCGGCTGCGCCGCGAGGGCGTCGCCAGCCAGCTGGCGACCGGTGGCCAGGGCCAGGGCGACCAACTGCTCGGCGATCTGCCCGTCCAACTGGTCGAGGGCCTGGCGAAATTCGCGGGCCAGTTCGAGCAGGGGCTGCAGGGCCTGGGTGGTCTGTTCCTGCAACTGCCGCTCGCCGGCCAGACGGCCTTCCTCCAGGCCGCGGGCGAAGCCGTCGGCCTGCCCCTGGGCCAAGCCTTCGTCGTAGCCCCGCTGGCGCGCCTGTTCGCGCGCCTGCTCGCGCAGGGCCTCGAACTCGGCATTGCGTTTGAACGCCTGCTGGCGAATCGCCTCGCGGCGCAGGTGGTCGGGGTCCTCCGGAGCCCCTGCGGTGGACGGACGGTTCAGCTCGTCCATTTGCCAGAGGCGCCAGGGCTCGCCATCGCGTGGCCGCGACGACTGGTCAGACATAGGAGTCGTCTCCGCCGCCTAGCACGATCTCGCCGCTGTCGGCCAGGCGGCGAACCACCTGCAGGATGGCCTTCTGTTCGGCCTCGACCTGGGAGATGCGGATCGGGCCGCGGGCCTCGAGGTCTTCTTTGAGCAGTTGGGCGGCGCGTTGCGACATGTTCAACAGGAACTTGTCGAGCAGCGCCGGCGGTGCGCCCTTGAGTGCGATGACCAGCGAGTTGGTATCGACTTCCTTGAGGATGAGCTGGATGCCGCGGTTGTCCACTTCCAGCAGGTTTTCGAACAGGAACATTTCGTCGAGGATCTTCTGCGCCAGGTCCTCGCTGTGGGCGCGCACGGTCTGAATCGCCACTTCTTCCTGGGAGGAGTTCATCAGGTTGAGGATCTCGGCCGCGGTTCTCACGCCACCCATCTTGCTGCGCTTGAGGTTCTGGCCGTCGAGCATGCCACCGAGCACTTCGGTCAGTTCCTGCAGGGCTACCGGCTGCACGCCACTGAAGGTGGCGATGCGCAGGATGATGTCGTTGCGCAGGCGTTCGTCGAAGAGTTCGAGAATGTCGGCGGCCTGGTGGCGCTCCAGATGCACCAGGATGGTGGCGATGATCTGCGGATGCTCGTCGCGGATCAGTTCGGCCACCGTGGGCGCTTCCATCAGGTTGAGCTTGTCGATGCCCGAGCCGGCGCTCTTGGTCTCGAGGATGTCCTCGATCAGGCTGGCGGCACGCTCGGTGCCGAGGGCCTTGGTCAGTACCGCGCGAATATGGTCGCTGGTGTGGATGTTGATCGCCGCGTACTGCTCGGTCTCGTCCATGAACTCCTCGAGGACCTGACGCATCTCCTCGTGAGACACCTGGGTGAGGCGGGTCATCTCCAGGCTGACCTCTTCTACGTCCTTGGCCGGGAGGAACTTGAAGACCTCGGCGGCACTGTCCTCGTCGAGGCACAGCAGGAGGATTGCGCTGCGGCGCGCGGAGGGCATCTCAGTCATTCTTGCTCATCCAGCCTCTGACGATCATGGCGACCAGGCGCGGATCTTCCTTGGCCATTTCGCGCACGTTCTGCAGGTTGTGCTCGTATATCGACGACTTGCGCCGCATCTGGCGCTGCTGAGCCGCCTCTTCGGGGTTCAGCGGCTGCGGTGTCTCGCCGGCTTCGGCGGCCTGGGCTTCGGCGGCTGCCGCCAGCGTGAGAGCGGTCTCGGTGGCCTGGGTATGGCGGCGCATCAGCGGGCGCAATACCGCCAGCCAGAGCAGCAGGGCGATGAAGGCGACCAGCAGGTAGCGGCCCAGACTGGTGGCCAGGTTGAGGAATTCCGGGGTCTTCCACCAGTCGGGTTCCGCGACGGTATCGTTGCGCGGGGCGAACGGGCTGTTGATCACTTCCAATTCGTCGCCGCGTTCGGCGGAGAAGCCCATTGCCTGGCGTACCAGGAGCTTGATGCGGTCCAGTTCCTCGCTGCTGAGGGCTTCGTGGACCGTTTCGCCGTTCTCGTCGACGCGCGCGCGGTGATTGATCACCACGGCTGCCGACAGGCGCTGCACGTTCCCGCGGCGATGCTGTACGTGCTCGACGCTGCGGTCGACCTCGTAGTTGATCATGTTGTCGCGGCGTACCGAGGACGGCGGCGTGCCGCCGCCGTTGCTGCCGGCGCCAGTGGCCGTGCCCGGGGTGGCATTGGCCGGCGCCCCGGCTACGGGGGCGTTGGTTGTGGCTTGAGCCTGGCTCGCCGGCGGGTTGTTGGGCGGCGAGTTGCTCAGGGCGCCCGGGACGCCGCGTCCCTTTTCGTCGCCGCCGATGTAGTTCTCCGTCAGCTGCTGGCTGCGCACGGCGGCTTCGTTCGGCGGCTGGTTGGGGCCGTAACGTTCGGCGGTCTCTTCGCGGCTGGAGAAGTCGACCTGCGCCACGACCTGCGCACGGACGTTTTCCGCGCCGAGGATCGGCGTCAGGATGTGTTCGATGCGTCGCTGGTAGGAGCGCTCGACTTCGTCGATGTAGTCGAGCTGGGTGCCGTCAAGGTCGCGGGTGGCCGCCGCCGGCTGCGACAACAGGCGGCCGCTCTGGTCGACCACGGTCACCGCGTCGGCGGCCAAGCCGGGGACGCTGGAGGAAATCATGTGGATGATGGCGTTGACCTGGCCTTCGCCGAGCTCGCGGCCCGGGTGCAGGGTCAGTACCGCCGACGCGCTGGCGGGCTCGCGCTCGCGAACGAACACCGACTGCTTGGCCATGGCCAGGTGGATGCGGGCGCGCGCCACCGGACCGAGGGATTCGATGCTGCGCGCCAGCTCGCCCTCCAGGCCACGCTGGAAGTTGACCTGCTCGGCGAACTGGCTGACGCCGAACGCCTGGTTCTCGATCAGTTCGAAACCGACGTTGCCGCCCTGCGGCAGGCCCTGTTCGGCCAGTTGCAGGCGCAGACGGTGCATTTGCTCGGCGGGCACCAGGAGCGCCTGGCCGCCTTCGCTCAAGCGATAGGGTACGCCGCGCTTCTCCAGCTCGGCGATGATGCGCCCGCCGTCGGCTTCGCTGAGGCTGCTGTAGAGGGTCCGGTACTCGGGCTCGCGTGCCCACAACAGCAGGGCGGAGACAATGGCCAGCACCGCCGCGCCTGCGATCAGCAGGGGCAGCAGGGGTTTTTCCCGCATCTGTTCGAGCAAGCGTGAGGGAAGCGAGGCGTTTTGCGGGTGGCTTTGAGAGCCAAGGGCGCCGCTCTGCCCTTGGACTGGGTTACTCACAAGCACCTCCGGCAGTCACCAGGGGTGGTACGAAAGGCATTGCAGCATCCGTTCGGGAGTTCAGGCGTTGACCGCCAAGGCTGTGCGGTTGCGCTGGGCAGACCGCAGCTACGGTAGGCGGATGAATGAGGAGCGCTATTATGCGTAGCGGGGTAAAGCCCAAAGGACTGAAAAGCTGGTGGTTTTGCGGCTAATTGGCCGCTTGTTCGTCGTGCGTGGGTTGCTAGGCTTGTCGGCAATTCTGCAAAGTCTTTGCCAGTCCTCAGCCTCGGTCCGTGCCTGCCATGAGTTCAGTCGCCATTCAGTCAGCCCTGCAACAGCTTCAGACGCTTGCCAGTCAGGCGGCCGGTGGGGCCGGCAACAACGCGCAGCTCACGGGTGCGCTCGCTTCGGGGGGGTTTGCTGGTGAGCTGCAGGCTTCGATCCGGCGGATCAATCAGTTGCAGCAGGCTGCCAGCGCCAAAAGCGATGCTTTCCAGGCAGGCGAGCCTGGTGTGGCGCTCAACGATGTAATGGTTGACCTGCAGAAGGCCAGTGTCGCCTTCCAGATGGGCGTTCAGGTGCGCAATCGTCTGGTCAGTGCCTACAAAGACGTGATGAACATGCAGGTCTGAGTGCTGGTGCGTTGCAGGTGGCAGGAAGAGGCTGGTCTGTTTCTAAAGTCCGGCTGTCTGTGGTCGATATTCCCCATATAACCCATTCGTTCTGGCTCGTGTGCATCGCTGCGGCGGTGTGTGCTTGCCAGGCAGCATAGCTTCGTGAAGGAATATCATGGCTAGCATTTCATCGCTGGGCGTCGGTTCTGGGCTGGACCTGACCGGCTTGCTTGATCAGCTCGAATCGGCAGAGCGCATGAAGCTCAGCCCGATCAGTGCGCAGCAGACAACCAACAAGAGCAAGATTTCCGCCTATGGCAGTTTGCAGGGCGCCCTGACCAAGCTGCAGACGGCGGCGGCCAAGCTGGCCGAGGCCAAAACCTATCAAGGGCAGACCAGCAGTATCACTGGCTCCGGCGTGAAGGTTGCCGCGACCAGCGATGCGGTGGCCGGCAGTTATCAGGTCCAAGTGACCGAGTTGGCGCAGGCGCAGAGTCTTGCCGTCAGTGGCGTGCTCGACAAGACGGCTGCCATGGCTGGCACGGGCACCCTGACAATCGCCGTCGGTTCGGCCGCTCCGTTGGACGTGACGATTGCTGAGGGTAGCTCCTTGGAGGGTATTCGCGACGCCATCAATGCGAAGAAGGGCGGTGTGACCGCATCCATCGTCAATGACGGCAGCGCGACCCCCTATCGTCTGGTGCTGAGTTCCAACAGTACCGGAACCGAATCAGAGATGACCGTTAGCTACGCCGGCAGCGGCGATCACGCCACGCGCTTTGGTTATGACTCGGCTAGCCATACCGGCGTAATGTCGCAGACCGTGCAGGCCAAGGATGCCGCGCTGACAGTCAATGGTGTGTCCATCACCAGCCAGAGCAACACGGTCGAAGGTGCCCTGCAGGGCGTTACCCTGACGGTGTCGGAGAAGGGCGGGGCTGGCCAGACTCTGACGGTTGCGCGGGATACCGCAGCCATCAAGTCGGCGGTGAGCGGTTTTGCGGACGCTTACAACGCATTGGTTTCCACCGTTTCGTCGTTGAACTCGTACGATGCGGAAAGCCAAACCGCGGGGACCTTGCTGGGTGATTCCACCTTGCGCAGTGTGCAGAATCGTGTGCGCAGTGTGCTCACCAGCGCCGTCGGTGGCGATTTGAACACGCTGACCGATATCGGTCTCACGCTGCAGCTCGACGGCACTCTGAAGGGCGACAGTGAGCGCCTCGATGAGCTGGTGGCTGGGGATCTCTCGGCGCTCAGTACCTTCTTTGCAGGTAGCGGCGCTGATGGCGGCTTCGCCGGCAAAATGGACAGTGCGCTGGAGGATATTCTCGCTGACAGCGGCGTGCTGGATAACGCGATCGATGGACTCAAGGCGCGCAACGAGTCTCTGGCAGAGCGCTATACCCGCATGGAAACCACCATCGATGCGACTATTGAGCGCTACCGTACCCAGTTCGCTTCGCTCGATACGCTGATTGCGCAGATGAACTCCACCAGTTCCTATCTGACTCAGCAGTTCGATGCGCTGAACGCCCAGTTGGGTAAGTAGCCTGAGTTTTGACGAGGAGCAAGAAACCATGAGTGCCATGCGTGGGGCCAGTGCCTATGCCAAGGTGGGTGTCCAGACTGGCGTGATGTCAGCCTCTCCACACCAGCTGATCGTCATGTTGTTCGATGGTGCGCTGGCCTCTATGCGTGCTGCTCGCTTGCATATGCAGGGTGGCAACATTGCCGAGAAAGGCAAGGCCTTCTCTAAGGCCATCGATATCGTCAACAACGGCCTGATCGCTGGGCTTGATCGCGAGCATGGTGGCGAGCTGGCGGAGCGCCTGGGGCAGATCTACGATTATGTGGCACGCCTGCTGTTGCAAGCCAACCTGCACAACGACGAGCAGCGCTTGGAGGAGGCGATGACCCTGCTTGCGGAAATTGCTTCCGCATGGCGTGAAATTGCCCCCGAGGTCCATGGACGCTGAATCATGAGTGCTGCTCCGCAACTTATCGAATCCTATGAGCTGCTGTTGCAGCAGTCGGTCCGCATGCTGGAGTTCGCTCGGTGCGGCGACTGGTCCAGTCTGCTGATGGAGAAATCGCGTGGCCTGATCGACGTTGAGCGTCTCAGTCAGGCAGATGCCCAGTCCGGGCTGGATCGTCAGGAGCGGCTGCGACGCATGGAGCTGCTGGAGCAGATTCTCGAGCTGGATGCGGAGATTCGTAGTCGTCTGATGGCGCGCAGGGATGAGTTGGGTACCCTGATCGACGTTTCCCGGCGGCAGCGTGATTTGGCGCGGGCCTACCGCCCGGCTTCTGGTGCGGCGGTGCATCAGCTGCCCGCTGCAGGCGACAAAGGTCGGGTGTGAGTGGCATCACGCCGCTGCTCGACACCCTGTTGCATCAGGTGCTGGGCAAGCGGGTCGACCTGCCGGTGGTAAAGGATCTTAACCAGCCTGTCATGCCCGTAGTGGCTGCCGAGGCGGTACCCAATGTGCGTGGCGACTCCCGCTTGGAGTCGCGCATCCCGCCGCCCCCCCTGCCAGCGGTGCTGGCTGGTGAGCGGTCGGCGTCGGCGCAGGTGCGTCCGGCGGCGGGTGCTGCATCCCCGCCGGCTTCGACCAGTACCGTATTCAGTCCTGCCGCGCGAACCATTGCCGACGTTTTGCTCCGCTATCCTATCCAGCCGTCGGCGTTGGCGCCGGCGGGTGCATTGTTGTCTTTGGATGACGGTGTGCCGACGGCCGCGTTGCTGGCAGCGCGTCTGCAGGGCAGTATCGACGGCAGTGGGCTGTTTTATGAGTCCCACCTGGCTCGTTGGTGTCGCGGTGAGCTACCGCTGCAGGCTCTCGCTCGCGAGCCGCAAATGTTGCAGTGGCGTCAGTCCTCCGGGGGAGAGTCGCTCGCTCCGCGTTCGTTGCCGGGGCAATCGTTATTCCCCAATACACAGTCGGCTGCGTCGGGAGCGTTCCTGGGGGAGGTGGACGCTGCGCTGCCGCCGCAACCGGCAGCCGTGGCGGTTCGAGGGAGTGAGTCCGTCGTCCAGCGGTTGCCGGAGTCTGTGTCTGCGGTGCCGGAGGTGCCGGGCTTGGTGGATGAGGCTCCGGTGGCGGTGCTGTCGAAGGAGCCTGCGGCCCTACAGGAAATGCTGCAGAGCGTGGTGCGTCATCAGCTGGAGCTGCTGGTGACGCCTGCGTTGCGCTGGGAGGGCAATGTCTGGGCTGGAGTGTTCATGGCTCTGCTGATCCAGGCGCCGCAGGATGATTCTGGGCGGTCGGTGGGGTGGGAGCAGGAGGGCTCGGCTGGCGATGAAGGCGATGCGCCATGGCGGGTGCGGATGACCTTGGAGTTGACCCGTCATGGGGCTTTGGATGTAGCGATGGGGTTGTGTGGGCAGCGGTTGACGCTGACGCTGGGGAGTGACTCTGAGGTGCTGGGGGAGCGTTTCGCACGGGATCGTAACTGGCTGCAGGAGCGTCTGCAGGAGTGCGGGTTTGTCGATGTTTCGCTGCGCTGGGTCGGTGGAAGGCTGGCGGCGGAGGAGACGGTCGATGGTTGACGAGCGCTCCGCGGGGGGGCGTGCCGATGGGCGGCGCCAGGCGCTGGCACTGGCCTATGGCGACGGCGATCAGGCGCCGCGGGTGGTCGCCAAGGGGTATGGTGGTGTTGCTGAGCGTATCGTCGCCGAGGCGCACCGTCACGGTGTGCCGGTGCATGATGCGCCCGAGCTGGTGGGGTTGCTGATGCAGGTGGATCTGGATGCCCGGATACCGCCTCAGCTCTATCAGGTGGTGGCCGAGCTGCTGGTCTGGGCTTATGGGTTGGAGGCTGGCTCCGATCAGTCGGCCGACTGAATGGCACTTCCATTGCGCGGCTCCTCGGTTTGGCGGGGTGTCGGTTGCTTCTCTGCTATCCCGACGAACTGTGTGTGGTGGTCGTCGGAGGGTGCGTAGGTCGGCTACCCAAGGTCAAGCGCTCATGGTAGAGTTCAAAAAAACAGCGCGAGATTGCGTCGTTTTTTTGGCGCTGCCGGGGTTTTGCTTTTCGTGACAGGGAACCCAATAACAAAAAAAGGCGATGCGGATGGAGTATCGCCATGTTCGTGTGCGCCGGTTTTGCCGGTTGCCTGCCTCTGCCAAGGCTTATCAGGGAATGTAAATGGGTGTCGATAGTCTCCTGGATGATATTCAGGATCTTAATCTCTCTTATCTATTGCTGGTCCAGCGCCTCTTGCGCGAGGATCGGCCTACCGCCATGTTCCGCCTCAAGCTCGACGAGCCGATGGCTGACCTGCTGGCGACGCTTTCGGGCAAGCAGCTGGTTCAGTTGGCGCGCACCAATCAGCTGATCTGTCGGTTGGGGTTCGACGATGCCGAGCAGTTGACGAAAGTGCTGAATAACCAGCGCGAGCAAGGCTTGGCGCGGATTCATGCTGCGCTGCTGATGGCCTGCGCCGACTCGGATGTGGGTAAGGGCGAGGCTCGCTGAATCATGTCGGAAAAGAGTCTGGTCAATGAAATGCTCCAAGTGCAGCTGGCGATCGAGCTGATCGAGCTGGGCGCGCGTCTGCAGGTGCTGGAGACCGAGACCGACCTTAGTCGGGGGCGGCTGATTCGCCTGTACAAAGAGGTGCGCGGAGTGTCGCCGCCGAAGGGCATGCTGCCGTTTTCCACCGACTGGTTCGTTACTTGGCTGCCGAATATCCATTCCTCTCTTTTCTACAGCATTTACCGCAGTCTGGTGGAAAGCAGTGGTTGCGAGCGCATGGAGGCTTTCGTTAGGGCGTTTCGCCTATATCTCGAGCAGGTCAGTCTGGGTGATGATGATTTCGTGCTCGGCCTGACCCGAGCGTGGACGCTGGTGCGCTTCTTCGAGAGCGAGATGCTCGAGCAGGTGCGTTGTACCTGTTGTGGTGGGTTGTTCGTGACCCACTCCCATGCGCCGCCCCAGGACTACGTCTGCGGTATCTGTCAGCCGCCTTCGCGTGCCGGTAAAACGAGGAAGCGGCGTGAGGCCGAGCTGCGTCAGATGGGGGAGGTGTCGGGGCAGGAGGGCGGCATCACTGAATCGGTGTTGGCTGGAGGGGGCGCCCGCGCTTGAGGTTGCTGGCGCCGGGGTGTTTCCAGGCTGTGCGATAAGCGCGGCGCATGACCCTGGGGCTGCTGTCGCGCGCCGGGCTTTATTCGCTGCGCATGCCCTGCCGTCAATATTTTGTGGTGCAGGTCTCAAGAATCTGCTGCATCTGCCGATATTGCCAATACTGCATGCGCTATGCCGCCATCTGTCTGTGAGCTAAGGACGCGACTCTGTGCTGATCGTATTTGGATTCATCGTAGTCACCCTGTCGGTCTTCGGCGGTTATGCTGTGTCCGGCGGTAGCCTGGGGCCGCTTTACCAGCCTGCCGAGCTGCTGATCATCGGCGGCGCTGCAATTGGTTCCTTCATCGCGGCGAACAACGGTAAGACCATCAAGGCAACCTTCGGTTCCCTTTCAAGGTTCAAGCGCAGTACCAAGTACGACAAGTCCATCTATATGGACCTGATGGCCCTGCTCTACACCCTGTTGGCCAAGGCGCGACGCGACGGCATGCTGTCCATTGAGAAGGATGTGGACAGTCCGGCCGAAAGCAGCCTGTTCGGCGAGTATCCGCGGATCGTCGAGGATCCGATGATCATGGGTTTCCTGACCGATTACCTGCGCCTGATGATCTCCGGCAACATGAATCCGCACGAACTCGACGAGCTGATGCTGCACGAGATCGAGGGCTTCGAGCATGAGGCGCATCTGCCGGCCGACGCCTTGAGCAAGGTCAGCGATGGCCTGCCTGCTTTCGGTATCGTGGCCGCGGTGATGGGCGTGGTGAAAGCCCTCACCGCTGCCGATGTCGGGCCCGATGAGATGGGCGAAATGATCGCGCACGCCCTGGTGGGTACCTTCCTGGGTATCCTGCTGGCTTACGGCTTCATCGCGCCGTTGTCCCATCGCATCGACCGCCAGATCGGCGAGTCGGTGAAAATGCTGCAGTGCATGCGTGTCACCCTGCTCGCCAGCCTCAGCGGTTATGCGCCGCAGCTGGCCGTGGAGTTCGGGCGCAAGGCCCTGGATACCGTCGAGCGCCCCAGTGCCGCCGAGCTTGAGGATCATGTGCGCAACAGCAAGAGCTCGGGTGCGGCCAGCGCATGAGTAGTGCAGGCGACCGGCCGGTCATCATTATCCGGCGCAAGAAGGTGGTGCATGGTCATCACGGCGGCGCCTGGAAAATTGCTTTTGCCGACTTCATGACGGCGCTGATGGCGCTCTTTCTGGTGCTGTGGATTCTCTCCAGCTCCAGTCAGGCGCAGCGGGTGGCGGTCGCCGAATATTTCCGTACCCCGTTGCTGGTGGCGATGGCCGGCGGCGATCGCGATAGCGCCAGTACCAACGTGATTCCCGGCGGCGGACCGGATCCGACCTTCGCCGAAGGCGAGCTCAGTCGTATCGATCCGCGGCAGGAACAGCGTTTCGCCGAGGAGCGCAAACGCCTGATCGAGCTCGAGGGGCGTATCGAGAACGCGATCAACGGCGATGCGGCTCTGAAGGAAATCAAAGAGCAGATACGCGTGGATCTCACTCCCGAGGGCCTGCGTATCCAGCTGGTGGATTCCGAGCAGCGGCCCATGTTCGAGGTGGGCAGCGCCAGGGTGGCGCCGTACATGCGCACCCTGCTGCAGACCATCGCGCCGATGCTCAACGAGCTGCCCAACAGCATCCAGATCAGCGGCCATACCGACAGCCTGCCGTATGCTGGCGGCGAAGCCGGCTACAGCAATTGGGATCTGTCGGCCGATCGCGCCAATGCCTCGCGCCGCGAGCTGGTGGCCGGTGGTCTGGCTTCGGAGAAATTGCTGCGAGTCTCCGGCATGGCTGACCGGGTGCCGTTCGACGGTGCCGGCTCGGCGGATGCGATCAACCGCCGCATCACCGTGATCGTCCTCGATAGCCCGACGGCGAAGGCCATTCTCGATCAGGGCCAGCGCGAACCCGCGCCGGCCGCTGTGCCGCCGGCCTCGGCCCCGCAGTCGGGCGCGCCAGCGCAGCCTGCGGAGGCGGCTGGAGCCGCTGCGGGGGCGGTAGAACAACGCGTTACCCCATAAACAACGACAACTGTCTGGGTGCCTGCATGGATATCACCGACTTCTACGACACGTTTTTCGCAGAGGCCGCAGAACTGCTGGAGGATATGGAGCGTCACCTGCTCGAGCTGGATATCGAGGCGCCGGATCCCGAGCAGCTCAATGCGATCTTTCGCGCTGCCCATTCGATCAAAGGCGGCGCCGGTACGTTCGGTTTCGACGTGCTGCAAAAGACCACCCATATCTTCGAGAATCTGCTCGATAACCTGCGCCGTGGCGAGATGAAGCTGCGGCGCGATATCGTCGACCTCTTTCTGGAAACCAAGGACATGCTGCAAGATCAGCTAGACGCCTATCGCAACAGCGCCGAGCCTGATGCCGAGGCCTTTGCCCGAATCTGTCAAACCCTGCAGCGGCTGGCAGAAGAGGAGCTTGGCCACAAATCGGCCGCGCCTGCAGCCCCTGCGGCGCCTGCGGTGGTCGAGGCGCCGCCGGTGGTCGAAAGCCAGCCGGAGCCGGGCGTTGCTGCAGCCGCCAGCGGCGAGGCCCGCCTGAGCGTGACCCTGCTGGGCGTCAAGGAAAAGGATCGCGGTCTGCTGGTGGAGGAGCTGAAGCATTTCGGCTCCATCGTCTCCCAGTCGGGCGACGAGCAGCGCTACGAGGTGGGGCTGGCAACCAACGAAGATCCCGACGACATCGAGGCGGTGCTCTGCTTCGTCGTCGAGCCCGAGCAGTTGCAGATCTGCGTGCTCGGCATCGACGATAACGCGGCGCCGACCGTTTCCGCCGCAGAGGCCCCGGTCGCTGTCGCGGCGGCCCCCGCCCCTGCCCCTGCCGTCGCGGCTCCTGCGCCTGCGCCCGCAGCGGCGCCCGCCGTGTCCCACGCCGGGGAGCATGCGCCGAGCAAGCCCGCCGCCGCGAGTGCCGAGTCCAGTACCCTGCGTGTGCCGGTGACCAAGGTCGACCAGATCATCAACCTGGTTGGCGAGCTGGTGATCACCCAGTCGATGCTCGACCAGTCGCTCAGTCAGCTGGATGGTGCGGTGCATCGCGAGCTGGTCAACGGCATCAGCCTGCTGCAGCGCAACGCCCGCGACCTGCAGGAAGCGGTGATGTCGATCCGCATGGTGCCGATGGACTACGTGTTCAGCCGCTTCCCGCGCCAGGTGCGCGATCTGGCGGCCAAGCTGAACAAGGACGTCGAGCTGGTCACCGTGGGCAAGTCCACCGAGCTGGACAAGAGCGTGGTCGAGCGCATCATCGATCCGCTGAGCCACCTGGTTCGCAACAGCCTGGATCACGGTATCGAATCTCCCGATGCGCGCGAGGCGGTCGGCAAGCCGCGGATTGGACGCCTGACCCTGTCGGCCCAGCACCAGGGCGGCAATATCCTGATCGACGTCAGCGACGACGGCGCCGGGCTTGATCGCGACAAGTTGCTGGCCAAGGCGCGCAAGAACGGCCTGGCGGTTGCCGACAACATGCCCGACGAGGAAGTCTGGCAACTGATCTTCGCCCCCGGCTTCTCGACTGCCGAGGTGGTCACCGACGTTTCCGGGCGCGGCGTGGGCATGGATGTGGTCAAGCGCAACATCCAGGCATTGGGCGGTCACGTGCAGATCCTCTCCCGCAAGGGGCAGGGCACCACCACCCGCATCGTCCTGCCGCTGACCCTGGCGATCCTCGACGGCATGTCGATTCGCACTGGCGAGGAAATCTTCATCCTGCCGCTGGGGGCGGTGATCGAATCGCTGCAGCCGCGCAGCGAAGACATCTACTCCATGGCCGGCAACGACCAGTTGCTCAAGGTGCGCGAGGAGTATCTGCCGCTGGTGGCCCTGCATCAGGTGTTCGACATCGCCGGTGCGCGTACCGAGCCCACCGAGAGTATCGCCGTCATCGTCCAGGGCGAAGGGCGTCGCTATGCCTTGCTGGTCGACGATCTGGTCGGCCAGCAACAGGTGGTCGTGAAGAACCTGGAGACCAATTACCGCAAGGTGCCGGGCGTATCCGCCGCCACCATCCTCGGCGATGGCAGTGTTTCGTTGATTCTCGACATCGCCGACCTGCAGCGCCTCAACCGTAGTCAGACTGCTGCACGCGAAGTGCGCGCGGCAGCACCATCCGTACAGGAGATGATGTTGTCATGACCAGCCTGAATCAGAACGGCTTTGCAGCCGTCGCCGACAACCAGAGCCGCGAGTTCCTGGTGTTTTCCCTGGGCGACGAAGAGTACGCCATCGACATCCTCAAGGCGCAGGAAATCCGCGGCTACGAGAACGTCACCCGGATCGCCAACACCCCCGACTTCATCAAGGGGGTGACCAACCTGCGCGGCGTGATCGTGCCGATTGTCGACCTGCGCATCAAGTTCAACCTGTCCAGCGTCGAGTATGGCAGCCAGACCGTGGTCATCGTGGTCAACGTGGCCAATCGCATCGTCGGCGTGGTGGTGGATGGTGTGTCGGACGTGATGACCCTGTCGCCGGAGCAGATCAAGCCGGCGCCGGAGTTCAGCCTGTCGCTGTCGTCCGACTACCTGAGCGGTCTGGCCAGTGTCGGCGAGCGGATGCTGGTGCTGGTGGATATCGAGAAGCTGCTGAGCAGCGAAGAGCTAGCGCTGG
>Ga0209212_1006258_pt1 | contig 13709 bp, 12 predicted proteins | sample RifGroC2_FD_183996 | JGI IMG/M metagenome (GOLD analysis project Ga0209212, IMG submission 183996) | Groundwater microbial communities from Rifle, Colorado, USA - Groundwater C2 (SPAdes) (version 2) | ecosystem: Environmental > Aquatic > Deep subsurface > Groundwater | place: Rifle, Colorado... | reverse complement strand
GCCAAAAAATTAGCAAATTCAACAGACGGAAATCCTTATACTCAACAAAATAATGCTGCAAAATCTCCTTTAAGCGTAAATTATAATCAAACTTTGATGGAATTTTCGGATTTTAATCCTCAAACAATAGAAAGTGATGAGAATTCCCCGAATGAAACCGGAAATACTGTTAATATTGAAAAAGAAATGAGTTCTTTAACAAAAAACGGAATGACATATAATGCACTCGCAACTTTACAGGCAAAAGAATTTCGAGGTCTTTCCGAAATAATCAGAGGTTCCCAATAATTTGTAATTTAAACTTTTTCTCATAAAAACATCGAGGAGGTAAAAAAATGAATTTTAATGCTTTAGATATAAGTTCTTCCGCTTTAACAGCGCAAAGAATAAAAATGGATGCAATTGCCGGCAACATTGCAAACGTAAATACAACAAGAAATCCCGACGGAACACCCGGCATATACAGAAGAAAAGAAGTAATTTTTTCTTCCGTATACGGCAATATGGTAAACGGGAAAAACAATAACGATGAATGGAATACTGATGAAACAAATACAAATGCTGATTTAAAAGGTTCTGTCAGTCAAAATAGTGTATCTACGCTAAACGGGGTAAAAGTTCTTCAGGTCGCTGATGATTTTAAAACGCCTCTTAATAAAGTTTATAATCCTTCTCATCCTGATGCAGACAAAGACGGATATGTGAATCTTCCAAACGTAAATGTAGTAAGCGAAATGGTTGATATGATTTCCGCAAGCAGAGCTTACGAAGCAAACGTTACTTCCATAAACGCCACAAAAAGCATGATTTCAGCGGCTATGAAAATTTAGTAAATAAAACAAGGGGTATTTTAATATGATAGGACCATTATCAGGATTACAAGGAATGCAGGGAATGCAAGGATTACAAGGAATGCAGGGGCTGCAAAACAATTTAAATAATAATTTAGGCAGCATGAAATATGACAATATTAACAATCTCGATAATTTTATGGAAGATGGAGGAATACAATCACCGAACTCAATTCCGCAACTTAATGATTTGGCAAATAATACTGAAGATATGGAACTTAAAGCTGATCTTCAGGGGCTTATTGAAAAAAATCAAGATTTTGACAAGAGCGACCTGTCATCACCTTCTGAAATAACAAGCGGCGAAGTAGCAAACAAGTTTTCTGATGTTCTGGGCAATTATATTAATAATGTTAACGCAAAAAACAGGGATGCTGAAAAAGCTGTTGAAACTTTTGTTTCCGGTGGAAATATAGATATGCATTCCGTTATGATAGCTGCTGAAAAAGCAAATCTTTCCATGCAGCTTGCTGTTCAGATGAAAAACAAAATTGTTCAAGCTTATCAAGAAGTTTCCCGTATTCAAATATAATTAACCCGAATTACAAATTAGCCAAGATTGTCATTGCGAGCAAAGCGAAGCAATCCAAGAAAATTAGGATTTTTCATAAAAAAATCTATCCAAATTATTTATTTTTAGATTGCTTCGTCGGCACTACGCACCTCCTCGCAATGACAATAAAAGGATTCTGACTTCTTTTCCTTTACCTTGATACTTAAATCTATTAATTAACAAAACTTAACAAATATGCCTCAATAACAATCTCTAGTATAATTGATATAAAGAATAAAAAGGATTTTTTAGGGGAGTCTAAATTGGAAACTCAATTAAATGTAATAATGAACGACATAAAAAAACTTTGGAACGGTTTGGAGTTCATGCAAAAACTCGTTATCATGCTCCTCCTCGTTGCCTCAATTTTTGCAGTTTCCTTTATAGCGATTAAATCAATGGAACCCGAATGGGGCGTTCTCTACAGTGATTTATCAGATACCGATGCAAATGCGGTATTGGAAAATCTTAAAAAATCAGGATATCCCTTTAAATTAAGCGATGACAGAAAAACAATCCTTGTCCCTCTTAAGGCAAAAGAGGAATTACGTCTTATGATTGCGCAAAATGACGTTATTCAAGACAGCAATCCCGGCTTTGATCTTTTAAACAAAGTGCAGTTCGGAGCAACCGACTTTCAAAACAAACTGACAAGACAAAAGATTTTTCAGGATGAATTAACTCGAACTATAGAAAAAATAAGGGGTATACAAAAAGCCCGGGTTCAAATTGCTGAACCCGACAGATCTGTTTTTGCCGATAAAGATGAACTCCCTACGGCTTCTGTTATGCTTATTATAGAAAGCGGCTCAAGACTAAAACCTGATCAGATTAAAGCAATTAAAAATCTTGTAGCTTATGGTATCCCGCGATTGACACCCGAAAAAGTTTTTGTTACCGACCAGAGCGGAGTAAATCTGGCAGAAGATTCCGAAGGATCAAGCAGTTCAGGAGACGACTACAAAACAACATTTGAAAAAGATACGGTAAAAAAAGTTCAGAAAGTCATCCAAAACATTGTAGGCGTAGGCAATATTAGTGTTGAAGTCACTGCGGATATTAATTTTGACAGGACAAAAACCACCATAGAAAAATACCTTCCCGCCGCAGACAGCAACGGAACCCCTATAGGCGTTCTTTCAACAGTAAAAGACGAATCAGAAATTTATGACAAAGGTCAAAAAGATGCAGGCAGTGCAGATACAACCGGAGAAACCACGGATGCTGCTTCTGCAGGAAAAAATTATGAAAAAATAAGAACATCGAAAAATTATAATGTTTCCAAAGAAATAAGCCAGGTCGTTTATGCGCCGGGCAAAGTTCAAAGATTGACCATCGCTGTTGCGCTTAACAAAATTCTTACAACAAAAGAAAAAGAAGAAATTAAAAAACTGGTAATTTCAGCCAGCGGAGCTGATGAAACCAGAGGTGATATAATTACAATTACAGGAATGCAGTTTGCTATAAATCCTGAAGATTCAGGAAATGAAGTATTGAGTCAGCTTGATAAAGCTAATACACAGCAATTTTTAATACAAAGTATAGCTCCTCTGGTTGTAATTCTTGCGTTGGGACTAGGCGCGCTCTTTGTTCTCAGTTCTCTGCTTAAAAAACCTGTATCCGGTGAAATTTATGATTCCGGCAGATACTATGATGACGAAGCAAATGACAGTGACGAGCCGGGAATACTTCCAACAGGCGAAGCAATGCCGGTGCTTGGAACAAGTCTTGATCCTGTATTGGAAAAAATCAAAACAGATATAAATACAACAATTCTCGCTGATCCGACAGAAGCGGCGCGTTTATTACAGTCATTCATCAAGGATTAAAAAGCCATGGCTGATCATCATAATCAATTAACAATTAATACAATGACCAATACCCAAAAAGTAGCCACGCTTTTAATTGCGCTCGGGCCGTCTACAGCTGCCGAAGTGTTAAAAAATCTGCCTGATGACGAATTAATAGAACATATTACCCTTGATATTGCAAGTCTTAATAAAATTCCGCCGGAAATTGTCGATGAAGTGCTTGAAGAGTTTCATTCTTTGTTTCAAGCAAGCAATTTTCTTAATCGCGGCGGCTTGGATTATGCTAAAAAGCTTCTTGCGGATACTTTCGGAGATCAAAAAGCCGGTCAGCTTTTTGAAAAATTAGCTACAAACCAAACTAACCCTTTTCAATTTTTTAATGACGCGGATGCTTCTCAACTTGCAACTTCTTTTCAAAACGAAAATCCCCAACTTATCGCGCTAATTCTGGCTTATATAAAACCTGATAAAGCAGCTTTAGTTCTAAGCAGCCTTCCTGACCATCTTCAATCCATAGTAGCCATGAAAATAGCCGAAATGGACAGAACAAATCCTGAAATACTGGGTGAAGTGGAAAAAATTATTGAAAGTAAATTCTCATCCGTTGTTTCGCAGGATTTCTCTAAAGCAGGCGGTGTTGAAGCGCTTGCTGATATACTTAACCGTGCTGACAGAAATTCTGAAAGAAAAATTATGGAAATTCTGGAAGTTCAGGATCTTGAAATGGCAGAACGTATAAGAGAACTTATGTTTGTATTCGAAGATCTTATCAAGCTGGACGATAAAGCTGTTCAACGCGTATTGCGTGAAATTGAAACAAAAGACCTCGCTCTTGCTCTTAAAGGCGCTAATGAAGACGTTAAAGACAAAATATTCAGAAATATGTCAGAGAGAGCATCCGGTATGCTTAAAGATGATATGGAATACATGGGACCTGTAAGGGCAAAAGAAGTACAAGAATCTCAAACAAAAGTTGTTGCAGTCATCAGAGCTCTTGAAGCAACCGGAGAAATAACAATATTCAGGGATGATGCGGAGGATGACCTGATTGAGTAAAAGAATAAGAAGTTCTAACGTTCAATTAGGCGAATCGCTCATAGTCGGACACCCTTTAAAAATAACCGCCGGTGAAGGTTTTGACGATGACAGCGAATTAAGCAGGGAAGAATTATATTTAAAACTTAAAGAAAAAGAATTTAAGCAAAAAATTGAACAACTTCAAATAGATGCCCAAAATCAGGCAAACTCCATAATTGAAGAAGCTGAAAATAAAGCTGCTCAAATGATTGAAGACTCAAAACAGCGCGCCCAAAAATTGGAAGAAGAGCTTGAACAATTAAAAAACAACGCACTTGAAGAAGCCCGACAAGCAGGAACAGAATTAGGCTTTAACGAAGGCTATCAAAAAGCCACTGAAGAAGTTTTTTCAAGAGTTATAAACCTTGAAGCAATTGCTGATTCTTCATTTCAATTAAAAAAAGAAATTATTTTGTCGGCTGAACATGAAATTTTACAGCTTTCAATTGCTATAGCCGAAAAAATATTAAAGCAGCAACTCGAAATCAAGCCTGAAATGATTACTGAAATAATCAGGGCGGCTATAAACGAGCTTAAAGACAAAGAAGAAATAAAAATAATAGTGAATCCCGCTTTAAAAGAGCAGTTATACAGTTTTTCAGAAGAACTAAAAACTGCGATTAAGGGAATGAAAACAATAAAAATTGTCGAAGACAAGACAATTCATGCAAACAGCGCGATTATAGAATCGCCGGAATCAAGAATAGACGCGCGCCTTGAAACACAAATCGCTAAAATCACCGAAGAACTTATGAAAACCTTCGCAGAAGAACCTGTTTTAGATGAAATTATAGATTGTCATCCTGAATCGCAATGTCATGCTGAATTTATTTCAGCATCTATCCAACAAGAAATAGACCCTGAAACAAGTTCAGGGTGACAGGAACGAATCATGATAGACCTTTCAAAATACAAAAACACAGCACAAAATGCCAATTCTTTCAAAGAAATCGGGCAGGTTACGCATATTATAGGGCTAGTGATAGAAGCGGACGGGCCGCCTTCTTCTATTGGAGACCTTTGCTATATTTATCCTAAAATGAACGAAACTCCTGTATGGGCTGAAGTAGTAGGGTTTAAGGAAGATAAAGTCTTGCTTATGCCTCTTGGAGAAATGGAAGGACTAAAACCAGGCTCTACTGTTATAAATTCAGGAGGGGCAATAAAAGTAAAAGTCGGTTCAGAACTTTTAGGACGAGTTTTAGACGGATTAGGAAACCCTCTTGATGAATTTGGAACACTAAAAACAAACAAATTTCGGTCGTCAAAAGCTCAAAAGATTAACCCATTGACGAAAATCAAAGTCAGAGATCCTCTTTCAATGGGAGTAAAAGCCATTGATAGCCTTATTACTATTGGCAAAGGTCAAAGGGTAGGCATAATGGCAGGTAGCGGCGTGGGTAAAAGCACGTTACTGGGTATGCTTGCCAGAAACTCCAAAGCCGATATGAATGTTATTGCCTTAATCGGGGAAAGAGGCAGAGAAGTAAGCGAATTCATAGAAAATTCTCTTGGAACTGAAGGCTTAAGCAAGTCTGTAGTAGTTGTAGCAACTTCTGACCAGCCATCTCTGGTAAAAATAAAAGCCGCACACGTTGCAACAAGCATTGCGGAATATTTCAGAGATAGCGGACGTGATGTACTCTTTATGCTGGATTCTGTAACACGTATCGCAATGGCACAAAGAGAAGTAGGTCTTGCAATAGGAGAACCTCCTGCTACGCGAGGCTATACTCCTTCTGTGTTCGCTCTTATGCCAAAACTCTTAGAAAGAAGCGGAAACAGCGACAAAGGCACAATGACAGGTCTTTATACCGTTCTTGTAGAAGGCGATGACTTTAACGAACCTGTTTCAGACACAGTTAGAGGGATTCTTGACGGACATATTTTATTATCAAGACAACTGGCGCAGAAAAATCATTTTCCCGCCATAGACGTACTGGGAAGCATAAGCAGGGTAATGATAGACGTAACAGCAAAAGAGCAAATGGAAGCAGCCGGAAAAATCAGGGATCTTCTTGCAACTTACGAAAAAAACGTTGATTTGATTAATATAGGGGCTTATATCAAGGGCAGCGATCCCAAAATAGACAGGTCTATCGCATTAAACGAAGAAATTAACAACTTTCTCAAGCAACCTATAAAAGAAAAACTTGATTTCACCGAAACCGTAAACAAACTTATAGAAATTTCCAATAAGCTTTAAAATAATTCCAAATATTAATTTATTCTTAATTTTATTTGTACTAAACCAAAACAAAAAATATAATAATATTATTAGAAAAATATTTTTATAGCATTATTTTCAAAATAACTGAAAGAGGTGTTAATGAGTTTAAATAAAAAATTGATTCTGTTTTGTTTAACAGCAGGACTTTCACCATTAATAATATATTTTTTTTCACAAAGTTATAATCTTAATTTTTTAATAAATTGGAGTATCTTCGCTTTATTATTTTTCACATTAACAGGTATTTTTATTTCTAAAACATCTAATACTCCTTTAAAATCCTTAATTTTTGTTTTGGAAAAAATGAGAGAAGGCGATTTTAGTTATTCTGTTAAAAATGAGTTTGCTTTAAATAACGACGTCATCTCAAATTTTCATAAACACCTTTCTACTACAGCAGGGAAAGTTAGAAAGCTTGTGTGTCAGCTTGAAAATGATCTTGAAAATTTATATAAATCAGGTAAAAAACTTGGAGAAATAACGAGAAATTCAACCAATATAGCCGAAGAAGTTGCTAAAACCACGGAACAGCTTGCAATAGGTGCAAGTAATCAGGTAAGTGACATTGTGACTTGTTCAGAAAATATTAATGAAATTTCTAATACTTCACAACAGGTAAATCAACAAATTAAACAAATCGGCACAATAGCCGATGAGTTTTTAAATATTGCATTGCAAGGCAAACAGGACATTGATTCAACTCTTATTATGATAAATGAAATCAAAGATGCAAGCAAACTTGCCGCAGAGCAAATCTCTTATCTTGGGCAATTGGGCAGTGAAATTGGTGAAATAGTTGAACTAATCACTAATATAACAAAACAGACAAATCTTTTAGCCTTGAATGCCTCTATAGAAGCAGCTAGAGCAGGAACAGAAGGAAAAGGCTTTGCTGTAGTAGCAAATGAAGTTAAAAAACTAGCTGAACAATCTGCAAGCTCCACACAACAAATACGGGAAATTGTAGTAAAAGTGCAAACAGAATCTAAAAAGTCTGTAGATACAACTTTAAATAATCTGGAAAAAGTTGAAAATGGGGTAAAATCTTTTAATCTTATAAAAGAAAATTTTGACAAAATATACGAACAATCAAAAATTATAGATAAAGAATCAAATAAAATAAATTCTTCGATCAGCGAACTTGTAGAAAAAAATAAAACTGTGAACTTAGCTATGTCAAGCGTAGCAGCAGTAGCAGAATCAAATGCCGCTGCCGCTCAGGAAATATCTGCCTCTACTCAAGAACACTCGGCAGGGACTCACGAACTTGAAAAACATGCACATTCTCTTTTAATTATGGCGAGAACACTAAATGTTTCCTGCTCTGTTTTTAAGACTGATGATAAACCTGTAATCTTCTTCTGGAGTGAAAAATTCTTTACAGGAATAACTGAAATAGATTATCAGCACTTTAAAATAGTTAATTTTGTCAATAAACTTTATCAGTTATATCTGGAAAACAAAAAACATCCTGAGTTAGGTAAAACATTAAAAGAGCTTGCTAACTTTACAGTAGGTCATTTTGGCTACGAAGAAAAGCTTTTTGCTGATTATAAATATCCTGATACTAAACACCATAAAAATGAACACGAAAATTTACTTGGAAACGTAGTAAAGTTTTTAAATGAATATGAAAAACACGATGCAGAGATAAATGATTCGCTTATTAAATTCCTGACCGATTGGTTAAATCACCATATACTGGAAGAAGACATGAAATATGCTCCATTTTTAAAATCAAACGGAGTATCTTAAAAAACTTAAAAAGAATAATGCGTTAACATCATTCTTTTTAATTAATAAATAATTTTTTATTTTAGAATCTATCTTGTTAAAATCATTTGTCATTGCGAGCGACCAACGGGAGCGTAGCAATCGCATGATTGCACTAATTATGAGATTGCTTCTTATATTTTAACTTTAACTTTTGCCTGCTCAAGCTGAATGGTTTCTGTTGTAATATCAGCAACTTCCGCAGGACCAAAATACTGAACAGGACCGGGAGACAGATAACAATCTTCAACCGCCCATTCGTCCCTGTGTGCTTGAAGCTTCTTAAACGGCTCTCCGTTTAATTCAACAAGAGCTTTTTTAATTACAGGCTTGAATTTGCCGTGACGTTTTTCCATATTCATCATAGAAGTCAAAGGAATACCGCCTGCAATCCATTCTGAGGCAGGAGCAGTAAGATTTTTAACGGATGAAATATATCCGCTTAAACCAAACTTAACAAGCGCAAAAGCATTATATCCGAGCGAATAGCAATAATCAGCATCAAAATTGGAAGGAGCAGCGCATCTTCCTTCATAACCGAAGAAATGAGACTGTGTTGAGAACTTGCCTTTGTAAGTTCCGGCTTTTTTCATTTGACCCAGTTTCTTTTCCACCATCTCACTTAAAAGCATTTCAGTTTCAATTCTTGAAACCTGAACGTTTCCATGAGGATCTCTGTCGAGCAAAAGCTGAATCTGTATATCTAAAGGAAGTGAAGAAAACACTTCACTGTTTGAGTGTTCGAGCTTTCCTTTAACATAAGCTATTTTTTCATCCCAACCGCAAAGAGATGCATAAACATCATCCTGCTCAATGTGTGCCAGAGCATCATTTAGATTACATATTAAACACTTCATTTCGGGAATAAACTCGATTAACCCCTCGGGAATAAGCACAACACCAAAATTCATGCTCTGTTCTGCTCTTTTTGCAACAATATCGCAAATATAATCAACTATTTCACTAAGAGAAGTTTTATTTTGCTCAACTTCCTCAGAAATTATAGTGATATTCGGCTGGGTTTTGAGAGAGCATTCCAGAGCGATATGAGAAGCGCTTCTGCCCATTAATTTAATGAAATGCCAGTATTTTTTAGCGGAATTAGCATCTCTCTGTATGTTTCCGATTAATTCCGAGTAAACTTTCGTAGCAGTATCAAACCCGAAAGATGTTTCGATAGCTTCGTTTTTAAGATCGCCGTCAATTGTTTTCGGCACGCCGATTACCTGAATCCCCGCATTTTTCTGCATAAAAAACTCGCCAAGCATTGCCGCGTTTGTGTTTGAATCATCTCCGCCGATTACTACAACTGCGGAAATATTTAAATTCTTGCAGGTTTCCCAGGTTTTCATAAAATGTTCTTCGGATTCCAGCTTGGTTCTACCGGAGCCTATAATATCAAAACCGCCTGTATTTCTGTATTCGTCAATATAATTCGGAGTAAATTCTATGTATTTGGCTTCCATAATCCCTGAAGGACCGCATAAAAACCCGTAAAGCTTGTTGCTTGAATCAGCTTCTTTTAACGCGTCAAAAAGCCCCGCAATTACGTTATGCCCCCCCGGAGCTTGCCCGCCGGAAAGAATCACTCCCACATTAAGCGTTTTATGTTCGATTTCAGCCGTTCCCGAACCAAAAGTTATCACGGGAGTCCCGTAAAGATTAGGAAACATTTCCTGAATATCTTCTTTATTAGCTTCTGCTGTTGTTAGCGCGCCTTTTTCAAGGATTAAACTATTAATACCCTGTTTTAAAGCGTTAGGAAGCTTTGGTTTATATTCGCTTCTTGCTTTTTCAAGACCGGAAATGTATTTTTTCATCGCAGACACCTTTTTTTCTTAATTAACTCGAATTGCTAATTAATTTTTTCACGTCATTGCGAGGAGAGGCTAAAGCCTCGACGCGGCAATCCATTCCCTTCAATACCCAATCGAAAAAACGGGTTCCCTGCTTTGCTCGCAATGACTATTTAGCAATTCACATTGATTTTTAACTTTTAAATTATTTATACCATGAGGTTTGCAGTTACTCAACTCATTGATTTGGCTTTTTTAATTTTCATATTCATCAAATACATGTTTTTTATGGCAGAAACCAACTGAAGCTTAACCTCTGTGGCGTTCATGGCTGTACTTTTAGTAATGCACTGATTATTATATATGCTGAAAAAACTTTCCCAACCCTGAAGACTGTTTTTAGCATCTGTTTTTGTTTCGTTAAGCAGGCTAACCAGTTCTTTATTAGAACCATTAGGAATAATAATATTATCAATTTCCTGTTGAGCCGAACTACATGCCTGTTGCGCATCATTAATAAGACTGCACTGCTCTTCCTGATACTTAATAGATTTAGAAAAAGCTTTGTCATAAGAACTAAAACATGGCTGAGTCGCATTAATCAGGCTTTGTTCAAAAGCATACACCGAAATACTATTATTATTAGCACTCGTGTTAACATCTGTAGAAACAACCATATTATTGTCAACAGGCGCAAGTAAATACATTAAATAAGAAACACCAAACCAGCTTAACCCGATAAAGAATACAGAAAAAATAAGACAACCGGCTTTAAATCCGCTCATTTTCTTCTTGAGAAGTTTATAAATCAGCGGCGCCAGTATAATTGAAGCCAAAGTTAACAGCAAAAATCCTGCCCAAAGGATTGAATAATAAAAACTCCAAATTGAGCCGAGCAGAAGCTGAATTCCAAAAATATACTTTAAATATCGCATTATTTTTTCTTTTTTTAACCTAAATGCTCATGAATTATGTTTTTAATGAGTGTTTGATAAGGCATTCCTTTTTCTTTGGCTTTTTTTGGCTCTTTGAATGTCTACAACGTTAATTCTAATAGTGATTGGCTTTGTTTCAGGGGTTACAATCCTTACATTTTCTATATTATCCATCCATGAATCATCTTTTTCATCAAAAGTTTTCAAAAAATCTGTAGCGTAACAATCCCCGCAAAGCATACGACCATTATCTGTTTCATATAAATCTTCGACTTTTTCTTTACATTCCTGACAGATATTTTTAAATAATTTTTTAACCATGTTTTGATACCTCTTCATTGTAAAATTATTGTACAACTTTATACTTATATTGTCACCCTGAACTTGTTTCAGGCAAGGTAAAGGAAAATAAACTGTAATCATTGTGCTGTCATTGCGAGGAGGCACGAAGTGCCGACGAAGCAATCCAAAAATAAACGATTTTAGATATGTTTTTTGTAAAAAAGCTCGATTTTCTTAGATTGCTTCGCTTCGCTCGCAATGACAATACATAATTTTTAGCTTTTTTTCCTCAGCCCCGTTGTTTCAGGGTCTGTCCAGAAAACAATTTTAAAATTTAATCCCAAAAAGGAAAGATGCTGAATCAAGTCCGGCATGACAAGGTTAATAAACTTTTGAGATTTATGCTAAAATTTAACTCGGAAGTATATTTCAAAAGGAAATTTTTTATGATAATCGTAATGGAGCCAATGGCGACAGAAGAAGATATACAGCGTGTTGTAAGGAAAATGGAGAGCCTCGATTTTAAAATAATTTTGAACAGAGGCGATGTTATGACCGTTGTAGCTGCCATCGGGGACAAAAAACTTATTGATCCCTCCTCTCTGGCGTCTATGGAGGGCGTAAGGGAAATTAAACTTATTCAGGAACCTTTTAAACTGGCAAGCAGAGAAAGCCAAAAAGCTGATACTGTTATAGATTTGGGGTTCGGAGTAAGAATAGGCGGAAATAATCCTCCTGTAATTATGGCTGGCCCTTGCAGCGTAGAAGACAATAAAGACGGTCTTTTGAAAACAGCTCATGCGGTAAAAGCCGCCGGCGCAAAAGTTTTAAGAGGCGGAGCTTTTAAACCCAGAACCAGTCCTTATGATTTTCAGGGATTAGAAGAGCTTGGACTGAAATATCTCGCAGAAGCCAGAGAGAAAACAGGTCTTCTCGTCGCCACAGAAGTTATGGATAGTCAGGATGTGGATTTAGTAGCTGATTATGCCGATATTGTACAGATTGGCGCAAGAAATATGCAAAACTTCAAGCTTTTAAAAGCTGTAGGGAAAATCAACAAGCCTGTAATCCTTAAAAGAGGAGCTGCGGCGACTGTAAGAGAATTTCTGCTTGCCGCCGAGCATATAATGCATAACGGAAACTCTAATGTTATTCTTTGCGAAAGAGGGATAATGGGCGTAGATACACATTTTACGAGAAACACCCTTGATCTTTTGGCTGTTCCTGTTATCAAAAAATACTCCCACTTACCGGTAATAATCGACCCAAGCCACGGCACAGGCAGGAGATACCTGATTGCGCCCGCGTCAAAAGCTGCTCTTGTTATCGGAGCAAACGGATTAATGATAGAAGTGCATCATGATCCTGACAATGCTTATTCAGACGGCGCTCAAAGCTTAACAATCGAGCAATTTAATACGATGATGCAGGAACTTAAAGAACTCGAAAACGTCATCTATAAAACTCAAACCACTAAATAGCCAAAATTGTCATTCTGAGGGTTTTAACCCGAAGAATCTGTCCGGTTAACAATTTTAGCCAAAACTGAAAATTGGATAGATCCTTCACTTTGCTCAGGATGACAAGACAGGATAAAGAACAAATAAACCATGAAATATATCTCTATCTTAGACATAATAGGTCCCACAATGATAGGTCCTTCCAGCTCTCACACGGCAGGAGCAGTCAGACTTGGGCTTCTTGCAAGAAATATATACGGAAAAAAGCCCGGATGGGTAAAATTTACTTTATATAACTCGTTTGCAAAGACAGGGAAAGGTCACGGAACAGACAAAGCTTTAATTGCAGGAATTTTAGGGTTCAAAGTAGACGACCCGAGAATTAAAAAAGCCTATGAACTTGCAAAAAAAGAATCGATTTTAGTTGAATTTGAAACAAAAAACGATACATCAAGACACCCGAATTCAGTGGATTTTACGCTTTATAACGAAACAAGCATGTTTATTTCAGGAAAATCTCTCGGTGCCGGAGAAGTTGAAATAGATAATATAAAAGGATTCAAGGCAAGTATCAGAGGTGATTTACCTACTTTGTTTATGATTCACAAAGACAAACCCGGCATGTTATCAAAAGTTACAAAGATTTTGCAAGATGAGAATGTCAATATTGCAACTCTCCACTGCGAAAGAAACGAAAAAGGAAAAGAAGCCGCAATGACAATATGCCTTGATTCAATACCAACACAAGAAACAATGAATAAACTCGAGAATATACAGGGAGTCTACATAGTCAGAAGCATTAATGTAATAGAAAAATAAAAGCATTATGAAAAAAGTCTTTAATATAAAAAACAAAAGGGCGAGCGAGTCCGCTTCGCGGACGGAAAGCGAGCCAAAAAATAAACTCTAGCCCCCTCCCTCCTAGGGAGGGGGTTGGGGGG
>Ga0209212_1006257_pt1 | contig 13710 bp, 16 predicted proteins | sample RifGroC2_FD_183996 | JGI IMG/M metagenome (GOLD analysis project Ga0209212, IMG submission 183996) | Groundwater microbial communities from Rifle, Colorado, USA - Groundwater C2 (SPAdes) (version 2) | ecosystem: Environmental > Aquatic > Deep subsurface > Groundwater | place: Rifle, Colorado... | reverse complement strand
TATTTTTTCCAATGATGCAAAGCTGACGCTATTTCCGCCGCCGCTGGGTAACGGTTGTTTCTTCCTGAACGGATCGATATGTGGAGTTGTGAATGAAGATCGCCGCGCGTGTCCCCCTGGGGCTGAACAACCAATTCGCCAGTGATAACTATGCCGGCATTTGTCCCGAAGCCTGGAAAGCCCTGGAGAACGTTTCGGCGGGATACGCCAATTCGTACGGGGACGACTTGCATACGGCCCGGGCCTGCAACCTGCTGCGGGAATTTTTTGAGACGGATTGCCAGGTTTTCTTCGTTTTTAACGGCACCGCCGCCAACTCCCTGGCCCTGGCCTCCCTGTGCCAGTCGTATCACAGCATCATCTGTCCCGAATCCGCTCATATCGAAACCGATGAATGCGGCGCCGTCGAATTTTTCTCCAATGGCACCAAGGTTCTCCTGGTGCCGAGCCTGGAGGGTAAAATCGACCTGGCGGCGGCCGAACATGCGATCACCCGGCGCACCGATATCCACTATCCCAAGCCGAAGGTTCTGAGTATTGCCCAGCCCACGGAGCTGGGCACCGTCTATCGCGTCGATGAAATGAAAGCCGTGGGCGCGTTGGCGAGGAAATACGACATGAAACTGCATGTGGACGGCGCCCGGTTCGCCAATGCCGTGGCTTCGTTGCAGGTCGCACCAAAGGAGATCTCCTGGCAGGCTGGGGTCGATGTGGTGACTTTCGGGGGAACCAAGAACGGTCTTGCGGTGGGGGAAGCGGTGATCTTTTTCGACGCCCGGCTGGCGCGGGAGTTTGATTACCGCTGCAAACAAGCCGGGCAGCTGGCATCCAAAATGCGTTTTTTGTCGGCTCCCTGGAGTGGCATGCTGGTTGATGGCGCCTTGCTGCGGCACGCGGCCCATGCCAACCACTATGCCCGCGAATTGGCCGCCGGTTTGAGCGGGATTGCCGGTCTCGAGGTGGTTTATCCCTGCCAGGCCAACTCGGTTTTCATCAGAATGCCGGAATCCCTGATCGAGGCGCTTCGCCAGCGGGGATGGCATTTCTACACCTTTATCGGATCGGGGCTGGCCCGCTTCATGTGTTCGTGGAGCACCTGCCAGGCGGATATCGATGCCTTGGTCGGCGATGTCCGAGAAATGGCTGCCGCGACCCAAGGGTGATCGTCCGCTGTGATGGCCGGTGTTCTCCGTCTTGACATTCTCCGGCTCTTTTTTTACCCTGCGGGACATTTCCGGTTCTACCAAGAAAGGACCTTTCCATGCGTGTCACCGCCATAATCCCCGCCCGTTACGCCTCGACGAGATTCCCTGGCAAGCCTTTGGCCGATATTCTGGGCAAGCCGATGATCCAGTGGGTTTACCAGCGAACCCTCGAATCCACCCGGGTCGACCGGGTTGTTGTCGCCACCGATGATGAGCGAATTTTCGATGCCGTCAAGGCCTTTGGCGGCGAGGTGCAGATGACCCGTCCCGACCATCCCACCGGAACCGATCGATTGGCCGAGGTTGCCCAGCGCATCGATACCGATATCGTGGTCAACGTGCAGGGGGACGAACCGCTGATCGACCCGAGGATGATCGATCTTGCCGTGGCGCCGCTGGTGGCTGATGGTTCCATCCCGATGGGGACCCTGATGACCCCGGTCGGGTCGGTGGAGGAGTTTCTCAATCCAAACGTGGTTAAGGTGGTCGTCGACCGGCAGGGTTTCGCTCTCTACTTTTCCCGGGCACCGATTCCCCATCCCCGCGACCATGCGCAGCACCTGGCCGAGCATTTCCATGATCTCAAGGCGTACAAGCACATCGGCCTGTATGTTTATCGCAAAAATTTTCTGCTCGACTACCCCAAAATGCTGTCGACCCCCCTCGAAAATACGGAGAAACTGGAGCAACTCAGGGCCTTGGAGCACGGTTACCGGATCCGGGTCGTGGAGACGGAGCTGGTTTCCCAAGGGGTTGATACGCCGGCGGATCTCAGGCTGGTCCGGTCCCTGTTGAACGCCGTCGGACAAGGATAGCCGTCGGGAACTTTGGGGTTTTCTTTTTAGGGGCATCAGTGTAGTATTCCCTGGTTTGATTTCAAACTCGGGTCGGCTTGCAGGCGCCTCGGGTTCCAATAAAAGGAGTTCGGATGAAGACCAAGTTTGTGTTTGTGACCGGGGGGGTGGTTTCTTCACTCGGCAAGGGGTTGGCCGCCGCGTCGATCGGAGCGCTGCTGGAGGCGCGTGGGCTGCAGGTCTCCATGCAGAAGCTTGATCCCTATATCAACGTCGATCCGGGAACCATGAGCCCGTTTCAGCATGGAGAGGTTTTCGTGACCGACGACGGAGCCGAGACCGACCTCGATCTGGGACACTACGAGCGGTTCACCTCGGCGACCCTCTCCCGTAAATCGAATTTTACCACCGGTCAGGTCTATGACTCGGTCATCCGCAAGGAACGGCGCGGCGATTACCTGGGGGGCACGGTTCAGGTCATCCCGCATATCACCAACGAAATCAAGGCCAAGATCCTCGACAATGCCCGTGGAGTCGACCTGGCCATCATCGAGGTCGGCGGCACCGTGGGCGATATCGAGTCGTTACCGTTTCTCGAGGCGATTCGACAGTTTCGCACCGATCGGGGGCAGGAGAACGTCCTGTATATCCATCTGACCCTGGTTCCGTATATTCCCACCGCCGGCGAGTTGAAAACCAAGCCGACCCAGCACAGCGTCAAGGAACTTCGCGAAATCGGCATTCAACCCGATATCCTGCTGTGTCGCTGCGACCGGGAAATCCCCCGCGACATGAAGGCCAAGATCGCCCTGTTCTGCAACGTCAGGGAAGAAGCGGTCATCACGGCTCGCGATGTCGCCTCGATCTATGAGGTGCCGGTTGCCTATCATGAGCAGGGGCTCGATGAACGGCTGGTGGATATTCTCAACATCTGGACCAAGGCGCCGGATTTGTCGGAGTGGCAGCGGATCGTCAAGCGCATCAAGGAGCCTGCCTCGGAGACCACCGTCGCCATTGTCGGCAAGTACGTCGAGCTGACCGAGAGCTACAAGTCGCTGTCCGAAGCCCTGATTCACGGCGGCATCGCCAACGACTGTCGGGTCCATCTCAAATATGTCGATTCCGAGTCCCTGGAACGGCACGGCATTGACGGTACCTTCGACGATATTGACGGTATTCTGGTCCCCGGCGGGTTCGGCGAACGCGGCAGCGAAGGAAAGATCGCGGCGATTCAGTATGCCCGGGAAAACAAAATCCCGTTCTTCGGTATCTGTCTCGGCATGCAGATGGCCGTCGTCGAGTTCGCTCGAAATGTTTGCGGCATTGAGGATGCTTTCTCGGCGGAGTTCCGCGAAGAGGCCAAGAACCACGTTATTCACATCATGGAAGGGCAGAAGACCGTCAAGGGTAAAGGCGGCACCATGCGTCTTGGAACCTATCCCTGCGAACTCAATCAGGGAACCCTGGCACGGCGCATTTACGGGCAGAAGAATATCTCCGAGCGGCATCGGCACCGGTTCGAATTCAATAATGCCTATCGCAAATCGCTGGAGAAGTGCGGGTTGGTTCTTTCCGGAATCAACCCGGAGTCGGATCTGGTCGAGATTGTCGAACTCACCGAACATCCCTGGTTCCTCGGTTGTCAGTTCCATCCCGAATTCCGTTCCCGCCCGATGTGTCCGCATCCCCTGTTCGAATCCTTCGTCGGCGCCTGCCTGAAACAAAAAGGAGATGTCAGTGGTGGTGCGTGAAGTCGCCGTCGGTAATGTGGTTTTCGGAGGCAATCGGCCCCTGGTGCTGATCGCCGGGCCTTGTGCCATCGAAAACGAAGACCTGACCCTGCGCATCGCCGAATTTCTCAAGAAGCTGACCGCTTCGCTTGGAGTCGGCCTGGTGTTCAAGGCCTCCTACGACAAGGCCAACCGCACTTCGGTCAGTTCGTTTCGGGGCCCCGGCCTGGATGAAGGCCTGCGGATCCTGGGGCGGGTCAAGGCCGAATTCGAACTGCCGATCATCTCCGATGTTCATGATATCACCCAGGTGACGCCTGCCGCTGAAGTGCTCGATATCATACAGATTCCTGCGTTCCTGAGCCGGCAGACCGACCTGCTGGTCGCCGCGGCGAAGACCGGCAGGGTAGTCAATGTGAAGAAGGGGCAGTTTCTGGCCCCCTGGGATATGAAAAATGCGGTGGGCAAACTGGAAGCCAGCGGTAATCGCCGGATTCTGCTGACCGAACGGGGGGCCTCGTTTGGTTACAATAACCTGGTGACCGATATGCGTTCTCTGGTGATCATGCGCGAAACCGGCTGCCCGGTGATTTTTGACGCCACCCATTCGGTGCAGTTGCCGGGCGGTGCCGGAACCGCATCCACCGGACAGCGGCAGTACGTCGGCGCGCTTTCCCGGGCGGCGGTGGCGACCGGCATCGATGGCCTGTTCTGGGAGGTGCATGAGAATCCGGACCAGGCCCTGTGCGATGGCCCTAATTCCCTCCCTCTGGGCGACCTGAAGAGGATGCTTGAACAGATGCTGGCCATTGATGCCATTGTAAAAGGTTATTAGACGTTGAAGCAGATGATTGAAACCGCAAAGCATGTTCTCAGGGTCGAAGCGGACGCGATATTGGCCCTGCTCGACCGGATTGACGGCAGTTTTGCCCAGGCCGTGGAAATGATCTTCGCCTGCAAGGGGCGCCTGGTGATTACCGGGATGGGAAAATCCGGGCTGATCTGCCAGAAAGTGGCGGCAACCATGGCCTCGACCGGAACTCCCGCGCTTTTTCTGCATCCGGCTGAAGGAATCCACGGCGACCTCGGCATGCTGATGAAGGGCGATGTGGTGATGGCTGTCTCCAATTCCGGGGAAACCGAGGAAATTGCCCGCATCCTGCCCGTTATCAAACGCATGGGATTGCCGCTGATATCCATGACCGGCAATCCCGGCAGCACCCTGGCCAGGGCAGGCGATGTCTTTCTCGATATCTCGGTCAAGGAAGAAGCTTGTCCGCTCGGGCTGGCCCCGACCGCCAGCACTACGGCCACCCTGGCCATGGGCGACGCGCTGGCGGTGACCCTGCTGATCCGCAGGGGATTCAAGGAAGAGGATTTCGCCCTGTTCCACCCCGGTGGCACCCTGGGTAAACGGTTGCTGCTCAGGGTTGAAGACATGATGCATTCCGGCAGTGCCATCCCCTTGGTTGACCAAGATATGCTGCTTAAAGAAGCCCTGTTCGAGATTACCAGCAAAAAGCTTGGAATCACCGGCGTCTGCGACAGTCGGGGGTTTTTGGTCGGTGTCTTTACCGATGGTGATTTGCGGCGGGCCATCGAAAAAGGTCTTGAAGCCCTTAATCTTCCCATCCGCGAAGTGATGGCGGTCAAACCCAAGCGTATTCTGCGTTCGAATCTGGCCGCCAAGGCCATGCAGAAGATGGAAGAATATTCGATTACTTCACTGTTCGTCTTTGAAACGGATGAAAGTCGGATCCCCGTCGGCATCATTCATCTGCACGATTTGCTCAAGGCCGGAGTGGTTTGATGCTGAAGGATTTGGGTAAAATCAAGCTGCTGCTGCTTGATGTTGATGGCGTGTTGACGGATGGTCGCATTACATTCGACAACAACGGGGTAGAAACAAAGTCGTTTGATGTCAAGGATGGGCACGGCCTTAAACTGGTGCAACGGGCCGGGATTGCCGTTGGCATCATTACCGGGCGGTCGTCGGAGGTGGTCGCTTTGCGGGCCAGGGAACTCGGCATCGAAATCGTTCACCAGGGGGCCAAGGATAAACTTGTCCCTTACGTTGAGCTGTTGGAATCCCTGGGGTTGACCGATGAACAGGTCGCCTACGTGGGCGATGACGTGGTCGATCTCCCAATTTTGCGCCGGGTCGGTTTTTCAGCGACCGTGGCCGACGCCGTCGACGATGTCAAACCTTTGGTTGATTACGTCGCCAGGCGTCCCGGTGGCCGTGGCGCGGTACGGGAAATCTGTGATTTCATCCTGAAAAATTCAGGAGCCTGGACCGAGGTAACCGACCGCTACTTCGGAGGTCGACAGTAAGGGTGAAGGTCCTTTCAAATCTCGTGCCAATGACCCAGGATTCGTCTTTACACCTCCCCTGTGAAATGCTATACTGACCGTCAGTTATGAAAGCCAAGCTAACACTACGGAATGTTTTAGGTTTTGTTATTGTGCTGATGGCATTGTCGTTGGCTTTGACGGTGGTGCATAATTTTCGCGGCGGGTTGCCGGAAGAGATCTTGGATGCATTGCCCAAGAATGTCGATCTGGCTCTGAAAAAGATTGATTATACCGAAACCCGCGACGGGGTCAGGCGTTGGAATTTGACAGCGGATTCGGCTGAATACAACGTTAAAAGCGGTACGACCGTCGTGCAGAACGTGTCCATGACGTTTTACGATGAAAAGGGTCTCGAAGCCGGAACCCTGACGGCACAAGACGGTGAAACCCAGTCCGACAATAAAATGGTCCGGGTCCATGGGGATGTGGTAGTCAAGAGCACGAAAGACTACATTTTTTATTCGGACCAGCTCGATTATTCCGACGTGACGCGGATGATCAGCACCGAATCGCCTGTCCGTATCATTTCTGCGCAAATGGAGTTGACCGGCAAAGGGCTTCAACTATACGTGGATACTCTGGCATATCGGGTTTTTTCTGACGTGAAGGCTCGCCTCCATGGTGATGAAAAACAATGAAGAAAATAATGTTGCATATAGTTCTGCTGCTGGCATTGTCACTCGGCGCGATTGCGTCCGGCGGGGCTGAAGAAAAGTCTATACTGGGCAGTTATTCAAGTGATGCGCCGATCGAAATTGCATCCGACCGTCTTGAGGGCAATGACCAGACGGGAACGGCCAAATTCTCCGGCACTGTTGTGGCAAAGCAGGGGGATGTAACAATTTATGCGGAAGAGCTGGACGTCTATTATCAGACCGGGAGCCGTCTGATCGAAAAGGTTGTCGCTTTGAACGGAGTCCGGATTGTCCAGGGTGAGCGGATCGCAACGGGGGACAAGGCGGTCTTTTTCAACCAACAGGGAAAGGTTGTTCTCACCGGGGAACCGAAGGTTCACCAGGGACAGGATTTTGTTCAGGGTGACGAGATTACCGTTTTCCTGAATGAGGAACGCAGCGTGGTGACAGGCAAGGAAGGCGCCAGGGTCAATGCACTGTTTCATCCCCAAGGGGAGAAGCAGTGATTCGTCGGCTTTCTGCCCGGGGACTGTGTAAAGCCTACAAAGGGCGGCAAGTGGTCCAGGCCGTTGATCTTGACGTTGCTTCCGGTGAAGTGATTGGGCTGCTGGGCCCCAACGGGGCAGGTAAAACCACCTCGTTTTACATAGTGGTTGGCTTGGTTCGTCCCGACCAGGGCAAGGTTTTTCTGGACGAGAAGGATATCACCGACCTGCCCATGTATCAGCGGGCGAGGGCCGGGATTTCCTATCTCCCACAAGAAGCTTCGGTGTTCCGCAAGCTGACGGTCGAACAAAACCTGCTGGCGATTCTCGAAACCCTCGATCTTTCCATGAATGTGCGGATGGAGAGGATGCAGCAGCTGCTTGACGATTTTCGCCTGGGGCATGTTGCCAAATCCTACGGCTATGCCCTTTCGGGGGGCGAGCGAAGGCGCGTGGAAATTGCCAGGGCGCTGGTTATCGAACCAGCTTTTATCCTTCTTGACGAGCCATTTGCCGGGATCGACCCCATCGCGGTTATGGATATCCAGAACATCATCAACCAGCTCAAGGAGCGCGGTATTGGGGTTCTGATCTCCGATCACAACGTACGTGAAACTCTGGGAGTGTGCGATAAAGCATATATCCTGAACGAGGGCGAGATCCTCGAATATGGCGTGCCAGCGGAAATTGCCGCTAGTTCAAGAGCACGCACCATTTATCTTGGTGAAAAGTTCCGGCTTTAAGTCGGGGCAAATAACGTGAAAGCGTTTACTAACGGAATGAGTCGGTAATGGCCTTAGAACTCCGGCAGCAACTAAAACTCAGTCAGCAACTGGTGATGACACCCCAGTTGCAACAGGCGATCAAGCTGCTCCAGTTGTCCAGGATGGAACTGGTCGACATGGTTCAGCAAGAGCTTGAGGAAAATCCCGTTCTCGAGGAAGGGGCCGAAACCCCTGAAGAAAAAGAACTGGAAGAGGCTGCCGCGGAAGCTAAAAAAAGCGAAGAGGCGGCCGAAGAAATCAAGGAGGTTGCCGGCGACAGCGAAGGAATGGCTGACATCGACTGGCAGACCTATCTCGAAGGATATAGTCTGGGCGGTTCCACGGCCGATTTTTACGAAGAAGATGATGACCGTCCTTCCTACGAAAATCTGCTGACTAAGAAAGGGACGCTGACCGATCATCTGATGTGGCAACTCAACTTGTCGCGCATGAATGACGACATTCGCCAGATTGCCGCAGAAATTATCGGCAATCTCGATGACGATGGTTACCTGCAGGCATCGCTCGATGAAATAGCCGAAACCTCCGGCGTCTCTTTAGAAAAGGCCGTCGAAGCTCTTGATATGGTACAGGATTTCGATCCTCCGGGAGTTGCTTCCCGCAATTTGCAAGAATGCCTGCTTTGCCAGATTGAGCACTTGGGCATGGCCGGAAGCCTGGTCGAATCGATTCTCCGGGAGCACATAGCCGAGTTGGAAAACCGCAAATACTCGGTGATTGCCAAAGCACTCGGAGTTTCCCTGGATGATGTTTTTGGCGCCGCCAAGATTATTTCCGGGCTCGATCCCCGCCCAGGCAGCGTCTATAGCCAGGAAGACGTTCATTACATCACCCCGGATATTTTCGTTTACAAAATCAACGAAGAGTACGTCGTTGTGCTCAATGACGAAGGGTTGCCGAATCTTCGCATCAATTCTTTCTATCGCAACGCTCTTTCCGGCGGTGAAAATATCGACGCCAAAGCCGGAGAGTATATTCAAGACAAGATGCGTGGCGCGGTTTGGCTGATCAAGAGTATTCATCAGCGGCAACGGACGATTTATAAAGTCACTAAGAGCATCGTCAAGTTTCAACGTGAATTCTTCGATAAAGGGGTTGCTTATCTCAAACCCCTGGTTCTTCGGGATGTCGCTGAGGATATCGAGATGCACGAATCAACGATCAGTCGAGTCACGACCAATAAATATGTTCAGACGCCGCAGGGGCTTTTTGAGCTGAAATACTTCTTCAACAGTGGCATCAACACGACGGAAGGTGATTCGATCGCCTCTGAAAGTGTGAAGAGCAAAATCAAGGAAATCATTTCGACCGAAAACCAGCGTAAACCTTATTCCGACCAGAAGATCGTCGATATCCTGCGTCAACAGGGGATCGATATTGCCCGCCGCACGGTTACAAAATACCGCGAAATGCTCGGTTTGGGATCTTCCACGGAGAGAAAACGGCTTTTTTAATTCCGTGCGTATGGCCAACATTCAAGATACCGTTATACTTGAAAAAAGAATTGGTTTCACCCGGCGGAAACTTATCACCAGGAGGTTTTAGTATGCAAATTGAAGTCACATTCAGACATATGGAAGTCAGCGAACCGGTTCGCGCTTACGTAGAAGAGAAACTTGACCGGGTCAAAAAATACATCGATGAACCGATTGATGCTCAAGCGGTTCTTTCCGTTGAGAAAAAAATCCGGCATAAGGCTGTTGTGACAATTTCCGCCAAGGGGATCACCATCAAGGCCTCGGAAGAAACCAACGACATGTATGCTGCGATCGACGCCATGGTCGACAAGATCGAACGTCAACTGAAACGCTACAAGGAAAAACTTAAAAAACACAAGCCGGCCAACGGCAAGGAACGGCAGGTTCAGAAAACGGTTTTCGCCGCTGAAAGCATCGATGTCGGTTCTCCCGAGCCAACCATCATCCGCAGCAACAGTTTCCCGGTGAAACCGATGGCGGTCGAAGAGGCGGTCATGCAGATGGACCTGCTGCATAAGGATTTTCTGGTTTTTACCGATTCGATGACCGAAGAAATCAACGTTGTCTATCGTCGTAAGGATGGTAACTACGGTTTGATTGTTCCGCAGGTGAAATAAGTTGTTCTCTGCCCGACAGAGGGGGATTCCCCCCTGTCGGGCTTTTTAGTATCCTCGAAACTTATAAAGCATACAGGTTATGAAGATAGCAGACCTTCTGAGCTCGGCGGCAATTGCCGGCGACCTCAAGTCGACAGGCAAGAATGAGGTGTTGGCGGAGTTGACCGACGCCATCGTCAGGGTGACCGACAGTCTGGATCGAGAAGAGGTCATCAGGGTATTGCAGGAACGGGAACTCCTTGGCAGCACCGGAATCGGGGAGGGCGTTGCGATTCCCCATGGAAAGCTCAAGGACATCGATCAGCTCCTATTATCCTTCGGCCGAAGCCGGGGAGGGGTCGATTTTGATTCGATGGACGGCAAGCCGGCGCATCTGTTCTTTCTTTTGGTGGCACCGGAAGAGTCGGTCGGTATTCATTTGAAGACCCTGGCGCGAATATCCAAACTGTTGAAGAACCCCGCTGTTCGCCGGCGTCTTATTGAGGCAGCCGATAGTGAGGATCTCTACCGCATTATCGTCGAAGAAGAAGACAAGTTATAAACGACCTTGGCGGTTCCACGGGGCTTGCTGCTTTCATGTGAACCAGAGTGGATCAGGAAGGCATGTCTGGACTGAGTATCCAAGAGTTGCTGGGGGAGAAAGAGGCCGGGCTCGACCTTGAGCTGCTGGCTGGGGAACGAGGTCTGGGCAAACGGGTACAGGTTCCGCGCATCCAGAAGCCAGGATTGGCCCTGGCCGGTTACACGACGAATCTGCACCCCGATCGAATTCAGGTCCTGGGTTCCACCGAGTTGAGTTACCTTGAACAACTCGATCCGGCAGTCGCCGAACTCAACCTGCGCCGTCTCTGCGAGCTTGACGTTTCCTGTTTTATCATTACCAAGGGTCAGACCCCGCCCCAGTTGTTGATCGATAAGGCCGAAAAATATTCGATCCCCCTCCTGCTGTCCCGGCACCAGAGTTCCAAGTTCATTTCTTTAATCACCCAGTTTCTTGAAGAACGGCTGCTCCCCTCAACCACGGTGCATGGCGTATTGGTCGATGTCCTTGGCGTCGGTGTGCTGTTGCTGGGAAAGAGCGGGGTGGGCAAGAGTGAATGTGCTCTTGATCTGGTTCTCAAGGGGCACCGACTGGTTGCCGATGATGTAGTGAGGATTCGCATGAAATTGCCTGCGGTTTTGTTTGGAGAAGGCAGCGATCTTCTGCATTATCACATGGAAATTCGCGGCCTCGGCATCATCAATATCAAACACCTGTTCGGGGTGGCCGCGATACGCGAGCGAAAAAAAATCGATGTCGCGATCGAATTGGTTGAATGGCAGGAGAATGGTGAGTATGACCGCCTGGGTATCGAGGAGATGACCTACAGCATTCTCGGTTTGGAGATTCCCCTGTTGAAAATTCCGGTCCGCCCAGGGCGCAATATCACCACTATTGTTGAAGTCGCCGCCCGCAACCAGCTACTCAAGGAAATGGGTTACCACAGTGCCCAGGAATTCCAGGATCGGCTGGAAAAACGAATGGCTGAAACGGCTTGGCTGCACGCCCATTCCATCATCGGGGATAATCTTGAATAGCCGCAAGCGTGTCATCATCATCACCGGGCTGTCCGGGTCGGGCAAAAGCTCGGCGGCCCGCGCCCTCGAGGACGAGGGTTTTTTCGTCGTCGATAATCTGCCGTTGGCTCTGCTTCCCAAATTTCTGACGCTGGCCGAACATGGGGTGCATTTCACTTCGGAAGTTGCGGTGGTCATCGACGTGCGCAATCGCGATTTTCTGGCCGGTTTCGAAACCACCCTTGAGGTGGTGAGGCAAGACGGGCACGTGCTCGAAATCTATTTTCTTGATGCTTCAGACGAGGCTCTGACCCGACGTTATTCGGAAACCCGCCGCCGGCATCCCCTCGGTTTGCAGGGGGGAGTTGCCGGGGGCATCCGCCAGGAGCGCCAACTGCTCGCCGGTTTGCGCGCCCAGGCCACGGCCATCGTCGATTCTTCCCGGTTGACGCCCCACCAGCTTCGGTCAAAAATAGTTCGACTCATTCGGGGCGACGAGAATGTTCTGCCTCTGGTCGTCCTACTGCAATCATTCGGTTTTCGATATGGACTGCCAGCCGAATCGGATGTCGTGATGGATGTACGGTTCCTGCCGAATCCGCATTTTGTTCCCGAACTGCAACCATTGACCGGAGTTGACAGCGAAGTGAGCGACTATGTGCTGCGACAACCGGAAACCCATGAATTCCTCACCCACTTCAAAGACCTGTTCGCTTTCCTGCTGCCCCAATACCAAAAAGAGGGCAAAAGTTATCTGACCGTATCCGTTGGCTGCACCGGTGGTCGGCATCGTAGCGTGGCCATTGTCGAAGCCCTGCGTTCGAGTTTTTCTTCCACGGGTGTTACGCTTGAGGTGGTTCACCGGGATATCGCCAAGGGGTAAAACATGATTGGACTGGTAATCGCGACGATTCTCCGCTTGGGTGAAGAACTGATCAACGCATCGGAAATGATCATCGGGCCAGCGGAGAATGCTCGTTCGGTGTGCATCGGCATGGGAGACAGCGTCGAGAGTATCCGGGAACGCATCAAGACGGCCATCGGCGAGGTCGGGAAAGATGGCGAAGGTGTTGTCATCATGACCGACATGTTCGGCGGTACTCCTTCCAATATCAGCCTGTCGTTTCTCGAAACCGAGCGGATTGAAGTACTTACCGGCGTCAATCTTCCCATGGTACTCAAGTTTTTCAACAGCCAGGAAGGTCTTGCCCTGAATGAGTTGTCCGGCATGCTCAAAGCCTACGGGGTACAGAGCATTTCCCTTCCGAGCGAGCTTCTGAAAAAATAGCGTTTCTTTGCTGGTCGCCAGAGAGTTGCCATGAGTATTGTGCTTGCCCGCATCGACAATCGGTTGATTCATGGTCAGGTGCTGGAATCCTGGGTTCCCTATGTCAACGCCAATTGTATCGTGGTGGCCAATGACCAGGCGGCCGGCAATGGTTTTCAGAAACTCCTCATGGAAGCCGCCGTTCCCAGAGGCATCCGGGTCGTTATCGATACCGTTGAAAGGGTTGCCGATCTCCTTTCGTCAATGGAATTGACTGACCGGAAGGTCCTGCTGTTGCTGGCCAATTCGCAGGATGCCTTGGCCATTCATCGTCGTGGGGTCGGTTGCGGCAAACTGAATCTTGGAAATATGCATGGAGGGCAGGGGAAGCAGCGGGTTGCCTGCACGATTGCCCTCGATCCTGCCGACGTGGACAATCTTCGGATTCTTGAAGCGGATGGCGTGCGCATCGTGTCTCAGTGCATTCCTTCCGACCGGGAGAAGGATTGGAAGAAACTCGTTCAGAGCCTGGGAGCTTGACATGCCCTTTGCCGCGGAATACATCTTTGCCGGCGGAATATCCATTCTGGCCGGTCTTGATCGAACGGCGGCAATGCAGTTCATGGTGTCGCGGCCGATTGTTGCCGCACCGGCGGTTGGCCTTGTCCTGGGCGATCCGTGGATCGGATTGCAGGGGGGAATTCTCATCGAGCTGTTATGGCTTGGGCGTCTCCCGGTCGGATCTGCCATCCCTCCGGACGATACCCAGATTGCCGTTGGCGGAACGGCGCTTGCGATCATC
>Ga0209212_1006253_pt1 | contig 13711 bp, 10 predicted proteins | sample RifGroC2_FD_183996 | JGI IMG/M metagenome (GOLD analysis project Ga0209212, IMG submission 183996) | Groundwater microbial communities from Rifle, Colorado, USA - Groundwater C2 (SPAdes) (version 2) | ecosystem: Environmental > Aquatic > Deep subsurface > Groundwater | place: Rifle, Colorado... | reverse complement strand
CACAGGAGCCTTATGCCATCTCTCGGCAGATCGCTTATCATATTAGGCATCATCATCGCCGTGATCGGCGTCATCGTCTCCCTGGCCGGGCGCGTCCCGTGGCTGGGGCGGCTGCCGGGCGACATCCATATCAAACGGGAAAACTTCACCTTCTATTTCCCCCTCGCCACCAGCATCCTCATCTCGCTGATCCTCTCCTTCATCCTCTGGCTGTTCAGGAAATAACCGGAAAGACGTTCTACGTTCTACGTTCTACGTTCTACGTTCTACGTTCTACGTTCTACGTTCTACGTTCTACGTTCAAGGTTCAAGGTTCGAAGTTCCTGCTTCTTCCTTCGCGTCCTTCGCGCCTTCGCGGTAAAAAGCCTTTATTTCCTCTATCTTCCCGCCTCTATACAGCCTGAAGAGCTGGCCGCGCCAGCGCACACGATTGCCGGCAAGCGACAGCGCCCAGACCCCGAAGGAGAGCGCGTCCCGAAGCGGCAGGAGCCAGAGCCAGCGCGGCAGGAGCCGGTCTCTGACAAGGACGCGGCTGTAGGTGAGCGCCACTGCCGAGCGCACCAGGTAAAGCAGGAGAGCGGCAGCCCACCCCTGCGCTGAAAACCCGGACACGGCAACGGCAAGGAGCGCCGCCGGAAAGGGGAGCGTGATGCCGGAAGCGAGATACCCGCCGGGCCTGGAGACGCGCATGGTGCGTCCCCAGCGCAGCTGCCGCGCCAGCACCTCGCCCAGGGTCTCGTCGCCACGCATGATGCTCTCCACGAAGTGCGGAGAGAGTTCCAGCCGGTAGCCGGCCCGGTGGATCATGTTGCCCAGTTGGTAGTCGTCCGCCAGGTAGTCGACCAGGGCCTGGAAGCCACCGATCCGCTCCAGGGCAGCCTGCCTCAGGGCCATCGAGGCGCCGAGCGCGAAGCTCAACCCCTCAAGTTTCAACGCCACCAGCACGTTGGGGACCATTTCGCTGGAAAAGCCGAGCGCCTCAATGGCGCAGCCGCCCCCCTGCACGCGGGAGCTGCGGTAAAGCGAGGTGACGAGCCCCACCTCGGCATCCGCAAACGGCGCGCACACCTCCCGCAGGTAGCGCTCGCCGACCCTGATGTCGCTGTCGCAGACGATGAGCAGCGGATACTTCGCCCGGGCGTACGCGTGCATCAGGTTGCACACCTTGTAGTTCGAGCCGTGGATGGAGCCGTCCACGACCAGCTCGACATCGACCGCAGGGTACGCCGCCATCACCCGCTCGATGACCGGGATGGCCGGATCCGAAGGCGAAGCCAGCGCGAAGACGATCTGGAACCGCGGGTAGTCCTGTCGGCAGAAGGAGGCGAAGTTCTCGAAGCTGTCGCCGTCCACCCCCTTCACCGGTTTCAGGATCGAGACAGGGGGCGTGAAATCCGCGGGGATTCCTTTTTTGGAAAAAAAGCTGCCGCCGCAGTAAAGCGTGATCGCGGCATAGGCGAGGGCCGGGGCGGTAATCAGGAATGGGATGGCCTGGCGGAGCATGAAGATCCTTTTATTTTATCCGTTCCACCAGCACCAGATAGGGAGCGAACTCCGGGCGGTTCAACTGCCGGCTACACCAGACGTTGAATTGCTTCGGGGCAAGCGAAGCCCCCCACTCATGGACGGCACGCGCCTCCTCAGGTCCCCCGTGGTGCCCGGTGTAGAGCGAGATGGCGATGATCCCTTCCGGCCCGAGCAGCGAAGCCGCCTGCCCGAGAGCAGAAACGGTGCTTTCCGGGCAGGTGACCAGGGTGGTCTCGCCGCCCGGGAGGTAACCCAGGTTGAAGACCGCCGCCTTCAGCCCGGCAGGAACGTACTCGGAGAGCCTCTCATGACCCGCCTCGATCAGTTCCACATTTCCCAGGCGCCCCTCCCGCTCCAGGAGTGCGCGGGTGGCGGCGATGGCGCGCGGTTGCAGATCGAAGCCCCAGACCCGGCCACCCTCCCCCGCCAGTTCCGCGAGGAGCAGCGTATCCAGGCCGTTGCCGCAGGTGGCATCGAGCACCAGGTCTCCCGGGCGCACCCTCTGTCTCAGGAAAAAATGGGACAGAGGCACCGCGCCCCGCAACGATTCCAACTTTTGAGTTTTCACTTCCAAGCAGCCACCTCTAAACCAAGACAACAACATTAATGGGACGCAGATCAAATCTGAAACATCTGATGCTTTAGAGGGTCGAGCCAGCATTTGCTTTTAATCCGTCTTTTCCGCCTTTTCAGATTTGATCTGCGTCCAATTGCCTTCAGGGTTTGCCTGTTTTCCTCTGTGTCCCTCTGTGGTGCGAGCCTTTATCTTTTCCCGGCGAGCGTCAGCACGGCCGGCAGGGTGATCATGAAGGCGATCTGGCAGGCGACCATGCCCAGGGACATCACGGCGCCGATGCTGAAGACCCCCTGGTGATGCGCGACCATGAGCGCCCCGAAACTCGCCATGATGGTGAGGGTGTTCAAAAGGACGCCGACCCCGGTGCTGCTCATGACCACGGACGCGGCGCTCCCGTCCTCGCGCCGGAAACGGTTGATGATGTAGATCCCCGAATCGACGGCAATCCCCAGGACGAGGGGCATGACGATGATGTTGGCCGAGTTGAAGCTGATGCCGAAAAGCCACATGCCGGACACCATGAAGAGGATGCCGACCAGCAGCGGGATCAGCCCGATAATGGCGAACTTGACGCTCCGGAAGGCGACCAGCAGGATCACCACGATGGCGGCAAAGGCGTAGATGAAGGCGAGCCGATAGGCGTCGCGCATGATGGTCATCGATTCGTACACCATGACCGGCTGCCCGGTGGCGCGCGGATCGACCCGGCGCACGTCGTCCAGAAAGGCCTTGAGCGGCTTCAGGTCGAAGATTTCCCCCTTGGGAGCGACCTGCAGCATGAGCTTCCCGCTCTTCCCTATGAAACGGGAGCGGAGCTCCCGGGGAATGTCCGCCTCGCTCACCGGCGCAGCCTCCAGGCTCTGTTTCAAAAGCGCTATCTTCTCGGGAAGCTCGCGGAACATCCCGCCCTGGAAATCGTGCAGCATGCCGACCGCGTTCCGGTCCCTCTCCTTCTCCAGCCCGGCAAAGAAGTGGTCCAGGGTGGCGACGAACCGGGCGGCCTGCTTCGCCTCCGGGCGCCGCTCCCGCTCCAGTTTCTCCTTGAGCTTGAGCGAGACGTTCCTGAAGTTCTCGAACACCGTCGGCAGTTCCATGAGCGAGAGGTCTTCCTCGTACACGGACGGCTTCACCCCGGCCAGCTCCTGCCTTATGGCGGCGAGTTCCGCGAGCTTCTCCTTTTGCCGGTCCGGCACCAGGGAGTTGATGCTCACCACGTGATCGACAGTGGGAAGGGCCTCCAGGAGAGCCGTCTTCGCCTGCGCCTCGGCGGGGCTTTGGGCGGTGACCACGGCGAAATAGCCGGTGTTCTCCTTGCTCTTCATCAGCTTGTAGGCGTAGGAGACCGACTCCAGCCCCTTCGCCTGCAGGTTCATCAGGTTGTAATCGAAAGAGATACTGGAAAGCGGGTAGAGGGAGGCGGCACAGAGAATAACGGACGCCGCGATGACCAGCTTCGGGTGGCCGAAAAGGGTTGCCGAGAGCCTCGACTCCCCCGTGGCGCGCACCGGCGTGCGGCTTCCGGCGTGCGGCTTCCGGTATCTGGCGAGCAGCACCAGCATGGCGGGAAGCACCGTGAAGGTGACGGCGACGCAGATCGCCACCCCCCCGGCGGCGATCACCCCAAGCTCCGCGATCCCCTTGAAGTCGGTGAAGATGAAGGTGAGGAAGGCGGCGGCAACGGTCGCCGCGGCCATGACGATGGCCCAGACGTTCCTGGTGAGGCCGGTCTCGATGGCGGCCAGCTCGCTTTTCCCCAGCCTGAGTTCCTCCTGGTAGCGCAAGACGAGCTGAATGCCGTACTCGATGCCGATCCCGATCAGCATGACGGCGAACACCATGGAGAGTATGTTCAGGTGGCCGACGGCCAGGGTGGCGAAACCGAAGGAGAGCGAGATGGCGACCAGCAGCGACACCATGGCGGCGAACACGTTCAGCACGCCGCGAAAAGCGAGCAGCAAAAGGACGACGGTAAGCACCAGGGAGACCGCGGTGGCAAGCGCTATGTCTTTCTGGCTCGTCGCCATCTCCTCGTTTTCCAGCACCGGCGCACCGGTCAGGCCGACCGTCACCCCCTTGAATTCCGGCAGCGCCTTGAGCATCGCGACCTCGGCACGTATGGCGGCTATCGCCCCCCCCGCCGGGACGAACCCCACCATGTCCTTGACCGGGAGCGCGGTCAGGATCTGCTGCCGCCCCGCCTTGGCAAAGGAGGACTCCGAACTCATGAAAAACCCCTCCAGCGAAGGGGGGGAGCCTTGCCCGCCGGCAAAGCTGGTGAAACCGGCGCCGAGCTTGTCCAGCATGAAGAGGATGCCGGGGAGCTGGGAGTCGTCCCCCGCCAGGTAGCGTTCCTCTCTTTGGGTCAGGTAGGTGAAAAGGGTCTGCACCGAGGGGGCCGTCGAGAGTTCCTTCAACACCGGTGCCGCAAGGGTCAAGTTCCGGTGCAGCTCCTTGAGGTCCTCCAGCGGCATGAAAAGGAGCCCGTTCTTCTGGAAAAAGGGGAGCGCATACGGGTAGAAGACGTCGGAGAAAAGCTCCTTTCGCTTGGCGAGCGCATCGTGCAACCGGCTGCCGAAGGCGCCGACGCGCTCCGCGTCGCCCCCCTCGATAACGACGGCGATATCCTCCATGTCGCCGAACTCGGCGCGGACCTGGCGAAAGTCGCGGTTGAACGCCGTGTTCTGCGGCATCAGGTCGTCGCGGCCGGTGAGAAATTCCATGCGCTGCGAGGTGAACCAGAGGGAGAGTGCCGACAGCAACAGCGCCAGAACCAGTACCAGCCACGGTTGACGTGCCGCCAGGGAGAACAGCAGACTGTCGGTTTTTGCCGTTTCTTTCATAGAACCTCTGACGTTTTGTGTACAAAACTTTACGCTTGGCAACCTAGCACACCAAAGGCTCACAAATCAACATTACGGAGCAAAGTGCTGTTTTCATTAGCGAAAAAAATCAGTCCAGGGAAAAAACAGTGTACCTTTTGTGAAAAGCATGTTAAGTTTCGCGACTTGTAACTATTAGCAAAGAGGCTACACTGGATGAGCCCGCACCAATGTTGCGGAAAGGAGTATGTGGTGACCTCCCCCTTCAAGCACCCCATATCACATGCGCTTACCTCATTCAACGGCACCCTTTCCGAGCCGGTGAAAAGCGTGGACCAGAAGCCTGGAGCAAAGGTCCATCACCTCCCTCCTTCCATCTGGAAGAGGAAGCTTGGCAAGGCAAAGAGCCCACTCGATATCGCTATCGAAGAGAGCCGGGACTTCTTCTTTAAAGAGCAGCTCCCCAAAGGGTATTGGTGGGCCGAGCTCGAATCCAATGTCACGATCAGCGCCGAATACATCATGCTGTTCCATTTCCTTGGGCTGGTTGATCACGAGCGCCAGCGCAAGATGACTAACTACCTCCTCTCCAAACAGACAGAGGAGGGATTCTGGACCATTTATTACGGCGGCCCGGGCGATCTGTCGACCACCGTCGAGGCGTACTTCGCCCTGAAGCTCGCCGGATATCCGGCGGACCACCCTGCCATGGCAAAGGCGCGCGCCTTCGTGCTGGAGCAGGGGGGGATCATCAAGACCCGCGTCTTCACGAAGATATTCCTGGCGCTCTTCGGTGAATTCGCCTGGTTCGGGGTGCCGAGCATGCCGGTGGAACTGACCCTGCTTCCCAACTGGGCCTACTTCAACATGTACGAGTTCTCCAGCTGGGCCAGGGCGACCATCATACCGCTCTCCATCGTCATGACCAGCCGGCCGGTGCGCAAGCTGCCGCCGCACCTTCGGGTGCAGGAACTTTTCGTGCGGCCGCCCCGTCCCATTGACTACACCTTCACGAAGGATGACGGCATCCTCACCTGGAAGAACTTCTTCATCGGTGCGGACCACCTCCTGAAGGTGTACGAGAGCAGCCCGATCCGTCCCTTCAAGAAGAAGGCGCTCGCCCTGGCTGAGACGTGGGTGCTGGAGCATCAGGAGGCGACCGGCGACTGGGGCGGCATCCAGCCGGCCATGCTGAACGCGATCCTGGCGCTGAACACGCTTGGGTACCCGAACGACCACCCGGCTGTCGCCCAGGGGCTGAAGGCGCTCGCCAACTTCTGCATCGAGACCGACGATCAGCTGGTGCTGCAGTCGTGCATCTCCCCGGTCTGGGACACGGCGCTGGCACTGAAGGCGCTGACCGACTCGGGGGTGCCGACCGATCACCCCTCCCTGGTGAAGGGCGCCCAGTGGCTCATGGACAAGGAGGTAAGAAAGCCCGGCGACTGGCGCGTGAAGTGCCCCAACCTGGAGCCGGGAGGGTGGGCCTTCGAATTCCTGAACGACTGGTACCCGGACGTGGACGACTCCGGCTTCGTCATGATCGCCCTGAAGGGGATCCAGGTGAAGGACCGCAAGTCGATGAACGGCGCCATCAAGCGCGGCATCAACTGGTGCCTCGGGATGCAGAGCAAGAACGGCGGCTGGGGCGCCTTCGACAAGGACAACACGAAGCACCTGCTGAACAAGATCCCGTTCGCGGACCTGGAGGCGCTCATCGATCCGCCGAGCGCGGACCTGACCGGCAGGATGCTGGAGCTGATGGGGACCTTCGGCTACGCCAAGGATTTCCCGGCCGCGCAGCGCGCCATCGCCTTCCTGAAGAAGACCCAGGAGCCCGAGGGCCCCTGGTGGGGGCGCTGGGGGGTGAACTACCTTTACGGCACCTGGTCCGTCATGTGCGGTCTGGCGGCGATCGGCGAGGACCTGGATCAGCCCTACATAAAAAAGGCGGTCGGCTGGATCAAGTCGCGCCAGAACATCGACGGCGGCTGGGGCGAGACCTGCCAGTCGTACCACGACCGGTCGCTGGCCGGGATCGGCGAGAGCACCGCGTCGCAGACCGGCTGGGCCCTGCTCGCCCTTCTGGCCGCGGGCGAGACGGATTGCGCCACCGTGGTGCGCGGCATCCAGTACCTGATCTCCACCCAGAAGGCCGACGGCACCTGGGACGAGGCGCACTACACCGGCACCGGCTTCCCGAAGTTCTTCATGATCAAGTACCACATCTACCGCAACTGCTTCCCGCTCATGGCGCTCGGCACCTACCGGAACCTGACCGGGGGCCAGGGGTGACGGGCAAAAGGTCATGAAGGCGTTCGTCACCGGCGCTACCGGCTTCATCGGGGCGAGCATCGTGCGCGAGCTGCTGAAGGACGGCTGCGAGGTGCGGGTGCTGGCGCGGCCCGGTTCGGACCGCCGCAACTTGGCCGGGCTCGACATCGAGATCCGGGAGGGGGACCTGAGCGACCGCGAGGCGCTCGTCGCGGCACTTTCCGGCTGCCAGACCCTGTTTCACGCGGCCGCCGACTACCGGCTCTGGACACGGAGCCCGCAGGCGATGTACGATGTCAACGTCAAAGGGACCGAGAACATCCTGGCCGCGGCCCTCGCCGCAGGGCTCGAGAGGGTGGTCTACACCAGCAGCGTCGGGACCCTGGGCAACCCGGGCGACGGCACCCCCGGTACCGAAACCACCCCGGTCGATTTCAGCCAGATGGTGGGGGACTACAAGAAGAGCAAGTTCCTGGCCGAGCGGGCCGCCGAGTCCTATCTGGAAAAGGGGCTCCCCCTGGTGATCGTCAACCCGTCCACCCCGGTGGGACCGATGGACATCAAGCCGACGCCGACCGGAAAGATCATCGTCGACTTTTTGAACGGCAAGATGCCCGCCTACCTGGACACGGGGCTGAACCTGATGGACGTCGAGGCGTGCGCCCGCGGCCACATCCTCGCCGCGAAGAATGGGAGAGTGGGCGAGAAGTACATCCTCGGCAACCAGAACTTGACGCTGGCAGGCATCTTCGCCATGCTCTCCGGGATCACCGGGCTGAAGGCGCCGCGGGTGCGGCTCCCCTACTACCCGATACTCCTTGCCGCCTACGCCAACCAGGCGCTCTCCGCGCTCACCGGGCGGGAGCCGCTAATACCGCTTGCCGGGGTACAGATGGCGGCCAAGTTCATGTATTTCGATCCGACAAAGGCGGTGACCGAGCTGGGACTGCCGCTCACGCCGGTCGAAGCGTCGCTGGAGCGGGCCGTCGCCTGGTTCCGCAGCAACGGCTACGCGAGATAAAGCTTACTTGTGGTTCGTTTTTTTACAGTATCGTTACGGGTTCTCAAGGAGATCCATGTACAAACTGCTAAGCAAAATCAACGGTCCCGATGACCTGAAAGCGCTGGACGCCGAGGAACTGGTGCCGCTGGCCGAGGAGTTGCGTGCCTTTCTCCTGGAGACGGTGGCGAAGACCGGCGGTCACCTCGCCTCCAACCTCGGCTCTGTTGAATTGAGCATCGCGCTGCATTACTGCTTCAACTCACCCAAGGACAAGATCATCTGGGACGTCGGCCACCAGGCCTACACCCACAAGATCCTGACCGGCCGCCGCGACAGCTTCCACACCCAGCGCTGCTACAAGGGGCTGAGCGGCTTTCCCAAGCGCTCCGAATCGCCCCACGACGCCTTCGGCGTAGGACACTCCTCCACTTCCATCTCCGCCGGGCTCGGCATGGCGGTGGCCCACGGGCTGCGAGACGACGAGTCCCGGGTGATATCGGTGATCGGCGACGGCTCGCTGACCGGCGGCATGGCGTTCGAGGCACTGAACCAGGCCGGGCACCTGAGGAAGAACCTGATCGTCGTCCTGAACGACAACGAGATGTCGATCTCCAAGAACGTCGGCGCCCTCTCCTCCTTCATCTCGCGCAAGATGACCGGGGGGTACTACCGGAGCCTGAAGAAGGAGATGGAGGAAGTCCTCGCCGGCATCCCCGCCATCGGCGGCAACATCCTGCACTTCGCCAAAAAGGCGGAGAACTCGCTGAAAGGTTTCCTCACCCCCGGGACCCTTTTCGAGGCGCTCGGCTTCGAATACGTCGGCCCCATTGCGGGACACGACCTGCCGACGCTTCTGGGCGTGCTGGAAAACGTGAAGCAGCTCGAAGGGCCGATCCTGCTGCACGTGATGACCAAGAAGGGGAAGGGGTACCGGCCGGCCGAAGAGACGCCGGACAAGTTCCACGGCATTGCGCCTGCCAGGCCCGCGAGCGCGTCCCCGACCAGGCACGCCCCCCCCTCCTACACCACCGTGTTCGGCGAGACCCTGGTGAAGCTTGGCGAGGTTGATCCGAAGATCGTGGCGATCACGGCAGCCATGCCGGACGGCACCGGACTCACCCCGTTTGCCAACCGGTTCCCGGATCGCTTCTTCGACGTCGGGATCGCCGAGCAGCACGCCCTCACCTTCGCGGCAGGGCTGGCAGTCGAGGGATTCCGTCCGGTCGCGGCCATCTACTCCACCTTCACCCAGCGCGCCTACGATCAGGTGTTCCACGACATCTGCCTGCAGAAGCTCCCGGTGACGCTCGCCCTCGACCGCGCCGGGCTTGTGGGCGACGACGGCCCGACCCACCACGGCGCCTTCGACATCTCGTTCCTGCGCCACCTCCCCGAACTCACCGTCATGGCGCCCAAGGACGAAAACGAGCTGCAGCACATGGTGAAGACCGCCATCTACTCGGGCCGCCCCATTTCGCTGCGCTATCCGCGCGGCGCGGGCTTCGGCACGGCCATGGACGTCGAGCTGAAGCAGATCGAGATCGGCAAAGGGGAGCTGCTTCTGGACGGCGGCGACCTGACGCTCGTCGCGATCGGCTCCACCGTCTACCCGGCGCTGGAGGCGGCGGCACTGCTCAAGCAAAAGGGGATCTTCGCCGCCGTCGTGAACGCGAGGTTCATAAAACCGATGGACGGCGACCTGATCCTCTCCCAGGCGCGAAAGACCGGCTGCATCATCACCGTCGAAGAGAACGCCCTTTTGGGCGGCTTCGGCAGCGCCGTGCTGGAACTTCTTTCCGACGCGGGGCTGACCGGGATACGGGTGAAGCGGATCGGCATTCCGGACAGCTTCATCGAGCAGGGAAGCCAGAGCCAGTTGAGGGCGGACCTCGGGTTGGATAGCGCCGGCATCGCCGCGACCTGCCAGGCGTTTCTAATCGGCCGCAGCGCCGTCGGTCCGCAGCTCACCATGGTGAAATAGCGGGCGGCCCATAGCTGCCGCGATTGGCGCGCCCGCCAGGGCGCTTCAGAGACAGGTTGCTTCGGCGACAGGGGGCTTGGGCGCAGCAGCAAGATGATTGGTAGCAGCAGAAGCACCAGCCGGGACAAATTGGCATGCAGCCAGGCACGGGACAGGCAGAAAGAGTAACGAGTACTCTTTGGCTTGTCCCGTAGCCGTGTCAGACACCGGCAAGGAACTCAAAGCAGCCATAAAGGGATGGAAATAAGACATGCGTTTTCCCATGCGACTGAACTACGATCTGACACGGTACATCGTCTCCAACAAGATGAGGAAGCAGGAAAAGTATCCGCTCGTCCTGATGCTGGAGCCGACGCATCTTTGCAATCTCGCCTGCTCCGGCTGCGGCAGGATCAGAGAATACGCCGACACGATCCAGGAGATGATGACACTCAAGCAGTGCCTTGATTCAGTCGACGAATGCCCGGCGCCGGTCGTCACCATCACCGGGGGCGAGCCGTTTCTCTACCCCGACATCTTCCCGCTCATCGACGAGGTGCTCAAAAGAGGAAAGCACATCTACCTCTGCACCAACGCGCTGCTTTTGGAGAAGGCGCTCGACACCCTGAGGCCGCACCCGAACTTCATCCTGAACATCCACATGGACGGCATGGAAGAGACCCACGACAGGATTCTCGAGCGCCAGGGGACCTTCAGGATAGCCATCGCCGCCATCAAGAAGGCGAAGGAACTCGGTTTCAGGATCTGCACCAACACGACCATCTTCAAGGAAACCGACCTGATCGAGATAGAGATGCTCTTCTCTCACCTGAAGGAGATCGGTGTCGACGGCTTCCTGGTGGCGCCCGGTTTCGGCTACGAAGCGGTCGGCGAGAAGCTCTTTTTGGAGCGGCGCGAGATCCAGAGGAAATTCGAGCAGGTCTACGAGATGAGCAAACGTTTCCGCTTCTTCTCCACGCCGATGTACCTGCGTTTTCTCAAGGGGGAGAAGGATCTGGAGTGCACCCCCTGGGGGAACCCGACCAGGAACCCGCGCGGCTGGAAGGCGCCCTGCTATCTGATCACGGACGACCACCATGGCAGTTTTCAGGAGATGATGGCGAAGACCCAGTGGGAGAAGTACGGCGTCGGTAAGGATGTGCGCTGCGCCCAGTGCATGATGCACTGCGGCTTCGAGCCGTCCGTAGTGGCCGAGATCGGCAAAAGCTGGAGGGATATCTGGGAAATGTTTTTGTGGAACCTGACCTGAGTTAAATTGGAACAGCTATGCCTTTGTCTCCACCTGAAGCCCGCTAGTCTCTGGACAGATCTAGCGGGCTTCTTATTTCCTGTCTTACCTGTATCCTATCCTTTTTCCTACTAGGCAAAATTCAAAGAGTCCCCCCTTTGTAGCTCAGACAGTCATCAAGCGACGACTTTCTCCTCCAACTATTCACCCCTCCTAGCACGGATCTGAAAAAATAGTGATTTTCCATTGAAAATAACTTATAACTTCGATACTAGCGAGGGGTCCCAAAGCCTTTCACCGCAAAGTCGCAAAGTCACGGAGGACCACATCAGCAAATTATCAGAGGAAGCTCGAAGAATCCTGTCAGATCGTTAGGCAGTATGGCAAGAGTATGGCAAGTCACGGTGTGGGGAATCTACCCCAAACTGGGCGAGTCTGGGTAAGAGTGTGAAAACTGATTCAGTAGCAAAAAGGATGGTGCCATGAAAACTAAGACTTGCACAACTCTCCTCGGACTGCTCGCCCTCTGCTTCATTGCCGTTCCAGCAGATGTCATGGCATTTGGCTTCGGAGTTGCCGGTTCAATCGGGGCCGGGGATTTGGAAATATCCACCAACTCTGTTTGGGAAGGTGGCACTACAACGACGCAGTACGATCAAGACAGGCGCTCCATCGGTCTGATTTATGACACAAATGTGGGCAAAGACGCCCTCTTTAACTATAGACTTGGGATTTCATATCAAAAAATGAAGGCCGATTCCAGCGCAAGTAAGTATGACCTGGATGGAGTTGCTTTTGAAAACGATTTCGGATTTGGAATAATAAGGAACGAAACCCTGAGATTCTGGGCAGGACCTGAAGTGAAAGTAGAATTTCTTGAGGGGACTGAATCCTCTATGGGTTACCAGTACCACGAGAGCCTGCTGGGTGTCGGCATCGGCCCGGTTGTCGGAGTTAACTTCCACCTCGGGAACGACCTTTCGCTCCTGGTGAAAGGCGGGTACTTGTTCCAAAGCGATGTACGGTTGTTTTCGGATTGGGACGAGAGGTATGGGTTCCTCAATATCGGCGTGATCTTCAGACTCGGCGGGGATAAGGCCGGACCAGTCAGAGAAAACTAGCGCCTCTGGCACTGGCACAATAAGCTACTCACGATAGTACGAGTCGATCCGGCCGAGGCGAGGGATATTCCAACAGTGAGACAAGGATGATTTAACTATGCCGAATCACATAAAGATAGATTACCTTTTCCGTTTCGAGAATGGCGACAAGAGAGAAATACCTCTCCTGATCGACGGGAACACCCTCGCCCTCGTTTCGGGAAAAGAAATCGCGCATCCGTTCTGGTCGGAGCTAACTTTTCATCAATGCAGCGTTTGTCCGCTTGATCCGGCACTTCATCCCCATTGTCCAATAGCCCTGCACCTGGGCGCGATCGTGGACACTTTCCGGGATTACGATTCCTACGATGATGTAACCGTCGAGGTCACCGACAGCCAGCGACGCTATCTCAAGGAGACCTCTCTTCAGAATGGACTCGGCTCCTTGATGGGGATAATTATGGCAACCGGAGGCTGCCCGGTTATGGAACCCCTTCGGCCACTTGTCCGCTTCCATCTTCCTTTTGCCTCAATGGAGGAAACAGAGTTCCGCATCGTTTCCATGTACCTGATAGCCCAATACTTCAGAGACAAAAAGGGCGAAAAGCCCGACTGGTCCCTTGGCGGTTTGCAGGTGATCTACAACAAAGTGCGGGAAGTCAACAAGGCCTTTGCCGAGCGACTTCGTTCCGCAACCACGAAAGATGCAAGTGTCAACGCCATAATCATTCTCGATTGTCTTGCCAAGGCGGTGCCGTTTGCCGTCAGGACCACTCTCCGCGACTACGAGAAGTTTTTCGAATCGTACATCAAGTGAACTGCTGAACAGGCAAGGGGAGACGGCAGGATGATGTAGATAACTTGTGTAAGTTGTTGATGACGGAGATGAATCTACGAATACGTGCGTTTAAATCTCTGTGGTCTCTGAGTTAGCAGATGGAGGAATGCAGACTGGGACAGTTATAAGGTGCGGGGGCGATATAGCATTATCGGCAGATGGGGCTGAAACTGCGTAAAATCTTGATCTGTGGTGAATATGGGAATTTTGTGGCGCGCAGCGATGGCGCAAATGAGAAAATCAGTATTCGAACCTTGAATCCCCTTTGCACGGCAGAGATTAAAGAACTCAGATGCAGACTCGTAATCGCTGCTGGTTATTTCAAGATCGGGAAAAGCCCGTAGGTCCGTCTACAGGCAAGGTG
>Ga0209212_1006251_pt1 | contig 13713 bp, 11 predicted proteins | sample RifGroC2_FD_183996 | JGI IMG/M metagenome (GOLD analysis project Ga0209212, IMG submission 183996) | Groundwater microbial communities from Rifle, Colorado, USA - Groundwater C2 (SPAdes) (version 2) | ecosystem: Environmental > Aquatic > Deep subsurface > Groundwater | place: Rifle, Colorado... | reverse complement strand
GGCGCGCATCGCGAGCGTTGCGCCCCGCCGTCTGCGGGTCATACACGAGCCGGACCTGTTCCCCGGATCCCCGTTCGCGGGACGCACGCGTCCGTGGGTTCCCGACTGGACCGACGAACAGCTGTCGCGCCTGCGTCGCGACCTGGCCTCATGCGACGTGCTCTTCGACCTCGAGTGGATCCCGACTCCCGCCCAGCTCCCCCAGATGGCTCCGCGCCTGTGCTGGGTGCAAGCCACAAGCTCGGGGATCGGCGGTCTTCTTCGCGAGGCCGGACTGCTCGACACCGGTATAGTCTTTACGACCGCAGCCGGCGTTCACGGGCAGCCGCTCGCCGAGTTCGTTCTCCTCGGCCTCCTCTACTTCGCCAAAGGTGTGGATGTGCTCCGAGCGCAACAGCAGCGCCACCACTGGGAGTACCGGCAAGCCGACGAGCTCGCCGGTCAGCGCGTGCTGATCGTCGGGCTCGGCCAAGTGGGAAGCGCCGTCGCGCGGGCGTGTCACGGTCTGGGGATGGAGGTCTGGGCGACGCGACGGTCGTGGTCACTGTCGGTTCCGGCAGGTGTCGACCGTCTGGTGCCCACGGCCGAACTCAGAACGGCCCTCGGGCAGATCGACGCGCTGGTGCTGGCTTGCCCCTACACGCCCGAGACACATCACCTCATCGATCGGTCGTCGCTGAATTCCTTGCGGCGCACCGCCATCCTGGTGAACGTCGCTCGCGGCGCGGTGGTCGATGAAGACGCGCTGGTGGATGCACTTCGGGTCGGTCGTATTCGGGGCGCAGCGATGGACGTGTTTACACATGAACCGCTGGCACTCGACAGTCCCCTCTGGGATCTCCCGAACGTTCTCATCTCGCCTCACTCGGCCGGCCTGGTCGCCGGCGAGGCCACGCGCATCGTCGACCTCTTCGTCGACAACCTGCGTCGCTATCTGAGCGGGCGTTCGTTGCGCAACGTCTTCGATCCTGAGCGAGGCTACTGACCGCGCATGCCCGCGCGTAGGCCCGCGGGCTCCGGCATCCTTTCGGCGCTCGTCGCATCCCCCACGCGCCGTGGACCTGCCGTCAGGGCCGCGGGCGGGCGGCCCGGTACTCCTCTCTCGTCTGCTCGTCCGGCGGGTAGACGCCCCCGATCGCGGCACCATCCCGGATCTTCGCCAGGATGAACTCCTCGAGTTGTTCCTGCTCGAAGGCGTCGAACGCTACCTCCTCGGTTATGGCCCGCGGAATCGCGACGACCGCCTCGGCGTCCCCGACGAGAACGTCGCCCGGCATGATCAGGACGCCTCCGCACCCGATCGGCACGTTCATGTCGGCGGGATAGTGGATGACCGAAGCCAGACTGGCGTGCGAACCCGCAGCGTAGACGGGGAGTTCGAGTTCTCTGAAGGAGGGCGTATCCCGGACAGCTCCATCGGTCACGATCCCGGCGGCCCCGCGCCGCTGAAGGCGCGTGCCCAAGATATTCCCAAGGGAGCCAGCCCTGATGTCTCCGCGAGCATCGATGACGAGAATCTCATCCCTGCCGATCGCCTCGACAGCGAGACGCTGGATGTTGGTGGCGTTGTCGATCTCGACTCGAACCGCGACGTCTTCACGCGCGGGAACGTACCTGAGTGTGAACGCGTACCCAACCATGCGTAGGTCAGGGCGCAGCGGGACCAATCCCGTCAGAACGCAGTTCCGGAACCCTCGGCGCAGCAGCTGCGTCGCCAGCGTGGCAGTCGAGACGTGCCTGAGGCGCTCCCAGACCTCGCCGCGGAGCGGAATAGCCCGGTGCCTCTCCCCTATCGCCCGCCGCGCGCTTGCCTTGTGAGTGTCCATCGCGCTACCATGACCTCGATCTGATCACACATCACATGCAGGGCCGCAACAGCCCAGCATGATGATCGACGCATGCAGCGGGGCGGCGGCCGGTGGCTCGGAGCCGAGCGAGGGATGAGTATAGCGAGAGGACCGCCATGGCCGTAGCTGACCGGTCGCCCCGAGAAAGCAAGGGCCTTCGATGACCACCCTGATCACCGGCGCTCGACTGATCGACGGCACGGGTCGAGACCCGGTCGATCCTGGCGCAATCCGTGTCGGGACGCGCATTGTCGCGGTCGGATCGGCTCGCGCCGTGCGGGCGTCGAGATCCGACTCGATCGTGATCGACGTGGAGGGCCGGTCGGTGCTCCCCGCCCTCATCGACTGCCACGCGTCGATGGGAGCGCTTCGCCCAGAGGAGCGACCGGACGGAATCACCGAGAAAGCCATCGGCTTCTCCGTCGCCCGAGCCGTCGCCAATGGTCGGAAAAGCCTGGACGGCGGCGTCACGACCGTACGCGTCGACACCGTGGCGCATCACGCCCTCTTCGCAGTGAGAGACGTGTTCGCCGCCGGCTGGCTCGATGGTCCTCGCATGCTCGTCCCGGGGAGGGCAATCACGACCACGGGAGGGCATGCCTGGAAAGGTGGCGCTCGCGAAGCCGACGGTCCCGATGCGATGCGGAAGGCCGTACGCGAGGAGATTAAGGCCGGGGCCGACTGGATCAAGCTGATGCCGACCGGGGGGGCCGGCACGGCGAACGAGGAGGTCGACGAGTGGCAGATGGCGCCGGACGAGATCGCTGCCGCCGTGGACGCAGCCCATCGGCGCCGTCGACGTGTCTTCGCCCACGTGAGCAACGCCGATGCCGCCCGGGCATGTGCGGCTGCCGGAGTCGACTCAATCGAGCACGGGTTCTACCTCAGCGAGGACGCCCTGACGGAGATGAAGGAGCATGGCACCTTCTTCGTCCCTACCCTGTCGGCGTACCGTCATCTTGTCAAAGCGAGCCAACAGCGCCCATCGACGACGGATCCGTATGAGGCTGCCCTTCAGAAGACCGCTCTCGAGGTGGTCGAACGGCATGCGAGGTCATTCCGCGCCGCGCTAGCCCTCGGCGTGAGGATTGCGGCGGGAACCGACTCGGGGGCCGACTGGTTTCCCATGGGCAACAGCCTGCAGTTCGAGCTCGAGCTCATGGTCAGCGAAGGAATGACGAACGCGGACGCTGTGGCGGCGGCGACACGTGACGCGGCCGATCTGCTCGGCCTTCGTAGCGACCTCGGCACGCTCGAGGCGGGCAAACTTGCCGACATCTTGGTGGTCGATGGCGACCCGCTGGTCGACGTTAGCGTGCTCAGGAAGCCCTGGCTCGTCATGAAGGAGGGCCGTGTCGTATTCCGAGCATAACCGCGCCTGCGGGCACGCTGGCGCGGTAAGTCCCCGTTCATGCTCTTGGTCGGTCGTCGGTGGGCAACGCCGGTGAAGGGACGTCAGGTGGGTGATGTTTGACATCGTCGTTCGTGGCGGAGTTCTCTACGATGGCACCGGCGCACCCCCGCACCGTGCTGACCTCGGCATCCGAGGCGACTCCATCGAGGCAATCGACCGGCTGGAAGGCGTCGAAGCCGGCCGAGTGATCGACGCTACCGGACTTGCCGTCGCGCCCGGTTTCATCGACACGCACGCTCACTCCGACGTGATGCTCCTGGCGGAGCCGGAGCACGCGCCGAAGCTGCGCCAGGGTGTGACCACAGAGGTGCTCGGCCAGGACGGCATGTCGTTCGCACCCCTCTCCCCCGCGAACCTCCAGCACTTCCGTCGGTACCTGGCGGGCGCCTACGGCAACCCCGACATCGATTGGAGCTGGGCCAGTGTAGCCGAGTTCCGATCGCGCTTCGACGGAACGGTCGCCATCAACACGGCCTATCTGGTCCCGCACGGCACCATCCGCCTCGAGGTCCTGGGGATGCGCGACGCGCCTCTCGTGGGCCCGGCCCTGCGAGAAGCGCAGGCCCTAGTCGCGACAGGGATGGAGCAGGGTGCCGCCGGCCTCTCCACTGGCCTGAGCTACTTCCCTGGCAGCTACAGCGATACGGATGAGCTCGTGGAGCTGTGTCGCACCGTTGCGGCGCGCGGCGGCGTGTACGTCAGCCACATCCGAACGGTCTTCCGAGGCCGGCCGTTCGACCCGGTGGAGGAGGCGCTGGAGATCGGGCGTCGTTCGGGCGTGGCGGTGCATTACTCACACTTCCGGACCGACCCGACCACGGCCGGCCACGTTTCCGAGCTGATGGCACCCATCGACGCCGCGCGCGGCGCCGGGATGGACGTGACACTCGACGTGTACCCATACCCGTCGGGAAGCGGCTTCGGGTTTACCGAGCTTCCGGCATGGGTTCACGAGGGAACCGTCGACGAGATCAAGGCTCGCCTCTCCGACCCTGAGACGCGGCGCCGGATCTTCAGGGACCTCCAGGATCAGCGCGCACGCCGAGCGGGTCCCCCAGTGGAGAGCGCGTATAGCCACCTGCCGTCACCACGCAACCGCGAACTCATCGGTCTAACGTTTGCCGAGGCGGCGCGACAGCGGGGCGCAACGGCTGACGAGCTCCTGTGCGATCTGCTCGTCGAGGAAGACCTCGAGGTTGGACGGGTCCAGGTTCCCCCCACGCTGGACATCTGGGAACAGATGGATCGAGACATCATGGAACTCTTCTCACGGCCCTACTACACCGTGGGCAGCGACAGCATCCCGGTCGGTGAACGGCCTCACCCGCGCGCCTACGGGTGCTTCCCCCGGCTTCTTGGCCGGATGCGCCGCCAGTACGGCGGTATCTCGCTTGAGGCTCTGGTGAACCGCGGGACCCTCGCCGCGGCGGAACGCTTCGGCCTCAAGGACCGCGGCGTTCTCGCGCCCGGGAAGGCCGCTGATGTCGTCGTCTTCGACCCCGCCACCCTCTGTGACCGGGCGACGTACGACGAGCCGTGCGCCTACCCGGTTGGCATCGAGTACGTGCTCGTCAACGGGCGGGTCGCGGTCGAGCGCGGAGAGCCGACCGGCGTGCTGGCGGGACGAGCAATCCCATAGGGCGAGGTCAGCGGCCGCGGTCCCGGCGAGCGGAGTGGCGGACCCACGGCCACGCTCGTGGGTGCCTAGGCAGACGAGGAGGTTGCGGTGCCCAGCGATGCTCTCCAGCCAGCCGATCCGGTCACGACGCAGGCGGTCCAGAGCCACGTCGACGAAGCGAACCTCGTGGCACTCGCGAGCGGCATGGTCCCGTTTGCCAGCCAGATCCCGAATGAAGGGCAGCTCGCGGAGTTCCTGTCAGGGGAGATGCGCAAGCTCGGCTGCTTCGACGAGGTGATCCTCCAGCCGGTCGTCGCCGGTCGGTGCAACGTGATCGGCGTCGTGCGCGGCTCGGGGACCGGGAAGAACATGTTGCTGAACGGCCACCTGGACATCCCGCATCCCTATGGCACCTGGTCGCGAGACCCGTACCAGCCGGCGGTCGAGGACGGGTGGCTCTACGGCCTCGGGCTGGGCGACATGAAGGCCGCCGTCGCCTGCCAGATCATCGCAGCCGCTGCCGTCGCCCGTTCGGGGGTGGCGCGCGCGGGTGATCTGGTGGTGTCGGCGGTGGTCCACCACGACGTGTGCGGCCTCGGGACGAAGTTCTTCCTCAGCTCCTGGGATGAACCGATCCACGCCGCGATCAATGGCGAGCCCAGCGACCTGAAGCTGCAGGTCGCTCATGGCGGCGCCTGGCAGTTCGAGATCACCGTACGGGGTCGAGCGGCGCATATCAGCCGCTCGGAGGACGGCGTCAACGCCATCTCGAAGATGATGACCATCCTGCGGAGCCTCGACGCCTCGCGTCTAACCTACGATCCCGCCCAGGCCGTTCCCGGACTGCCACGGCTGGTGGTCGGGGAGGTTCAAGGTGGCAGCTCACCGTCCCGCACCGCCGAACGCTGCACGGCCCGAGGCGACATTCGTATCGTCCCCCGCATGACGCCTGCCAGCCTCAAGGCCGACCTCGAGCGCCTGATCGCGGATCTCCGCACGCTGGACCCGGAACTGGTCGCAGAGGTCCGCGGCCTTGTGTACCAGCGACCGTTCCGGATCGACGCGGATGCCACGATCGTCCAACTCGTGCGCTGGGCGCACGAAACCGTGACCGGCCGCGACGCCGTGATCACCGATGGGCTGCCGGTGTCGTCCTACGTCACCGACTCGTCGGATCTACTGCGGGCCGGCATCCCCACCGTGGTCTATGGACCGTCCGACTGGCAAACGGTCCCGGACGAGCGGGTGCGGGTTGACGACCTCGTGACCGCGGCCCGCGTCTACGCGCTGGCGGCCGCCCGCTTCATCGGCGGGTAACCTTCACGGGGATTACCGGGACCGAGGCGCTCTCTCACAGCTGGGCGAGATCCGGACGCCCATCCTCTCTACCGAAGAGCTGATCGCGAAGCTCCTCCACCGTCGACTCTAGATCTCTTCGCACGAGCTGTTCGGCAAGGGGACCGTTTCGGTCGACGCACGCTTCCAGTAGGTCGCAATGGAAGGTTCGTGTCGCTTCGGAAGCGGCGAGCAGGAGGCGAGCTCGACGCATGTAACGTTGGGCCTGGCGCTTCAGACTCTGGATACGCTGCACCAGGCGTTGACGGCCAGAGGCTTCGTAGTGGGTTGTGTGGAACTCGAAATCACCCCGCAGGTACGCGTCGACGTCGCCGTCGGCGAGGGCCCGCTCCATGCTGCCAAGAAGCTGTCGCATGCGCGCGAGGCTCGTGTCCGTCATGTTCGCGGCGCCCAGCCGGGCCGCCAGCCCCTCCAGGCCCAGGCGAGCCATGTACAGCTCCTGGAACTCCTCGGCTGATAGCGGAGTCACACGTGCGCCACGGTGTGGCACCAGCGTAACGAGGCCCTCCGAGGCGAGCGCCTGAAGAGCCTCTCGGACGGGCATCGTGCTGGTGCCCAGCGAGACTGCAAGGTCGCGAAGCCCGAGCCGCTCACCCGGCGCAAACTCCTCATCATAGATGGCGTCCCGCAACCGGGCGAGGACGAGCTCCTGCTTGGTGCGGTAGCTCTCCAAGGGGCCCAGCGACGACCTGCGAGCGCGGGTCATGAGGGAGGCAGCATCCCGGCCGGCCCGCCACTCCGGGCCGCCAGGGCGTTCGGGGTTGCCAGCGGTCGGGTGTCGTGGGTGCGCACGGCGGCGACTTCGCCGTCGCGCACCGTGAGAATCGGCACCAGGCGCCGACTGCCGCTGATCGTCATCCCCTGGCAGTCCTCGAACGTGGACCGATCGGCGACGAGGTCGAAGACCGCCACATCCCCGCACATCCCGACACGCAGGCTGCCAATTTCGTCGTCTCTCCGAATCGCCCGCGCGGCGTTGACCGTCGTCGCCGCCACGACCTCGTCGAGCGACATCCCGAGCGCCAGGAACTTCGACATCGTCGTCGGCAGGTCGTAGACCGGGCCCATGATGGAGTAGGCATGCAGATCCGTCGAGATCGTGAACGGGCGGAAGCCGTCCGCCAGGGCAGCCTGAGCGGTGGCAAAGGCGAAGCTTCCGGCGCCGTGCCCCACGTCTGTGATGACGCCGCGCTCTTCCGCCCGTCGAAGCGCCGGTAGCACTCGACCTCCTTCGACCACCGTCTGACCCCGTCCGTGCAACGTATGCGTGATTACGTCGCCCGGTCGCAGGCGATCGAAGACCTCGTCGAGCGGCAGGCCCGGGTTCGTGATGTGCACCATCAGTCCGCAATCGGCTCGGCTGGCCGCATCCAGCGCGGCTTCAAGCGGCCGGAAGCCGAGACCGCTGACCATCTGTGAACCGATGCGGATCTTGATGCCAAGGCAAAGCGGCCGATTGGAGACGATCGTCTCCACGACCGCGTCCGGGTCGACGTACCGCATGTCGTCAAGCTCGCGGCCGTCATCGAGAATCAGCCCGATCGATGAGAGATTGACGTAGGCATAGATGCGCGTCCTGGCTGTCGCCACACAGTAGTCGCGGAAACCGGGGAACGTGATCGCGCCGGCGGTGCCGGCGTCGACGGCGGTCGTAACGCCATTCGGCAGGCAACTCTGATCGGCATCGATCCCCAACGCCGAGACGCCCTTGTAGAGGTGAGTGTGCAAGTCGATGAGGCCGGGGGTGACGATGCGGTCCGACACGTCGATCACCTGCCCGGCCTCCTCGTGCGGTAGCCGTTCGTCGATTGCGACGACTCGGCCACCATCCAGGGCGACGTCGAGCTCGCGGTGGATGCCCTGAGCGGGATCGACGACGGTGCCGTTGGCGAGCAGGAGCGCGTATTCCACCCGGCGCCTCCTTACCCTCGGTCTTGCGGGTTGTCAGACTGCCAGAAACCGGTGCCGAGCACCCCATGTCTCGGGTCCTGCATATCTGATCACAGCCTATACTAAGCAACCCGATCGAGTCGCTGCGGAGGGCGGAGAGCCTCGTATCAGATGGGCGCCACCGATCAGCTTGGACTCCGTCGCGTGGTGAACGCCGCCGGGCCTTCGACCCGAGTCGGAGGCCATCGCATGGACCCAGAGGTGGTCGAGGCCATGGCGGAGGCCGCTCAGACTCACCTGGCCATCGACGAGCTGCAGGAACGGGCCGGAGCGCTCATCGCTCAGTTAACGGGAGCCGAAGCAGGCTACGTCACGTCAGGGGCATCCGCCGGCCTTGCGCTGGGGACGGCCGCCTGCGTGGCGGGCTGCGATGTGGCGCGCATGGACAGCCTGCCTGACACGACCGGGATGCCGAACGAGGTGGTTGTGCAGCGCGGTCACCGCAACGCCTACGACCACGCCATCCGGATGGCCGGCATACGCCTGGTCGAAGTCGGTTACCTCGGTGTCGCCGGAACGGGCCGTACGTACGGGTGGCAGATAGAGAACGCCATCAATGAGCGCACGGCAGCCGTCGCCTGCCCGATTCAGTTTTCCCCGGGCTCTCTGCCACTACCCGAGGTGGCCGAGATCGCACATCGTCGCTGCGTGCCGGTCATCGTCGATGCCGCGGGGGCGCTTCCCCCCGTCGAGAACTTGCGTCGCTTCATCGCCGAGGGAGCAGACCTCGTCGCCTTCTCCGGCGGAAAGGCGATCGCCGGACCCCAGGGGAGCGGGATCCTGTGCGGGCGCGCGGATCTGATCCGTTCCGTGGCCCTCCAGAACCAAGACATGGACGTGCAGCCCAGCACGTGGCGCTACCGAAAGATGGTCGAGGAAGGCAAGCTGCCCGGGCCACCGCACCACGGGATCGGGAGGCCCATGAAGGTGGGCAAGGAAACAATCGTCGGCCTCTTGGTGGCGCTGCAGCGGTTCGCAAGCCACGATCACGAGGCCGAACTTCACCGGCAAGAGACCTTACTGTCAACGATCGCGGACTACTCTAGGCCTGCTCCAGGGGTCATCACGACGGTTGAGTCCGCCTACGAAACGGATCGGCCTCATCCAACGCTCTTTCTCGACTTCGGCCGTCCGCAGGCCGTGGAACGGGCCTCCGCCGTCGCCAGGGCACTGCGGGACGAGGAACCGCCGATCTACGTCGGCGAAGCGTATCTCCACACCGGGCGGATCGCGATCGTGGCAAGCACCCTCCGGGAGGAGGAGGCAGAACTCGTTGGCCGGCGCCTTCACTCCCTGCTAGTCAAGCACCGTGGGCGCGACAGCGCCGCGACGCGACCGATTCCCGCCTCTCCCCAGGCGCATCTGGTCGAAGCGGGGCCGCCAGCGGTCGACGTCAGCCGTACATCCCCTCGAGGAGGCCCCCGTCGACAGCGATGAAGGTGCCGGTTACGTAGGCGGCGCGCTCCGAACAGAGGAACGCGACCAGCGCGGCGAGCTCCTCGGGCCGCCCGTAGCGCTTGGACGGTATCAACGACTCGCGATCGCGCCGAACCGATTCCTTGTCTCGCCCTTCGCGTTCCGCACGGAGTAGATCGAGCTGTCCGGCTCTCGGCGTGTCGATACGTCCAGGAAGGACCCCGTTGACCGTGATCCCCTCAGCCGCGACGGCCCGTGCGACCGTCTTGAGCCAGCCGGCCAGGGTCGCACGTCCGCCGGTCGAATAGACGAGATCCGAGACAGGCTGGCGCACGGTAGAGCTGAGCACCGCCACGATGCGGCCCCAGCCCTGAGCGCGCATGCCAGGCAACAACGCCGTGGCGAGCTCGATGTGGGTGATGGCAAGCAGCTGGAGCGCGGATCGCCAAGCCGCCGGGTCGGTCCGCGTCGGATCCGTACTCGGTGGCCCGCCGCCGTTGATCACGACGATGTCAACGGCGCCGAGAGCAGCCCGCGCAGCGTCGGCGACGCGGGCTGCGGCCGTCGGATCCGTGGCGTCGGCTGCTATTGCAGTCACTTCGCAGCCATGCGTGCGCCGGAGCCGCTCCGCGACCGCGTCGAGCGAGTCGGCGTTGCGCGACCAGATCGCGAGTCGGCAGCCCTCCGAAGCAAGCGCGGCAGCGATCGCCTCACCGAGTCCGGACGAAGCGCCACCGACGAGCGCTCGCCTCTCCGCCAAGCCGAGTTCCAATCTCAGCGTCCCTCCACGCACGTTCGCGGCCAGGCGACTGCGGGTGCCCAGCCGCCCCGCGGGGCATCCCCAGCTGCTGGGCGGAACCCGGCCCGTGGGCTGGGCACCCGGGAAGTCGGATCGACCGGCCAATGGTACACATCTCCAGAGGCGCTACGACCAGCAGAGGCGAACACCCTGCCGCTGAGCCGGTGACCTACGTCACGCAGACGACGTCGCGACGGCGCACCGCTACGCGCTGCGGACGGCGGCCCTCCTGTCGAGGCCGAGCTCGGCGATGGAGATCTCGCGCATGGGAATGACAAGCCCATTTGGCCCCACCGTGATGCTCTGAATTGGCCCCACCCCCGACCCGTCCGATGACGGTCCGGATCGGTGTGTTCAGGCCCTGGCGGCACCTCCCTTCCGCGCCCGCTCGGTGGCCCGCAGGCGGTAGGACGCATGGCCGGTCTCGATGACGTGGGCCCGGTAGGTCAGGCGATCCACGACCGCAGCGGCCAGCCGTCCGTCGGGGAAGATGGAGCCCCATTCGCTGAAGGGCAGGTTGGAGGCCACCGCGATCGAGGCCCGCTCATCGCGCGCGGTGATGACCTGGAACAGCAGCTCGGCACCACGCGGGTCGAGGTGGACATAGCCCAGCTCATCGAGACAGAGCAGGTCGAGCCGCGCATAGCGGGCGACCGCCCGTGCGAGGACGCGCTCGTCGGCCGCCTCGGCCAACTCGTTGACCAGCTGCGCTGCGGTCACGTAGCGGACCCGCAGACCCTCCTCGCAGGCGGCGATGCCGAGCCCGATCAAGAGGTGGCTCTTCCCGGTGCCGGGATCACCGAGCAGGACGACCGGCTCACCGGCCGTCAGCCAGGCGAGCGTTGACAGCGTGGCCAACGTGGCCGGCGGGATGGATGGCGCCGCGGAGAGATCGAAGTCGGCCAGTCGCTTCAGCCGCGGGAAGCGCGCCTCGGCGATGCGCCGCTCGCGGCGCCGGCTATCGCGCTCCTCGAGTTCCGCTCCGAGCACCTCGGCCAGGAACGATCGGTGAGTCAGGCGGTCCCGGGCGGCGGCGTCGGCGAGTTCGCCGTGCTGGGTGCGCACGGTGGGCAGATGCAGGCTGCGGCAGGCGCCGTCGATGGCCAGCGATGCCGCCTGTTCGGTCAGCGATGTGTTCATCGGGCCGCTCCCTCGGCCAGCAGGGCGTCATAGCCACCGAGGACTGGCACCGGTCTCGACCACCCGGTCTGCCGATCCCGGCGATCGACCGTGACCGCGGTCGTCCCCCGCCCGTCGGCGATGCGGCGGGCCTCGATGGCCACCAGTGCCGGATCGGCCGAGCCGACCCGCTCGACCGCATCGAGCGCGGCATGGAGCGCGATGAAGGGCAGCTGCCGGTGGAGCAGCAGGACCTCGACCATGGCGCGTGTGCCGGCGGCATCGCCGAGCCTCCGCCTGGCTCTCGCCCAGAAGCGCTCGTGGGCACGAGTGAAGGCGCCGGACCCCCGCGCCTGCGCGAGCGTGAGCGAGCTCGGCAGGGCACCGGGCTTGCGCACGAGGACCTCCAGATAATGGTCCAGCAGCAGGGTCTGGCTGCCCTTCCTCAGGCTGGGCTCGTGACGGGCGACCAGTCGACCATCGTGAAGGGCCTCCATCCAGCGCGCCCCGAGGCGCACCGTCACCTGGCGGCCGGCCAGGCGTGCCGGGACCGAATACCAGCGCTGCCGCACGCACACGCGGGCCTTGCGATCGACCCTCGCCCCGAGCATCAGCGCCGCGTCGAAGGGTTCGGCCGGAAGCGGCCGAAGGTGTGCTCGCTCATCGGCGAAGGCCTGCCCGATCGTCTCGCGCCGGCCATCGATGCGGCGGGCATCGTCACGCCGGTCGGCGGCCGCCAGGAGCACATCGAACTCGGCCATCGTGGCCACGGCGGGCATGGGCACGAGATGCCCTCGCCGGAAGCGGCCGACCTCGCCTTCGACGCCGCCCTTCTCGTGGGCGCCACCCTGGCCGGGTATGCAGAAGAAGGCATCGAAGCCGAAGTGCGAGCGGAGGAGGGCGAAGCGGTCGGTCTCGACCCGGTCGCGGCCCTTGAGCACCCTGGCCACCGCGCTCGAGAGGTTGTCATAGCGGATCCGCGCGGGCAGGCCACCGAGACGCTCGAAGGCGATGGCATGGCCTTCCAGGAAGGCGGTCTGCTCGGGCGCCAGGAAGGCCAGCGTGACGGCCTTGCCCGAGCACGACAGACGCAGATGGAAGAGGTGGACCGTGACCGGCTCTCCGGCCAAGCTGATGGTCGCCTCGCCAAAATCGACCTCGGCCTCCTCGCCGGGCGGATGGCAGGCCACGATGGTCACCGTGCCGATGGCCCCTTCGAGCGCCGATCGCAGCTCGCGGACGTGCTGGCGCACCGTGGACTCGGCCACCGGCGCGGCGTGCTCCTCGGTCAGGCGCTGCCAGATGCGCCGCGCCGTGTGGCGCTGCTTGCGCGGCGCGGACCGGTCCTCGTCGAGCCACGCGCGGATGATGGGCCTGAGCGGCGCCATCAGCGGGGCCGTCCTGACCGGCACGACACGTGGCGGCGGCAGGGCCGATGCCAGCGCCTGGCGGACCGTGCGCCGATGGACGTTGTGGTGGCGCGCCAGGGTGCGGATGGACACCCCTTCCTCCCGATGCTCGCGCCGGATAACCTCGAATAGCTCCACCCTCGACAATCCTTTCTCCCTTCGTCACGGAACCTTCGACAGTCCCGAGACTAGGGGTGCTGGTGGGTCGGGGGTGGGGCCAGATCAGCGCATCACTGCTGCCCCAAGTGGGGCCAAATCAGGGTGTCATACCCACGAGCATGCGGAACTTCTGGACCTTGCCGGTCACGGTGACCGGGAAGTCCCCGGTGATGCGGATGTAGCGGGGGATCTTGTAGGTGGCGATCCGCCCGCGGCAGAAGGCCTGGATCTCCTCGGTCGTCACGCTCATCCCCTCGCGGAGGCGGACCCAGGCGCAGACCTGCTCGCCGTACTTCACGTCTGGGACGCCGATCACCTGCACATCGGCGATCACCGGGTGGGTGCGCAGGAACTCCTCGATCTCGCGCGGGTATGGGTAGCTCGTGGCGCGGCAGCTCGCGTCGGGGCCTTGACTCGTCTCCGCCGTCGGCGCGGCTAACGGCTGACCGGGCATGCTGAAGGGTCAAACCGAACCGGAGTACTTCCGAAGGAACGATTCTAGTCGGCGAAGCCCTCCGTCCAGCGCTTCGCGATCGCCGCTGTAGCGAAGCCGGAAGTGCCCGGGGCTGTGGAAGTAGTCGCCCGGAGTCAGGAGCACGTCCTCTTCCGAAAGCAGTCTCTGGCAG
>Ga0209212_1006249_pt1 | contig 13717 bp, 12 predicted proteins | sample RifGroC2_FD_183996 | JGI IMG/M metagenome (GOLD analysis project Ga0209212, IMG submission 183996) | Groundwater microbial communities from Rifle, Colorado, USA - Groundwater C2 (SPAdes) (version 2) | ecosystem: Environmental > Aquatic > Deep subsurface > Groundwater | place: Rifle, Colorado... | reverse complement strand
ATGGTTAAAAACCGCCCTGACTGGTGCATATCAAGGCAGAGGTCATGGGGTGTCCCTATAACCGTATTTTACTGTAAGGGATGTAAAGAGACAATCTTCAATAGAGAGATATGTGAGCATGTGGCAGACCTAATGGATAAAAATGGTGCAGATGTATGGTTTGATAAAGATATAAAAGAGTTAATGCCTTCAGGAATAAAGTGCCATAAGTGCGGCGGGAGTGATTTTGAAAAGGAGGCAGATATCCTTGATGTATGGTTTGATTCAGGCGTAAGTTATACAGTAGTAGAAAAGAGGGATGAACTCTCCTTCCCGTCTGACTTATATTTGGAGGGCTCTGACCAGCACAGGGGATGGTTTCACAGCTCACTTCTTACATCAGTATCTATAAAAGGCAAGGCGCCGTATAAATCTGTCCTGACTCACGGCTATGTTGTAGATGGTCAGGGGAGAAAGATGTCCAAATCACTCGGTAATGTTATTGCACCGCAGGAGGTAATAGATAAATATGGTGCAGAGGTCTTAAGGCTCTGGGTATCTTCGGAAAACTACAGGGAAGACATCAGGCTATCCGATGAGATTTTAAAAAGGCTGTCAGAGGCATACAGGAAGATAAGAAATACATTCAGATATATACTTGGAAATCTCTATGACTTTGACCCTTCAAAAAACAGGGTTGAATATAAGGATATGTTTGAACTGGACAGGTTTATCCTTCATAGGCTACAGGGGCTGATTGAAGAGATAAGAACGGCATATAAAAACCATGAATACCATGTATTCTTCCATGCCTTCCATAATTTCTGTGCCGTGGACTTGAGCTCATTCTACCTTGATATAATCAAGGACAGGCTATATACATTCAGTTCAGATTCGGCAGGCAGGAGGTCTGCACAGAGTGCAATATATGAAATCCTGATGTCAATGGTGAAATTGATGTCCCCTGTCCTATCATTCACTGCTGAGGAAATCTGGGGATTTATCCCTAATATCGGAGTCCAGAGCATTCATCTCTCCCAATTCCCTGATATAAGAAAGGATTGGATTGATGATAAACTATCTGAAAGGTGGGAAAAACTCCTTCTTGTGAGGGGTGAGGTATTAAAGGCATTGGAGAATGCGAGGAAGAATAAATTAATTGGACACTCATTAGATGCGAAGATAACTCTATTCTGCCCTGATGAATTAAAAATAGTCTTAGAAGGATATAAGGGCGAATTAAGTGCAATCTTCATTGTATCTGCTGTAGATACCCTTCCTGCTTCAGCCGTCAGCAAGGAGCCTAACTTCTTAAAGAGTGATGAGGTAGAGGGCTTATTTATATCAGTATCTCAAGCATTGGGCAAGAAGTGTGAAAGATGCTGGAACTACAATGAGAGTGTCGGCGATAACAATGAACATCCAACGGTTTGTGAGCGGTGTATTGGTAATTTAAAATAAATGAATAAAAACCTGATTTTTGCCACAAAGACACGAAGACACTAAGTAAAAATTATTCCCTATTTCTTTGAGCCTTTGTGTCTTGGTGGCTAAAGATTTTATAATTTTCTATATATGAACAAAAAATACTTTCCTTTAATAATCATTTTTTTAATAATTGTCCTCATTGACCAGATTACAAAATTTTATATAGCAAGTAATTTTGAACTCTATCAGTCTGTAGAGATAATCAGGGGATTTTTCAATATCACATATATCAGAAATTCGGGTGTGGCATTCGGCATGTTTTCCAATTTAAAGGGTTCATTTATTCAGATTGTCTTTATAGCTATTTATATTATTGCAATAATCTCTATTCTCATATTATACAGAGAGACTCATGGATATAGCCACATAGCCCTTTCACTCATCTTCAGCGGTGCAATTGGTAATCTTATAGACAGGATATTCAGGGGCGAGGTTGTTGACTTTATGGACTTTCACTGGCAGAATTACCACTGGCCTGCATTCAATGTAGCAGATTCATGTATAACAGTAGGTGTGGGATTATTAATGATATCAATAATAATAAGCAATGAGCAACGAGCAATGAGCAACGAGTAATAAAACTCATTGCTCATCACTCATTGCTCGTTGCTGATTTTTATGCATCCAATACTTTTTAAAATAGGACCAATAACGATATATACATACGGAGTGCTTATAGCCACTGCCTTTTTCCTCGGACTCGCCCTTGCCGCGAGACAGGCAAGGGTAGAAGGTGAAGACCCTCAAAAGATAATGGATTTGAGCTTTTACATACTCATATCGGCAATTGTCGGGTCAAGGCTATTATATATTGTGGTTGAATATAAAGAATATATATCCAATCCCCTTCGGATTTTTAAAGTATGGGAGGGGGGGCTTGTATTCTACGGCGGTTTTATAATGGCTATGGCAGTAGTTATTATTTATATAAGAAAACATGAAATGAACCTCTGGAAGGTCGGTGATATCTTAGCACCATCTGTAGCAATTGGGCAGGGGGTTGGAAGATTAGGATGTTTCTTTGCCGGCTGCTGTTACGGGAGAGAGACAGATGTCCCATGGGCATTTATCTTTAAAGACCCAAATACGCTTGCACCAATGGATGTCCATCTCCACCCGACACAGCTCTATGATTCTGCAAATGGATTTATTATTTTCGCCATACTTCTCATTTTGCGGAAATTTAAAAAATTTGATGGGCAGTTGTTCTGGACATATACCCTCCTTTATGCAGTCGGCAGATTTATTGTAGAGATATTCAGAGGAGATGAGAGGGGATTTGTAATTGAATCATTTCTATCCACATCACAGTTTATAGCAATCCCATTGTTTATAGTTTCACTTGCTATGCTGATAAAACTTAAACAACAGAAGTCAGAACAAAAAACTTAATGAAACCACAGATGGACACAGATTAACACAGACTCATTAAAAACGGTTCAAACAGTTTAAACGGCTTAAACGGTTTAAAAAATTTGTGGTTAATTTTATAATTTCCTATACCTTAAAATAAGTGGCTTCAACAAAATCAATCTATATCGCTTCAGATTCTGCAAATCAGAGAATAGATAAATTTCTCTCCTCCTATGATTCAACATTATCCCGTTCATTTATCCAGCGGCTAATTGATAACGGCAGTGTAACGGTTAACGGAAAATTTGCTAAATCAAGTTATAAACTCAAAGAGGGGGATGAGATTAAAATAGAGATTCCAGAATTAGAACCCTCAACTGTAAAACCTGAGCCAATACCATTAGATATATTATACGAGGATGAATCAGTAATAGTTATAAATAAACCTGCTGGAATGGTAGTTCACCCTGCGGCAGGAAACTATTCCGGCACTCTTGTAAACGCATTGCTTTATCACTGCAGAAACACCCTCTCAGGCATAGGCGGCATAGAGAGGCCTGGAATTGTCCACAGGCTTGACAAAGACACATCAGGGCTGCTCATGGCAGCAAAGGATGATTTTACACACAATCACCTCTCAAAACAGCTTAAAGACAGGACTATTGTCCGCAAATACCTTACATTGGTTAAAGGAAACATCAAGGAAGATTCAAAGAAAATTGAGATACCAATAGGCAGACATGTATCGGACAGAAAAAAGATGTCTATAAAAACAAAGAGAGGGAGAATAGCTATAACTGAATTTACTGTAATGGAAAGATTTGATGATTACACTTTATTAGAAATAAGACTCAAGACAGGAAGAACACATCAGATTCGTGTCCACCTCTCTGCAATTGGCCATCCGGTTGCAGGAGATAGAGTATATGGAGGTAAGGTAGGGCAAGGCTTAAGCCTTGCGAAAGCAACCCTGAAGGGTTGCCCTACAATTCCCAGGCAGATGCTTCATGCCGCTATACTCGGTTTTATCCATCCAAAGACAGGGAAATATTTGGAATTTAATGCACAGCTTCCTGATGATATGAAGGATATTTTGATTTTTCTAAGGAGGAAAAACTGATTCAGAGTCCAGAGCACGGGGTTTTTAAAACCCCGAACCCTGAACCTAAATATTCTTAAATAATTACCTTACTGCATCTTTTAATGCCTGACCTGGTTTAAATTTTGGAACTTTTCTGGCAGGAATCTTTATTGTAGCCCCTGTTGCCGGGTTTCTACCCATCCTTGCGGACCTCTTGCTGACGCTAAATGTACCAAAGCCAACGAGAGTTACGCCCTGTCCCTTTTTAAGTGACCCCTTTACTCCATCAGTGAATGCATTGAGAGCCTTCTCTGAAGCAGCCTTACTAAGCCCTGCATCCTTTGCAATCTTCTCAACTAAATCTGCTTTATTCATCCTTTTATCCCCCCTTTCTTATATGGATTTTAATGGTTGAATTTCTGTATTTTTACACCCTGAACCCCTTATCTGTCAAGCTTTTTTTAATTTTATTTTTAATTTAAAAATAATACAGCCACAGAGTTCACAGAGAACACAGAGGAAAACAGTAAGGAGAAATGGGGAAAGAAAGAGAAAAGGAGAATTAAATATTTAGCTACAGACTTTCACTGACTAAATATTTTTTTTCTTTTAAGTCTTTGTCTGTCTTGTGGCTTAAGTTTATTTTTCTCCATCTCTCCATCTTCTCCCTTTCTCCTTAATCTTTTTTGTTTTTGTCTTTCTCTGTGCCTCAGTGTCTCAGTGGTTAAGATTAAGTCTTTGTTCAACAGAAAAGTTCTTGCTCTTAAAAATACCCTCTGCTATTATTCATTTTATGAAGCTAATTGTTGAGCCTTCTAATCTAAATGGTGAGATAAATATACCCGCCTCAAAATCTCACACTATAAGGGCGGTATTCATTGCCTCCCTTGCAGACGGCGTTTCAGAGGTAATAAACCCGTTAGAATCTGCCGATGGACTCTCTGCTGTAGAGGCATGCCGCTGTTTTGGTGCAAAGATTGAAGAGCTTGACAACAAGTGGATTGTCCACGGAACTGGAGGCAATATCAGGGCTGTAAAAAAGATTATTGATGTGGGGAACTCAGGGACTACCGCAAGATTCTGCACCGGCTCGGCATCTCTGGGAAAAGATTTAATAACAATAACCGGAGATGACCAGACAAGGAGAAGGCCTATGCAGCCTTTGATTGATGCACTTAATAATCTTGGGGCAGATATAAAATCCATAGAAAATAACGGAAGGCTTCCAATAAGTGTAAAGGGGAGACTAAAGGGTGGAAAGACAGAGGTAAGCGGAATGACATCACAGTTTATCTCAAGCCTTCTGCTAAACTGCCCACTATCCGACGGAGATTCAGAAATTCATGTGAAGGACCTCAATGAAAAACCGTATGTCGGCATGACCATGTGGTGGCTGAATAAACAGGGGATTGCATATAAAGAGGATAATCTTGAAAGATTTTTCATAAAGGGTAAACAATCTTATAAACCCTTTAAAGAAACAGTCCCTGCAGATTTTTCATCCGCTACATTTTTCCTATGTGCAGGCGCCATCACTAATTCTGTGATAACCTTAAAAGGGCTTGATATGGATGATACTCAGGGTGATAAAAGGGTAGTCAATATATTAAAAGATATGGGTGCAAATATTGACATTACAAAGGAAGGGATTAAAATAAAGGGTGGAAATTTGAGAGGGATGGAGATAGATATGAATGATATACCTGATGCACTCCCTGCCATGTCTGTGGTTGGCTGTATTGCAGAAGGGAAGACAATTTTAAGAAATGTCCCTCAGGCAAGGATAAAAGAGACAGACAGGATTGCAGTAATGAGAGAAGAACTCTCAAAGATGGGTGCGGATATTGAAGAACTTCCTGACGGGCTGATTATAAGAAAGAGCAAATTAAGAGGGGCTAAGGTGAGCAGTCATGGAGACCACCGTGCTGTGATGAGCCTGTCAGTTGCAGGGCTTATTGCAGAAGGGATTACAGAGATAGAGAGTGCCGAGGCGGTAAATATTACATTTCCAGATTTTATAAATTTAATGAAAAACTCTGGAGCTAAAATAAAATTAATTTAATGTACAGGAATTTCAATGTTGAGATTCTTCAGTCGCTCCGCTCCTTCAGAATGACATACAATGTAAGATTGTCATTCTGAGCGAAGCGAAGAATCTAATTCAATGATTCAATTTTTAAACTTCTAATAATGGTCAAATTACTATTGACAGGAGTATTCAAACCTTTCGGTGTTTCCGACGAATACGGTGAAGCTTTGTGTACGATGGAACTCCTAAACAATCAGGTTACGCGGGAACAGGGGATACACTCGCCGCGCTCCAACAACCTGAGTTTTGGTTTGTACCTAATGGCGGAAAATCTCGACATCCCCGCAACCGTTCTGGATTTCCCATCGTGGAACGATTTCACTAAAGAAATTGATAAAGGAAATTACACGCACATAGGCATTTCGTTCATAGTACCGAATGTGCTTAAGGCAAAGCGGATGGCTGAATACATACGCCGACAGTCGCCATCAACAAAGATAATAGTTGGCGGACACGGGGCGGCAATCCCGAACCTGCGGGAAATTTTGGATTACGACGAAGTCTGCCGGGGCGAAGGGGTAGCATGGCTGCGCAGGTATTTCGGCGAAGATGTAAAAAAACCTATTAAACATCCGGTTGTTTATTCGGCGGTGAGGAAATTCGTTTACGGGGCGCCTATATTGGACATGGCTGGAATTATCCTTCCTGGCGTCGGATGCCAGAACTCCTGCAGTTTCTGCGCAACATCGCACAAGTTTGAAAAACAGTACACTTCGTTTTTGAAAACCGGCAGGGAGATGCTGGACGCCTGCAACAAAACCGCTGAAAAGCTGAGGGTTAAAGATTTCGGCGTGATGGACGAAAACTTTCTTAAAAGTCCGGTACGGGCCAGACAGTTCGTCGATGAGATGGAAAAAGAGAGGAAGGCATACACCTTCAGCATCTTCTCTTCGGCGGACACAGTTACAAAAATAGGAGTTGATTTCCTTGTCCGAATGGGTGTGAACTTCATCTGGATAGGGGTTGAGTCCAAATGGGATGTATTTGAAAAAACGCACGGCGTTGACCTTTTCAAGCTGATTAAAGACCTGCAAGACCACGGTGTAACGGTCCTTGCCTCCACGATTCTGTTCATGGACCATCATGATAAATTTACGATTGAGGAAGATATAGACTGGGCAATAAGCTTGAAATCCGATTTACTGCAGCTCATGCAGTTCGGACCCATTCCCGGCACCCAGCTTTACAAGGATTACGAAACGGAAGGGAAACTTTTCATGGATATTCCATGGCCCTCGCAGCACGGGCAAAATAAGATATGGTTTTACCATCCGCACTTCACCTTGCCGGAGACTTCGCACTATTTAAAAAACGCTTTTATAAGAAAATATCAAACGGACGGTCCCGGCGTTTTGAACATGGCACATACGGCTATTAAAGGTTATCTTAAATTGATGGAAGACATTAAGGACCGTGAAGAAAAAGGGCTTGTGTGGTGCCCTAAAACCCTTTCATATATTCCTCATCCCAATCCGAAACCGGACGAGTTCATGAAACTTCGCCTTGAATCATGGCGAGAAAACGCCCTCCGATTCCGCCCGATACTTTCCTCCGCTTTTAAATATGCTCCGAATGAAAAGGCGGCGGAAAAATGCAGGATGATAATGGATCTTTACGACAAGGTCTTCGGCAAACTAACTTTTAAGGAAATGGCTTTAGAGGCTGTTGTAAAAACATTTGCAATTTTGGAAAATCAGAAATATAAAAGAAACGGCTCAGTTATGCGGCAGCCGAAAACAAAAAGGGCTGAGTTTCCGGACAGAAGAAATGATAAGCTGGGCTGCTAATTTGATGATATAAATCATACAAGTACACTTACAGCATGGTATATTTATATTAACTAATAGCTACATATTGTCATTCCGAGCGAAGCGAGGAATCTCCGAGTTTGCTTCGGCTTTGCCTCGCAACCGCTCCGCTCCTCGCAACGACAATAAAGCTAATTTTATATAATCTTTGTTTAACAAGGAGGTTTGTATGAGTAATGGAAAAGTAACAAAGCTTGATGTAAGGGTGATTCCGCCGCATGAAAGGCATCCGAAAAGAATATTTGATATCTGGGATAAATTGAATGTCGGTGATACCCTCCAGATAATAAATGACCATGACCCTAAGCAGCTCCACTACATGTTTGAGGCACAATATGAGGACTGCTATAAATGGGAATACGAGGCTGAAGGTCCTAAGGATTGGATTATCAATCTTACAAAAACCGGCGGTAAAGATTCATCAAATTCTGATTTAAAAAACAGGGTAGAATCTGCATTAGATGAAATCCGTCCAAATCTTCAAATGGACGGCGGTGATGTTGAGCTTGTAGATATAAATGAGGCTCAAAAGAGTGTCAGTGTAAGGCTTGTTGGTGCATGCGGGACATGCCCATCTGCAATATTTACATTAAAGGCGGGGATTGAAACAGCCATCAGAGAGAGGGTGCCGGAGATAACAGAAGTTATATCAGTGTAAAAACAAAAACCTGCCTCAAAGACACGAAGACTCAAAGAAAAAATTATTCTTTACTCCTTTGTGCCTTTGTGTCTTGGTGGCTATATAATTTCCTATACATCTGTATCCCCTCCATCCTTAGCATCTTCATCTTTAAATCTATTCCGCCATGTGCAGTAAATCCACCCATTCCACCATCTTCTCTTACAACCCTATGACATGGTATAAGTAAAGGAATAGGGTTCCTTGACAATGCACCCCCCACAGCCCTTGATGCATCAGGCAGACCAATTTTCTTAGCAACCCATTTATATGACTTTACCTCGCCGTAGGGTATAGTTTTAGTAATTTTATAGACACTTCTCTGGAATGCTGTAGTGTAAGATAAATCTAAAGGGAAGTTGAAATCAATCATTTCTCCATCAAAATATCTTTTTACTGATTCTTTTATCTCTCTAAATCTTCCCTTACTGAAGGCTGAAGACTGAAGGCTGAAGGCTGACATAATCTCATCTTCAGTCATACCCGGCAGGATAAACTTCACTACACCATTTTCAGACAATGCCATTCCGCATAATCCAAAAGATGTATTAAAAATAGAATAAGTTACTTTATCTTCCAATTTTTCAATTTCTCAAGAAACTTATGGTCTGTGAGGTCGTAGTGTATCGGGGTGACAGAAACCATATCGCTTTTTATCGCACCGCTGTCTGCATCGCTGTCTTCATCAAAGAATAACATCTCCCCCCCCTGCCAGTAATAGATATGCCCCCTTGGGTCTATCCTCTTGTCAAACTCCTCCCTGAATCTTGAACTCCCCTGCCTTGTAAACACAACGCCTTTTATCTTATCTGAAGCAACATTGGGAACATTTACATTCAGGAGTGTCCCCTCAGGAAGCCCATTTTCATGGGTGGTAAGTGCTAACCGTTTTGCAAAATTTGCAGCAAAAGAAAAATCAGGGTTTACAAATGTGGCAAGGGATATTGCAATGGATGGTATCCCAAGAATTGTCCCTTCTGTTGCCGCAGATACTGTCCCTGAATAGATTACATTTGTTGCAATATTTGCCCCAAGATTTATACCTGAAACAATCATGTCGGGCGGATCTTTTAATATAGCCCGAACAGCTATCTTTACACAGTCAGCAGGTGTGCCATTTACTGCATATCCGATAAATTCCCCATTCCTCTCAACCTCCCTGACTCTTAAAGGGTCAGATAGAGTAATGGCATGTCCCACAGCACTCTGCTCTGTCTCAGGTGCAACAACAATTACATCGGCAATCTCTTTTATGCTCTCCCTAAGAGTTGTCAAACCCTTTGCATTTATACCGTCATCATTTGTTAAAAGTATTTTCATTTTTTAGGAAATTATAAAAATCAGCCACAGAGTCACGGAGACACAGAGATAAACAATAAGGAGAAATGGGGAAATTTGAGAAAGGGGGAATGGAAAATTTATTTTCCCCTTTCTCCATCTCTCCATTTTCTCCCTTTCTCCTTAATCTTTTATGTTTTTGTCTCTCTCTGTGCCTCTGTGTCTCTGTGGTTAAAATTAGGTTATTGTTCTTATTTTATTTATAATATCATACATAACATGCATTTTAAAAATATGTTCTTAATCCTAAAAGCAGTTATATATCTTTTAATAATAATCCTTGTCTTAAGTTTTCTCATTGTCTATTCAAACACCCATCCTCCAAAATATCCCCTTAACATACCTCCATCCAGTTACGGGCTTAAGTTTGAATCCGTAGAGTTTACTACACCTGATAAGATTATTTTAAAGGGATGGTTTGTAAAGGGATCAGGCGAGGTAGCCGCACCATTTAGGGTGCGTGAGTTACCGCAGACTAAAAGTCTGCGGCTACCGATTATAATAATCTGTCATGGCCTTGGTGCAAATAAGTCAGACTTTACAGAGCTATCCTCTTATTTATCAAAGTCAGGTTATCATGTCCTCCTCTTTGATTTCAGGGGTCATGGCGAAAGCAAAGGTAATTCATCATCACTCGGATTTTTAGAGCAGGATGATTTAAGGAGTGCAGTAGAATATGTAAAATCAAGGGCGGATGTGGATATTGATAAGATTGGCGTATATGGCTTTTCCCTCGGTGCAGCAGTTACAATACTCACAGCATCAACAGAAAAGGATATCAAGGCTGTAGTATCTGACAGTAGTTTTACATCCCTAAAGGTTCAGGGTGAGAGATTGTTAAAATCCTCACTCCTTCCGAAGTTCCCATTTATATATACAGCAACATTGATATACGAGATTATGTTTAAAACTGATATTGAAAAAATAGCACCTGCCCATTTTATAGAGAAAATATCGCCGACTCCGATATTTATAATCGGAGGTGAGGGTGATACCCAGATGCCATCATCGGATGCAGAGGAGCTTTTTAAGAATGCCGGAGAACCTAAATCTTTATGGATAATTAAAGGTGCCTCCCATGGCGGGACTGTTATATCTGCCGGCAGGGAGTATGAAAAAAGGATAATTGAATTTTTTGACAAATATCTTAAAGAATAAAAGAAAAAGATTAAGGAGAGATGGGGAAATGGAGAATAAGGGAGAATAAATAATAATAAACATTAAAATATTATTCTCATTTTCTCCATCTTCTTCTCCCTTTCTCCTTAAATGATTTTTATAATTTCCTATACATTTAATTTGTTTTTAATGTATCTCCATCTATAATGAACCTATGAAAAATGATAATAAAAGAAATAATACCTTTGAGAAGACTCTTATTGTTTTGGTGTTTATCGCTACATGTATTGTCGGCTTTGAGGCATTCACACAGAAACATCTTCCGGAAAACAGTATACTGCATTTCCTTCACCAGTATGGATACCTGAGTAATTACCCAATAATATATGAGCCAAGCAAGGGCATCTGGCATGCCGTTGGGTGGACAGGCTCATCAATGATGATTTTAATGATGCTCTACAGTGTTAGAAAGAGGTTTTCAATATTCAACTCATTAGGCTCATTACGTCACTGGCTGTCAGCACATATATTTTTAGGGATAATGGGGCCAATTCTTGTAACCTTTCATACAACCTTTAAGTTCGGTGGAATAATAGCCACAAGCTTCTTCTGTATGATAATCACGGTGTTCTTTGGAATAATGGGAAGATATATCTATGTGCAGATTCCAAGAGACTTATCAGGAACAGAGCTTGAAACAAATGAGATAGACAAGATTGCAGAATCTCTTGATATAAAGCTAAGCGAGTATCTAAAGAATGTTAATATTGCAGACTTGTTTAAGGAGATAAGTATTGCTGATGAAAAGGCAAAGTCCCTTAATGTTTTAAGTGCACTTTTCTTTATGATAAAAACTGATATAAAAAACCTCTATAGGATAACTCACCTTAAAAATATTATAAGAACCCGTTACCACTTGTCAGTAAAGGTTAGGAGGGAAATAGTATCGCTTCTGAAGAAAAAGGCTTCACTCATAAGGCAGAAGAATTTTCTTGCCACATCTCACAGACTGCTTCATTACTGGCATGTCCTTCATGTCCCCCTCGCCATTGTAATGTTCTTAATTATGTTTCTTCATATCATAGTATATTTCTTATTCGGTACTTCTCACAGAACATAAAGGGTTCAGTTATTCTATAGTGGACGAACCAAGAAAGTTGTCATTGCGAGGGCGGTAGCCCGAAGCAATCTTAGGCTGAGATTCCTCGAGGAGTTTATCCTGAGCGGTGAAAAAACGAGATTCTTCGCTTCGCTCAGAATGACAAGCGAAGGACTCGTAATGACAAATTGCATGTCAACTTATTTAAGTCGTTTACTATAAATTCGCAGGTAGATAAAAATGAAAGGTTGTCCCTACTCCCACTTTTGAATCAACTGTAATTAATCCTTCATGCCTGTTTATAATTGAATAGCAGATTGAGAGCCCAAGCCCCATACCTTTTTGAGAACCTCTTTCTTTTGTAGAAAAATATGGGTCAAAGATTTTTGATAGGTTCTCCTCCGGTATTCCGACTCCGCTATCCTCTATGGATACCTTTAAGTATTTCCCGTCTTTTAGCGGAAGATTTTCATTTTTACCAACTGTAATATTCTCTGTCCTTACTTTAATAACTCCTCCGTTTGGCATTGCTTCTACTGCATTTGCAACAAGACCCTTTACTACCTGTTTAATCTGCAATTTGTCTGCCTTAACAGGGTAGAGATGAGCAGGAATATCAAATTCACAAGTTATATGCAAATTACTCGGTATTACAAGAGTTGCTGTCTCTTTTAAGAATTTTGATATTTCAATTGGTTCCTTTATCGGACTACCTCCTTTTGCAAATGTTATTAACATACCGGTTAATTCCTTTGCGTGCATACAGGATTCTTCTGAATCTCTCAATCTTTTGAAAATCTCATCAATAGGAGAAATATTTTTCTTTGATATATACAATTTTGCAAGATAGATATTCCCCAAAATTGCAGTGAGTATGTTATTGAAGTCATGGGCAATACCGCCTGCAAGCGTGCCTATTGATTCAATATTCCTCATCATCTGTAGTTCCTCCTCAACCTGCTTTCGTGCTATGAATTCACCTATCTGAGTGCCAATTGCATCAAACATCTGCAGAAGGTCATTGTCAGGAGGATCTATAGAACGGCTAAAAAATGACATGACACCGGCTACATTGCCTGAAATTTTAATAGGAAATCCAAAGGCTCCATGCAATCCCAATTTAGAGGCAATGGACTCTCTGGGAAAATTTCTATCCACAATAACATCAGTTATCCATGCCGGCTGTCCGTTTTCCCATACACGACCGGGCAATCCAATCCCTTTTGGAAAAGTAATTTCTCTGCTGACTGCCTCAAACTCTTTAACATCCCAGGATGGGTTATACCACATACTGTTTAAAGTAAGTATATTTGTGCCTTTATCAATAAACCATATCTCTCCGATTCCCCATCCATTGTATTCACATATAGCTTTGAGAGTTTTAGTCAAGGTTTCTTTAAGTCCATCAGATTCAGATAGAATATTTGTAATTGAATATTTTAAAGTTAACCGCTTTTCATCTTTTTTATGTTCTATACTTTCTTCCTTAAGTTGTTTGTTAGCCATTTCAAGCTGTGCTGTCCGCTCAATGACCCGTTGTTCAAGTCCTTGATTAAGTGGTTGCACTAATAACATCGTATACTAATTCTTAATGCTCAGAAATCTAATAACATCGTATACTTAAATTAAGTTTTTCTCTTTTTATAGATAACCAAAGGATTAATAATATGACCATCAATTGGAA
>Ga0209212_1006248_pt1 | contig 13721 bp, 20 predicted proteins | sample RifGroC2_FD_183996 | JGI IMG/M metagenome (GOLD analysis project Ga0209212, IMG submission 183996) | Groundwater microbial communities from Rifle, Colorado, USA - Groundwater C2 (SPAdes) (version 2) | ecosystem: Environmental > Aquatic > Deep subsurface > Groundwater | place: Rifle, Colorado... | reverse complement strand
TAGTTATGATATTTTCAATGTTTTCATTTTCTAAGTGGAAGAAGATTTCAATGCCTTTGAACTTGCCGATGTGGCTTGCACCCATAATTGCGATAGTGCCATTGTTGGTTATCGGATATTTTGTTAGACTTCCAATAGGAAATATGGCTCATCTTGGAGGATTGGTTGCAGGAGTATCTTATGGAATTTATTTGAGGATTAAGTATTCTAAAAAAGTTGCAATGTTGCAGAAGGTAATACGATGAACTATCTTAAACAGGTCAGGGACGCTTGGAAATTCATTAAGGAAAGTAAAGGATATTTTGCTTTTGTTATTATATTAATGATTTTTGGAGCAGCTCTTGGATGGATTTATAGTGTACAATTGGGATTAATTATTGATCCTTATTTGAAGGAATTAGTGGACAGCCTATCTGGATTGAATGGATGGAGTTTAATTGTTTTTATTTTGCAGAATAATTTGAAGGTTGCATTTTTGGGAATTATTCTAGGAGTTATTTTTGGGATTATGCCTATTATTAATTCAGTTGCTAATGGATTAGTAATTGGATATGTTTTAAAGATTACAATTGAGCAAGCAAGTATTTTTGAAGTGTGGAAGATATTTCCCCACGGAATATTTGAGCTCCCAGCAATAATAATTGCGCTTGGATTGGGAGTAAAGTTAGGATTCTCAGTATTTTCTAGAAAGGAGTTTTCAGAGAATTTTTATAAGAGTTTTAATGTTTTGCTCTATATTATTATACCTTTACTGATAATTGCAGCTATAATTGAGGGAAGTTTGATATATTTCTTAGGATAAATGATTGTTTTGTAGCATAAATAGCTTTTAAAAGTCTGTAAACTTTGTGAAATGGAAGATGGAACTCAGTAAAGAAAGCGTAGATGATATAGATCAGGATATAGAGGCTGAAAATTTTAGAAAGGTAGAGGCAGCTTTGTTTGTTTCTGGTAGATATTTGTCTATTCAGGAATTGGTTGCATTAACAGAGGTTAATCCTATTTTGCTTAAGAAAATATTGGCTGATGTAAGCGGAAAATATCAGAATTCTGGAATTGAAATTGTAAATAAAGATAATATGTGGAAAATGGATGTTTCTCAGGATTATACTTGGCTAGTTAATAAGCTTGCAACTGGAAGTTCGGAATTTACAAAGGCAGAGCAGGAAACATTAGCCATTATTGCTTACAAACAACCAATGAAGCAGAGTGTTTTGATAAAAATAAGAGGAAATAAGGCATATGATCATGTTAAGAGGTTTGTTGAAATGGGATTGATAACAAAGAAAAAAGTAGGGCATACTGCTGATTTAAATTTGAGCGATAGTTTTTATGATTATTTCCATGCAAATCCAGATGAACATATTATGAGCACAGTTAATGAAGCAGAAAGCACAGAGAATAAGGGAGAATAATGATGGAAACTCTTACTATCATCTTTTTGATTTTTATGTTTTTTGCAATTTACTTTTTTGTATTTTTCTTTATTTTGTTTTTTAAAAATAGAGAGATATTGTTTAGTTATCCTGAGCCTAAAACTGATTTTAAAGTGAGTGTTATTATGCCAGCGTATAATGAGGAGGGGAGTATAGAAGATACAGTCAATCATGTAATGCAATTAAATTATCCTAAGGATAAACTTGAACTTATTGTTGTAAATGATGAAAGCAGTGATGGGACTTTGAAGATTTTGAGAAGACTTGAATCAAAATACAAAAATTTGAAAGTAATTGACAAGAAAAATTCAGGAAAAGCAGATTCGGTTAACTGGGGAATAAGGGCATCGAAAGGAGAGCTTATTGCAATTGTTGATTGTGATAGTTTTCCAAGTAAAGATTCATTGAAAAAGCTTACTGGATATTTTAGAGATCCTAAAATGAGTGCAGTAACATCATTTGTTTATGCGAGAAATAAGGATGAAAGCTTCTTTACAAAACTTCAATCTGTTGAGTATATTATTATGGCATTTACAAGAAAGCTTTTAGATTATGTGGATTCAGTTTATGTTACTAATGGTCCGCTTAGTCTATACAGAAAAGAGTATATTTTGAAGGTTGGAGGATTTGATCCTAAGACGGTTACTGAGGATGTGGATATTACTTGGAATTTGTTGAAGCATGGCTACAAAACTTCAATGTGTATGGATGCAGGTGTGTCTACAATAGTTCCCAATGATTTCAAAAGATGGTATCATCAGAGAGTAAGATGGGGGTTGGGAGGATTGCAGGCACTTGTGAAATATAGAGCGATATTTTTGAGAAAGGGAATGTTTGGAATGTTTGTGTTGCCATATGTTTCATTTAGCATAATTGTTAGTATGTATTTGTTTTTGCTCACAAGTTATCTTTTGTTGAAGTCAATATTGCAGAACATTATGATATACTTTTATTCAGCTGTAGCAAATACATACATTTTCTCTATGCAAGATATTAATCTTTATCCTTCAGTTACTTTATTTTATTTCATTCTTTTATTTGTAATGTCATTTGGGTTTTCATTGTATATATTGAAGAGAACAAATTACGAAGAAAGAACAATACCAAAGCTTTTTAACCTGGTATTCTATAGTGTGATATACCTGACTATTTATGCAGTGCTTTGGTTCCCTGCATTTTATAGGTTTTTTTCAGGTGATATGAGATGGGGGAAAGACGATAGATGAGCAAACACGTATTTTGGCAGGCATTGGTAGTATCATTAATCATATTTTGGGCAGGAATAATGATTGGAATATTATTTGAGAATTCTAGGGCAGATACACTTACTCAGGTTTATTTTGATTCTGAGACAGATATATTTGACATAATGCTTCAGCAAAATATGCTTAGTGACGGACAGCTATCCTGCGATTCTTCTATAGCAGAGAGTAGACTTTTTGCAGATAGAATATATTATGAGGCTAAGGAGCTTGAGAAATATGATTCATCTACAAAATTAACTGATGAAATAATTAATTTACATAGAAGATATGATATGTTAAGAGTTTTGCTTTGGAAAGGACTTGTAGATGTTCAAAACAAGTGTAATAATAGTGATATAGACATAGTAGTTTATCTTTATCAGTATAATGAGCCTTCTATTGAGGTTAAAGCCAAGCAGGCAACATTTGGAAAAGTTCTTTCTGATTTGAAGGATAAGGAAGGAGATAAGATAATTTTAATCCCTATTGCTTTTGATACTGAAATAAATTCTCTTGGAATTATGACTCAGGAATATAATATTGATGGGTATCCGGTTATTTTAATTAATGGAAAATATAAAATAAGAGAGGTTGTGTCTGAGCAGGATATTTTAAAATATATTAATTTGTAATCGAATTGTATTCTCTATTGTATTGCTATTGAGAACAACAAACAATAAAAAGGCTTTTTTCCTGTGTTTTTCATGCAAAGAAGGGTAGTTGAGGCGATTCATGAAGGAAGGCTTGTAAGGGCGTATGAAGATGATGCTCTTAGAGAGGGGCTTTTTATTTTAAGATTTATTGATGCAATTCCTGGACAGGAAAAGAAAGTAAAGCCTGAAGAGGAAAAGAAGCTTTTATTTGACGATTATAGAAGACCTTTGAGAAATAAGGATAATGTTACAAAAGAACTGAGTGATAATTTCCATTGGGCTATAATGGGGAAAAGAAAGTCAAGGGGAATGACTAGAAAGCAGTTTGCTGATGCTGTAAGAGCAAGCGAGAATGATATCAAGATGATTGAGAATGGGGTTTTACCAAGTCCAGATTTTGTGCTTGTAAATAGGATAGAGCAGTATTGTGGAATAAGTCTTAGAAAGAATCCAGTTTATGCTCAAGCAAGTGCTAAGTTGGCTTCAATGGCCCAGGAAGAGAGAAAGCCAAGGGCACAGAGGGATTTCAGACAGGTTGTCGATAAGGTCAGAGCTGAGAAGGATTCTGCTATTGCAAAGCCTGCATCTCAGATGGTTGAAGAGATTGAGATAGATCTTTCTGACGAGAAATAAGACAACCTACGGTTTTCTTCATGAATTTTCCCTCTAGATAAATTATCTTTCTGCGAAAGCTTTATAAAGCAAATTTTGTCAATCCTATCATGAACATAGAAGTCTTGAAGCAGGAGAAGAATGAAGTTGAGTTTAATATAGATAATCTTACTGTTGCTGAGATATTAAGAGTTTATTTGCAGGAGCATGCTGATTTTGCTGCCTGGAGAAGAGATCATCCATTCAAACCTTTGACAATGAGAATTGAATCTGGAAATGTTAAGAAGGCAGTTGCTGATGCTGTTGGAGCAATTAAAGCAGATTTGGATGTTTTGGTTAAGGGTATTAAGAAATAGAACATGGGTTCTATGATTCCTATGCAATAGTGTTTTTATTATATTATCTTTAGAGGTTTTAATTAATTTAAAGATTATAAGAAGATGATGATAAATAGTCGTTATAGGAGATAATTAAATTGTTTATGATTAGGTTCTTCTTTTAATAAACCTAATTTTGAAAAGGTTTATTAATGGATTCCTATTGATAGAATTGTATAAGGAGGTAAAAAATGAAAACTGAGTGGTGTGAAGTAATAATAGGAATCTTGATACTTGTATTCAATTACTTTAGCTGGTATTCTAAAACTATTATAACTATTCTTGGAGTAGTCTTAATAGTTCATGCATTTATGTGTAGGAAATGTAATTTGTGCTGTGATTGTGAAGAGTGTGAGATGCCTGCGAAGAAAGCTCGAAAGAGATAATCCGGCTTACTGGTAAGCTTTATTAATACCTTATTACTTAGATTGTAAAGGAGGATAATATGAGTTTTACTGCTAGAGTGATTAATTTTGTGTTGGCATTGGTTATATTTGTTTTAGCTATTGCACCTGTTGGAAGCATATTTACTGCATGGGCTACTAATTGGATTATTGTTGTTGCATCTGCTTTGATAATATTTAACTCTGCTGCACACAAGCATTTGTACGAAGGTAAGAAGAAGAGAAGATAATTTTTCTTTTATTTTTGGTTTCTCTTTTTTAGTTTTTTTGAATTGGTTATATTATCTTAATCGTAAAGAAATCCACACAGCTTGCTGTGGCTGGGTAAAAACTATATAGACTAATTATCTCTAATACACTATCATCATCGACATTAGATAACTCAATTTTTTATTCGAGGGGTTTATCTGTCTTTAGAAGTCCCATAGCTTGCTGTTGTTGGGAGTTTCACTGTGAGTTATTCGTATTGAATTATATCTATTTTATTTTATAACTATCTATTTAAACCGATTATAGTTATCTTAAAAATGGTAAAGATAAGTGCGGGCAGTTATGACCTCAATAAATGGTTATTTGGAGGATATGAAAGTGATATAATAAGTGTTGTTTATGGGGCTCCTGGAACGGGGAAGACTAATTTTTGCCTTCTTGCAGCAGTATCACAGGCTAAGAAGGGAAATAAAGTAATTTATATGGACACTGAAGGAGGGTTTAGTGTTGAGAGAGTTAAGCAATTATGTGAGACGGTGCAAAATGGAAGTGGAGAAGTTGATTATAAAAAAGTTCTTGGAAATATATTTCTTTTGAAACCTACGAATTTTGATGAACAGAAGAAGGCTTTTGAGGAGCTTTTGAAATATTTGAAGCAGGAGATTTCTTTGATTGTTGTTGATGGAATGACTATGTTGTATAGATTGGATTTTGCGGATGCTAGGAAAGAAGATGAACAGAGCAAGGAGGAAAAAGATAGAAGGGAGATGCAGAAGGTTAATGATGAGCTTGTTAGGCAGATGAGGACGCTTGCAGAGATAGCAAGGAAGAGGGAAATTCCAGTTATAATTACGAATCAGGTTTACAGATGGGAGGAAACGAGTAAGATGGTTGGAGGAGATATAATAAGATATTGGGCAAAGTGTTTGATTGAATTGATTAATGATAGAGGAAATAGGAAAGCAATACTTAGAAAACACAGAAGCATGCCTGAAAAGGAATTGGAATTCGAGATTAAAAATAGTGGAATAAAGAAGAGAGGATGGATTTAGTTATCTTATTTTTTCGAATGGATTTTTTCCAGAGCGATAATCTCTTTGGACAAACAGAGAGCCATCTTTGCAGTTAAGTGTGGCATCTTTGGTTCCGTCATTATCATAATCATATATTAGTGCGGAGGTTAATCCTCCATGAGTTGATTGAATTCTTTTTTGGAGTTCAGGAGGTACAACAATTAGTCTTTCTGTGGAAGTTTCAGTTGATTGTGGACTGGCTGACTGATATTCTACTTTGTGGGTTGTTTTATCGGGTAGACATGCAAGAGTAAGTAAACTTACTGCAGCTATTGAAGGAAGATATCTGAATTTCATGTTTTTTTCAATTTTAGATGGTATTTAATGCTTTTGTTTATTCTTTTGGAGATTGTATCCTAAGATATTTTAGATCTTTTGATTTCTGTACTGATGTAAATGGGAATATTTTACCCCGACTATCAGTAAATAGGTAATCATTCTTTTTACCGTCTTTGTTTAGGTCTTGTTCAGTTTTTACAAGTTTTACTGGAAATACTCCCGTTCTTGATTTTGCAAGCATAGTTACATTTTCTCCATCTAATTTAATAGGATATGTATTTTGAGGATAGTGAATTGAGTAATTTGCACCAAATATGTCTCTGGTGGGCGTCATTGAGAAGGGAATGTTGTTTTCCAGAGGACCGTGTTCGTAATATTCTAGTATATTGTCTAAAAGATTGTCAAATTTTGGTTTTTCATGAAAGTATGTTGCAGCGGTTGCAATTGTTGCAGCGATTAGAAAATTTCTAAGAGGAGTTAGTTCGAACATAATATTTATCTCTCCTTCAAGAAAGGATTTTGTTTAGAATTGATTTTTATTAAAACATATACTGGGTTTTTAGGGTCTGGAATAAATTCTGTTTCAGATATTCCAGGAGAGGCAAATAGACATTCATTGTTAGTGTAATAAAATCTTACAAGTTTTCCACCCCACCTTAATTGTTTTGTTGAAATCATGTTTACTCCTTCATAATATTGTTCAATATGGGATAGAATTTTTGTAGCAGGCACTCCAACGAGCAGATCCATCAATCTTCGTCCTGATTTTATGTTGTCAGTAAGAGAAATATAACTTTTTTGGTCTATCATTGGACCATTTAATTGCTGGGCGTTCGCTTTTTGAAAAGGATTTATAAGAGCCGAGGCTAGAACAATCCCTGTAAAGAGTCTTTTGGCTGATTTGTATTCCATCTATTTTTTCTTGGATTATTAATCATGCAACACAGTTGAATAGGGTATTGGGAAAGATTAAATAATCTCTTTTTCCTTTTCGATATTATAGTAGTTATTCTTCAGGTAAGACAAAGAAATTTAAACTAATTTGCGTTTTGTAAATGATGAAAAATGAAGAGTATGACACACACATTGCCATATTTAATGGAAAGAGTATAAGAAGAAAATTGATTAATGGAGAATGGTTTTTCTCTGTTGTTGATGTTGTGGAAGTTTTAACTGACAGCGATAATCCTCGAAATTACTGGAATATGTTAAAGAGTAGGGAAAAAGAGAGTTCTGGAATTGAGTTGTACACATTTTGTGTACAACTGAAGCTAAAGTCCTCAGATAACAAGGAATATGAGACGGATTGTGCAGATACTGAGGGGATATTTAGAATAATTCAATCAATTCCTTCTAAGAAGGCAGAGCCATTTAAGAGATGGCTTGCTAGAGTTGGATATGAAAGAGTAAAGGAAATAGAAAACCCTGAACTTGCACAGGAGAGGATGAAGAAACTCTATGAAGAAAAGGGATATTCTAAGGAGTGGATAGAAAAAAGGTTAAGGGGAATAGCAATACGGCAGGAGTTGACGGATGAATGGAAACAGAGGGAGATAAGAGAGGAGAAGGAATTTGCAATTTTAACTAATGAGATAAGCAAAGCGGCTTTTGGGAAGACGGTTGAAGAATATAAGGAATTGAAGAAATTGAAAAGGGAAAATTTGAGGGATCATATGGATGACTTGGAATTAATATTTACAATGCTGGGAGAAGCGGCAACAACAAAGATTACAAAAGTGAAAGATGCAGTTGGATTAGAAGAGAATAAGGTTGCCGCGAGACAAGGTGGAGAAGTTGCCGGAAATGCTAGAAAGGAATTGGAGGAAAAAACTGGAGAGAGTGTTGTTTCTGAAGAAAATTTTTTGGATGTACCTGAAAAGATTAAAAGGAAAAGAAAGAGGTTAATTGAGATTGAGGGTATAGCTTAAATATTCTATTTTCTAATATAAACTATGTTATACAATGATTTTGTTGAAGTTTATGAGAAACTTGCAGGAACTACAAAGAGATTGGAGAAAACCATAATTCTTGCTGAATTTATTAGGAAATTGGAAAAGGGGAAGGCAGAATGGATATATTTGTTGTTAGGAAGAGTTGTTCCGGATTATGATACTCGAGAATTAGGGATTTCTGGACAATTGACAATAAAGGCAATTGCAAATGCATATGGAATATCTGAAGAGAAGGTAAGCGAGAGGGTAAATAAAATAGGAGATTTGGGGGAAGTTGCCTTAGAGTTTAGTGAGAAGAGAAAGCAATCCGGATTGTTTTCAAGCAAATTAACTGTGGAGAAGGTATTCGATAATTTGCACAGAGTTATGGGAAGTGAGGGAAAGGGTGCCGTGGATAAAAAGATGCAGTTGATTGCAGAGTTGCTTGGAAATGCTTCTGGAAATGAGGCGAAGTATATTGTAAGAACTTTGATGAGTGATTTGAGAATTGGGGTTTCTTCACCTACAATCGTTGATTCTATTGCTTCTGCATATTCAATTGATTCTGATAAGGTTCAGGGAGCATATGACTTGGCAAATGATTTTGCTCAGGTGTTCAATGCTTCTAGAAAGGGGGAGAAGGAAATAGAGAAAATAAGTCTGACTCCTGGGAGACCAATAAATGTAATGCTTGCTGTAAAAGTTACTTCAATTGATGAAGCGTTTGAGGTTTGTGGAAGACCTGCGGCTATTGAGGAAAAGTATGATGGATTTAGAATATTGATAAGCAAGGATGAAAAGGGAAAGATTGAATTGTTCACGAGAAGATTGGAAAATGTTACTAATCAATTTCCAGATGTTGTTCTTGCAGTTAGTGAGAATGTTAAGGGAAAGAGTTTTATTCTTGATGGGGAAATTGTAGGCTATGATAAGAAAACTGGAAGATATCAGCCATTTGAAGCTATAAGTCAGAGAATAAAGAGAAAATATGAGATTGATAAGCTGATTAAGGAACTTCCTGTGGAAATAGATATTTTTGATTGTATATTTTATGATGGGGAGAGTAAAATAAATAGTCCATTTATGGAGAGAAGGAAATTGGTTGAGAAAATTGTTAGAGAAAAGAAATTGGTGATTAGACCATCTGTGCAGATTGTTACGGGAGATGATAGAGAGGCAGAGGAATTTTATGAAAATGCTTTGAAGATAGGAGAAGAGGGAATAATGGTAAAGGCTTTGAATGCACCCTACAGTCAAGGTCGCAGGGTTGGATATATGGTTAAGATGAAACCAATAGTAAATGATATTGATTTGGTTATTGTAGGAGCAGAGCATGGGAATGGAAAGAGAGGAGGATGGCTTACTTCTTACATTGTCGCATGCAGGGATGATAAAGGGCAGTTTTATGAGCTTGGAAAAGTTTCTTCTGGGCTTAAGGAGAAAAAGGAAGAAGGATTTAGTTATGAGGAGATGACTAAATTGCTCAATGGATTAAAAGTAGGGGAAGAGGATGGAATTGTAAGAGTTAAACCCGAAGTAGTTGTATCTGTCACTTATCAGAATATGCAGGAATCTCCGAGTTATAGTTCAGGATACGCGCTTCGATTTCCAAGAATTTCACATTACAGACCTGATAGGAGAGTTAATGATATTGTTTCCTTGGATGAAATTAAAAAGGAAGTTAAGAGGACGAAGAGGAAATGATTATCTTAAGCGGACTTTAGGAATTTGATACGGTGTGTTTTTTTCTGGTTTATTTTTGTTTCTAGGATCAATTGAAGCTCCTAGACTGAAAAGAAGTAAACTTGCAATAGGAATACCAAATGTACTATATACTGCTGCTCTCCCATAATTTTGAATTTGTTCATATCTTTTTACTGTTTCTTTTATATTTGGTCTCATATTTTCAAACTGGCAAAGTTGGTGTTCAATGTCTTTAATCCAATCTCTAAATTCTTCTCTTTTTGGGATTTCTATTAGATGTTGTAATGTTCGTTTTTCATCTATATAATGTCTTGTGAGATTGTCAAAGCTTCCTAATTCGCTATTTATTACACCCGCAGTTACAAAAGATACACCCATTCCAATTAATCCAATTCCCCAAAATTTATCTAAGATATTACATGCCTTTGTTAAGATTTTATATCTTAATGTTTCTTTATTTTGTTCGGTCATTTTCGCATTGCTCCACGAGTTTTTTCTATTTCTTTTAAAACTCCTGAAAGGCTGACTAAACCGCATCCTGCAACAATCATTCCTATTCCTGAAAAGGCCACTTTAGCAAATAGAGGTATATAATTTCCTTTTACCCTACAATCATATTCTTTTAGTTGTTCAGAGTATTCTGGATTCATTTCTTTGAATCTTACAAGTCTGTTTGAATTTACTGAAAGGACAGAATCTTTTTCAATTATTGAAATTAACCCTTTGTTATAGTCATTTAGAAGAGTTTCATTTTCTCTTTCTACTTGGAGAACATATTTTGCTTTTGGGCGTTTTGAGATATAATCATCTGCATCTCCTATTCCAGATAGACAGATATAATAAGAAGAGGCAGCAGTTAATGCGCCTCCAAAGCAGCACATTATTCCTAGTCCGAAGGCGAGCTTTTTAGCTTCTTCTTTTACTTTATATTTTATATTTTTAAAATTCATCATAAAAGCTTGGTTAAATTAGGGCTTATGGTATTTATTCATCCCCTTAGGGGATGAAGATAATAAGATTTATATAGAATAAACATTTGAAAATAGAATGAATACATCTGTATTGGAAGAAATTGGATTGAATAGAACAGAAATAAAGATATATCTGGCTTTGTTGGAGTTGGGACAGAGTACAACAACTCCAATTATAAGAAAATCTGGAATACATCCTGCGAAAGTTTATGAATTTATTGATAAGTTAATTAAAAAAGGACTTGTGAGTTATGTTGTTAAGTCTAATAAGAAGTATTTTTCTGCGAATGAGCCTGAAGCAATTGGGGAACTGATTAGGGATAAGAAGGAAAAGATTGAAGAGCAGGAGAATGAATTGGATAGGATAATTCCTGAGATGAGAAGAATGAAGAAGATGGAAGAGAGCAAAATTAATTCTGAAATTTATGAGGGAATTAAAGGAGTTAAATCAGTTTATGAAAAAATTATTAATGTTCTTAAAAAGGGAGAGGTTCAGTATATCATTGGAGCTCCAAAGGCAGGAAATGAATTGGTTGAGGGGTATTTACTCGGATGGCATAAAAGAAGAATAAAGAAAGGAATTCATTGTAAATATATTTATGACAATGAAGCAAAAGAATATGGGGAAGTAAGAGAGAAAATGCCTCTTACGGAAGTTAGATATCTTCCAAAGGAGATGGCTTCTCCAGTTTGGATTGAGGTGTTTGGAGAATATGTAGTTATAGGACATATAAAAAAAGAAAATGTTGTTTTGTATGTGATTCATGATAAGGAAATAGCTAAAAGTTATGTGGATTATTTTAAATTGATATGGGGAGTTTCGGGTAAATGAATATTAAGAGAAAATGATTATTTCATCATTTTCATTTCTTTTTCAAAGTCTTCTATAGAATAATCAGACTTATAGCCATTTTCAATTAGATACTTTTCCATTTCCCATATTGTTAAGCCTGCTTGTTCAGCTGCATTTGACAAAGTTATGCTTCCTCTCATATATTCTTCCATTGCTGTTTTTTTTATAAAATTGGAATAGCCGAGCATTACTAACTTTCTTATAATTGTGCTTCTGTCTACTAATTCTCTTTTGCTTATTCTGCCTATTTTTTCAAGCATTTCTTCTGGTAGTCTTATTCCTATAGGGTCAGTCATTTTGCCTCCAATAAAAGTTTATCTAATATTGAGCTGTTAAACCAACCGATTCTTCTCAGTTTATTTATACTTTCTATAAATTTATCTTTCGGTATTATTTTTTCTTGGTGTAGTTTGAGTATTATGATTGGAGTTCCAATTATATTTATGTTAAGCATTTCCCTCTTTTTTCTTACATTGTCGTCATCGGTTGCAATGAAATCTGCATTTTCTTGCCAGTATAATGCAATTGCTTCTGCTTCGCCTTTTTGAATGTTAAATTGATTTGCTTTTTCAATATCTTTTTTGTTTTTTACTTCTATTACAGCTATTTTTTTGTTTGTTACAAGAGATTCTATTATTTCAGTATCTGGATATTCTTTACAGGCAACAACTTCTTCATAAACTTTTTTAGGGATTATTACTTTTTTGAAATATTCGCAGCTTCTTTCAAGTAGAGTAATCTTTGCCAAGTGTATTAATACCATTGAGTCTTTCACTATCATTGTAATATAATGTGCACATTGTAGTTTAAATACTTTTTGGTTGTTGTAATTATTTTTTATTCATTTTTATCCTCGACGGGGCAAAGAAAGCTTTATAAAGGCCCCCCGTTTATAAAGGCTAGAATGGCATCTGATTTAAAGGTTCAAAATATTGTTGCAACGACTTCTTTAGGAAAAGAAGTTTCTTTGACTAAATTAGCTAGAACACAAAGTAATACTGAATATAATCCTGAGCAGTTTCCAGGACTTGTTTTAAGGATAAAGAAGCCAAAGTCCGCAGTTCTTGTATTTTCATCTGGAAATCTTGTTTGCACTGGAACAAAGTCGGTTGCTCAAGTTAGGGAAGTTATTGATGCAGTTATAAGACAAATTGCAAAGATAGGAGTTAGAATAACGCAGAAGCCAAAGATAACTGTTCAGAACATTGTCGCTTCAGGAAGCATTGATTTGAAGTTGAACTTGAACTTACTCGCATTGCAGTTGGAAAATACTGAATATGAGCCAGAGCAGTTTCCAGGGTTGGTTTACAAGCTTGTGGATCCTACTGCTACTTTCTTGCTGTTTTCAAATGGTAAATTGGTTTGCACTGGAACAAAGAATAAAGAGCAATTGGAAGAGAGTATGAAGCAGTTGAATAAGAATGTTAGGGCTGCAATTAAGGATAATAAATAGAACCAAGGTTCTATGATTCCTATAAAATATTTCTAAGTTATATTATCCCCTAAGGGCTATTCCAGATATATAACACTCAGTTAAATGTATTAATTAACATCTATAAGGTTAAGTCGTTGCAGGAGATAATTAAAAGAAACTGCTAAGTTTTTGCTGTTTACCATAATTTTTGATAATAATTGATTTGTCTGTCCAGTTTGAAATGGGAATTTTTAATCTAGATTGAACGTCATCTAGGGCTTCTTTTAATGTTGAGAACTTTTTTCCCTGCATGGAAAATGCTTCTCTGCTTGTTTGTCTGAGGATGCCAACTCCAAGAGGAGAAGAATATTCTGGAGAGACTTGTCTAAAGACAATGCATTGGCATTGTCTGTGAATTTTTTCAAGATATTCTGTTAAAGCTAAACGATTGGCATAGTATGCTCCAGTAACTGAGTTTGCATATTGTTTTCTTGGGAAGAAGGACTCATAGTCGTGCCAACTGCCCATTTTATTTAGGGAGATTTCAATTACTTCAAATG
>Ga0209212_1006247_pt1 | contig 13721 bp, 15 predicted proteins | sample RifGroC2_FD_183996 | JGI IMG/M metagenome (GOLD analysis project Ga0209212, IMG submission 183996) | Groundwater microbial communities from Rifle, Colorado, USA - Groundwater C2 (SPAdes) (version 2) | ecosystem: Environmental > Aquatic > Deep subsurface > Groundwater | place: Rifle, Colorado... | reverse complement strand
ATCGGCGCCTCGGTGAGCTGACGCAGTGTCGCATCGCCGGGCTCACTGCGCAAGACCAGATAGCCGGCGAGATCGAGCTCGCTGTTCGGCTCCCAGATCAGACTGATGCTGCCTTCCGACGGCACGGCGGCAAGCCCCCCCGGCGGCGCCGGCGGTCCCGGTGCTGCCCCAGCTCACCTCCGCCGCCCCCGCCCAGGTCGCACCCCCCCAGAGCGAGCCTCCGCCCCAACTGGCCCCGGCCGCCGGGATCGTGCTCAGGATGCGCTTCAACCAGGACAGCTGGCTCAGCATCACCATAGACGACAGCATCTCGCAGCGCTACGACCTCAAGGCTGGAGACGTGATCGAGTGGAAGGGTAGCCGCCTCTTCGTCATCGACGTGGGCGACGGCGCCGCCGTGGAGGCCGAGTTCAACGGCCGCCCCCTCAAGGCTTTGGGCGAGGCGGGCCAGCCGGCACACGTCGAGCTGAAGGGCCCGTAAAGGAAGAGCCGAGGATTCAAGAGGGCTGCCCGGCGCGCCCTAGAAAGTGCTGCAGGGTAAGGAAACGTCAGCCGGTGGACAGTCGCCGCAGGACGAAATCTGCTTCGTGCCGATCAGCGCCAACCCGATCCTGAGTGCGGTTAAGCCGCGCTTAAGCTAAGGAAAAGATTTGCTTCCGTCGACAGGGGCGCTGCTTGACAGCCGTTGGGCGGGTGCTAGAATCTTGGTGGCCTTTTTAATAAATGAATCGGAGTCCGATCTTGCCAAAACAGCCCAAGAGAATACTGGTCGTTGATGACGAGGAGAACGCGCGTATCGGACTCTCCCGCCTGCTGGCCAAGGAGGGGTTCCTGGTTGACAGCGTTGCCAACGGGTTCGAGGCACTGAACTACCTGCGCGAGCAGGAGGTGAACCTGATCGTCACAGACATCAACATGCCCGAGATGAACGGCATCACCTTTCTGAAGGAACTGAACCGGAGCTATCCGCGCAGCAACGTGATCATGATCACCGCCTACGGCGGGGTGGAGTCCTACATCGAGGCCATGAACCTGGGGGCCTTCGAGTACATCAATAAGCCGGTCAAGATCGACGAGCTCAAATCGATCCTGAAGAAGATCTTCAAGGAAACCAGCCACTGACGCAGTCTCACTTCGATTCGAGGAACCAGATGCCAAGCTTCGACAAGATCCTGTACGCCACCGACTTCTCCGAGAGTTCCGAACACGCCTTCCAGTACGCCCTCTCCCTGGCCCAGAAGTTCCAGAGCCGGCTCATCATCCTGCACGTCATCAACGAGCCCGTCGACCTGCGCGGCTTCTACGTGCCGCACGTCTCCTTCGAGAACCTGGAAAAGGAGATCGAGGAGGGGGCGCAGAAGATGATGGAGAAATTCTGCGCCAGCCATGTCGGCGCCGATTTCACCGACTACGAGACCGAAATCGTCACCGGCATCCCCTACGAGGAGATCCTGAGGCGGGCCGAGCAGGAGAACGTCTCCTTCATCGTGCTGGGCACCCAGGGGCGCAGCGGCATCGACCACCTGCTGTTCGGCTCCACCGCCGAGCGCGTGGTGAGAAAGGCCAAGGCTCCGGTGGTAACGGTCAGGCACCCCTGAGACGGGGCGCCGCATCCCACAAACGCGGGGCAGCTTTGGCTGCCCCCTTTTTTTTTCAGCACTCACCCCCGGGGCTGCGCATACGCCCCCCGGCGCCCCCTATAGGAATAGCGAATGAACAGCATGGAAAAAGAGGAAAAAGAGCCGCGGGGACGCGTTCTTATCGTGGACGACGAGAAGGTCATCCTGGACCTGACCGCCATCATACTGAAGAACCGCGGCTACCAGGTCTCCACCGCACTGAGCGCGCAGGATGGCCTGGCGCTGATCGACAAGGAACGCCCCGAACTGGTCCTTCTGGACTACATGATGCCCAACATGGATGGCCTCACCGCTCTCAAGGAGATCAGGCGGCGCTACCCCGAGACCTACGTGATCATGTTCACCGGCAAGGGGAGCGAGGAGATCGCCGTCGAGCTCATGAAGGCGGGGGCCTCCGATTACATCCTGAAGCCCTTCAACAACCAGGACATGGTGGAGCGCATCGAGAGCGTGCTGAAGCTGCGCGCCGTCGAGCTGCAGAACCGGGCCCTGCTGAGCGAACGCGAGAGGTTGCTCGCCGAGATCGCCGACTGGAACCGGGAACTGGAGGCGCGCGTGCAGGAGAAGAGCGAGGCCCTGGGACGGGCCCAGCTCGAGATCGTGCAGTCGGAGAAGCTCGCCACCCTGGGCTACCTCTCGGCCGGCATGGCGCACGAGATCAGGAACCCGCTCAACTCCATCGCGCTGTTCGTGCAGCTCATCAAGAGCGGCCTGGAGGAGCAGGAGCGCCTGGAATACGTGGAGAAGATTCTCAAGGAGGTGGACCGGATCGACAGCATCCTGGCCAAGCTCCTGGACGCCTCCAAAAGACCCAGGTACGAGATCAGCGAGGTCCACGTGGACCGCATCCTGCACAACACCCTGGAGGCCTTCACCCCGCAGTTGCAGCAGAAGAAGATCAAGGTGGTGACCGACCTGCGGCGCATCCCCCCTGCCATCAAGGCGGACCCGATGGAGATCGAGCAGATCTTCACCAACCTCTTTCTCAACTCGATCCACGTCATGTCCGAAGAGGGGACGCTGGGGGTGCAACTGGACCAGGACGAGCAGTACATAAATCTCAAGGTCTCCGACACCGGACCGGGGATCCCCCCGGAGAACCTCCCCAACATCTTCGACCCCTTCTTCACCACCAACAGCCGCGGCACCGGGCTGGGGCTGTCGGTGGTGCTGCGCATCGTGAAGACCTATAAGGGGAAGATCGAGGTGGAGAAAAGCGACGCCTGCGGCACCACCTTCTCGGTGCGGCTGCCGCTGGCCACCCCCAAGAGCTGAGCCCGTGCTTTGCCCTTTCCTTTTCGGCGTCATTTTTGTATGATGGCCCACATTCCATCATGTTTTGAGGTCGAAATGGCAGCAGCAAGCAGGGGTAAAATCCTCCTCGTGGACGACGACAGGTTCTTCCTGCAGGTACTTTCAGACGCCTTTACCGGCGCCGGCTTCGAAGTGGTCACCGCCCAGGACGGCGTGTTGGGGGTGCAGGTCTTTCTGGATCAGGCGCCCGACGTCGTCATCTCCGATCTGGTCATGCCGCGCATGGGGGGGGTGACCACCTGCCTGGAGATCGCCCGCCTGGCCGAAGAGCGCGAGCCGATCATCGTACTTCTCACCTCAATGTTCCAGGGAGCCCCGCACGAGCACCAGGTCGCCGAGATGGGGGCCAAGGTGCACATCCCCAAATCCACTCCGCCCTTGGATGTTGTCATCATCGTAGAGCAGCTCCTGGACAGGAAAAGGCGCGGCGCCGCCGCCTGACGGAGTAACGATGCCCTTTGTGCTGCGCAACATCACCCTCGACCCCGGGACTGAGGAATCCTCGCTGCGCCCGCTGGTCGCCGCCCGTCTTGGCATCCACGATTCCGAGATCACCTCTTTCACCCTGGTGCGCAAGGGGGTGGACGCCCGCAAGAAGGGGCGCATCAAGCTGGTCTACACGGTCGAGTTCACTCTGAGGGACGAGTCGAGGCTGCCGGTCGGCGGGGACCTGTCCCGGGTCGAGCCGCGCAAGCTGCCGCGCTTTCCCAGAGTGGGGCGCCCCGGAGTCGGGGAGGGGATCGTCATAGTCGGCATGGGCCCTGCCGGCCTGTTCGCGGCCCTGAGGCTCGCGGAGTACGGCCTGACAGCGCTCGTCCTGGAACGCGGACGCCGCGTGGACGAGCGGGCCCGGGACGTGTCCCGCTTCTGGCGTGAAGGGGTCCTGTCGGAGGAGAGCAACGTGCAGTTCGGGGAGGGGGGGGCCGGCACCTTTTCCGACGGCAAGCTCACCACCCGGGTCAAGGACGAGAACTGCGCCTGGGTGCTGCAGCAGTTGGTGCGCTACGGCGCACCCCCGGAGATACTGTACCAGGCCAAGCCGCACATAGGGACCGACAGGCTGCGCGGCGTGGTCAAGGGGATCAGGGAAAAGCTGGACCAGGCGGGATTCAGGATCAGCTTCGAGAGCAGGCTGAGCGCCCTGCAGACTAAAAGCGGCAGGGTGAGCGGCATCGTGGTGAACGAAGAGGCCGAGCACCCCTGCGACACGCTGGTGCTGGCGCCGGGGCACAGCGCGCGCGATACCTACACCATGCTGCACCTAAGCGGCGTCCTCCTGGAGCAGAAGCCGTTCGCGGTCGGGCTGAGGGTGGAGCACCCCCAGTCCCTGATCAACGCCATCCAGTACGGCGAGAAGGCGCACCCGAGCCTGCCTCCTGCCGAGTACGCCCAAGCCTACAACAACGAGAAGACCGGGCGCTCCGCCTACTCCTTCTGCATGTGTCCCGGCGGTGTGGTGGTGGCCGCGGCCTCCGAGGCCGGTGCCGTGGTGGTGAACGGCATGAGCGGTTACCGGCGCAACGCCCCCAACGCCAACAGCGCCCTGGTGGCGACGGTTGGGCCGGCCGACTTCGGGGACCCCTCGCCCCTGGCCGGCATCGAGTTTCAACGGGCGCTGGAGCGGCGCGCCTTCCAGGCGGGAGGCGGCGGCTACCTGGCCCCGGCCCAGAACCTCCTGGCCTTTCTGGGGCAGGGGAGGGGCAGGCTTGACTCCAGCTACAAGCCGGGCGTGACCGAGAGCGACCTGGGGCTATTGCTGCCGCAGCCGGTGACCTCGACCCTGAGAGAGGGGGTGAGGTTTTTCGAGCAGCGCATGCGCGGCTTCATCACCGCCGAGGCGACGCTTACCGGTGTGGAAACCAGGACTTCGGCGCCGCTTCGGATTGTGCGCGGCGCGGATCTGCAGTCGGTGAGCCACCCCGGGCTTTACCCCACCGGAGAAGGCGCCGGTTATGCGGGCGGCATCATGAGCGCCGCCCTGGACGGCATAAGGGTCGCCGACGCCATAGCGGCCCGTCTGGGCGCCGCCGACCAGAAGGCCCGTTAGCCATCCGGCGGCGACAACCATAGGAACCCACCCCAAACAAGGAGCAACCTTGAGAAAGATATGCATTGCCGATATAAAGGACCGTGACCTGGTGGATGCGGTCTTCCTGGTCAAGGACAAGGTCATGGCCATGGCGAAGAACGGCAAGCCTTACCTGACCCTGAAGCTGATGGACAAGACCGGCGAGGTGGACGCCAAGGTCTGGGACAACGCCGACGAAGTGGGCGCCCTGTTCGACAAGAACGACTTCCTGGCGGTGCGAGCCAAGGCCAGCATCTACCTGGGCAAGATGCAGCTCATCCTCTCCGAGCTCAAGCTGGTCCCTGAGGACCAGGTCCAGCTGGCCGATTTCCTCCCCGAGACCGAGCGTGACATCAACCTGATGGTGGACGAGCTCAGGTCCGTGGTGGCGTCGATCAGGAACGCCGACCTGAAGCGGCTTTTGATCTCCTTCTTCGCCGACCACGAACTGCTGGCCAAGTATCGGGTGGCCCCCGCGGCCAAGGGGATGCATCACGTCTACCTGGGCGGGCTCTTGGAGCATTCGCTGGCGGTCGCCAAGCTGGTGGACGCCATCGTGCCGCTGTACCAGGGTCTGAACCGTGACCTGCTGGTAGCCGGCGCGCTTTTGCACGACATCGGCAAGGTGCGCGAGATGACCTACGTCCGTTGCTTCGACTACACCGACGAGGGGAAGCTGATCGGGCACATCACCATCGGGGTCGAGATGCTGCAGGAGCGCATCGCCTCGCTTCCCGGCTTCCCGGTCGAGCTCGGCATGCTCCTCAAGCACATGCTCCTGTCCCATCACGGCCAGTACGAGTACGGCTCCCCCAAGCGTCCCAAGACCATGGAGGCGACCATCCTGAACTACCTGGACGACCTCGACTCCAAGATCAACGGCATCAGGACCCACATCCGCAAGGAGCCGGACAATCCCTCGCGCTGGACCACCTACCACCGTCTCTACGACCGCTACTTCTTCAAGGAGAATTGCCTGCAGGGGGAGGAGTCGCTGCATCCCGACGATTGCCCGGAGCCGGAGGACGGGCTGGTGCCGGAGTCTGAGGTCGAGCCGCCGCAGGAGCGGGCAGCGGAGCGCCAGCACTCCATGCCGGCGGGACCGGTGGGGGCGCCGGCCGGCCAGGGGCAGGCACCGGAGGGTCAGCAGGCCGGCACAGCCGGACCGGAACCGGTCGCTGCCCGGCAGGAAGCAGCCGCTCAGCGCCAGGAGCCGTCCAGGCAGGATGGGGGGCGCGGGCGTGGTGACGGGCGGGGTGACGGCCGTGGTGACGGGCGCAAGACCTTCAGCAACAACCCGTTCGCCGCACTGAAAGAACGAGAATCTTGACCTGTTTAGCGGACCAGAACGGTCCCATGGGAGGAAATGCCAATGTTGTTCGAAACCATAGTCGTCGGCCCGCTCGGGGTCAACTGCTTCATCTTGGGTGACAAGCAGAGCAATGAAGCGGTCGTGGTCGATCCCGGCGCCGATTGCGAGATGATCCTCGCCGCCGTGGGTCGTTTCGGCCTAAAGGTGAAGTACATCATCAACACGCACGGCCATTTCGACCATGTCGGATGCAACCGCAAGATCCAGGAGCAGACCGGCGCCGAGCTGCTGATCCACGAAGCGGATGCGCTGCTGCTGTCCCAGGCCTCCAGGAGCGCCCAGAAGTACGGCCTCTCGGTCGACGACTCTCCGGCCGCGTCGCGCTACCTGACCGACGGCATGCGCCTTGAGTTCGGCAAGCGCTGCATCGAGGTGCTGCACACACCCGGACACACCCAGGGGGGGTGCTGCCTCTCGCTGGTCAATGAGCAGGTGGTGATCACCGGCGACACCCTGTTCGCCGACTCGGTAGGGCGCACCGACCTCCCCGGCGGCTCTCACGAGCAGCTGGTCGCCTCCATCAAGTCGAAGCTGATGCCCCTGACCGACGAGACCGTGGTCTGGCCCGGCCACGGCCCCTCCAGCACCATCGGCAGGGAGCGTCGCATGAACCCGTACATCAACGAGTAGGAGGAAGCGATGCTCAGGGGGAAAGAGATCGTCCTCGGCGTGACCGGGGGAATAGCGGTATATAAGGCAGTGGAACTGCTGCGCCTGCTCACCAAGGCCGGCGCCTCGGTCCACGTGGTGATGACGCGTGCGGCGACCGAATTCGTCACGCCGCTCACCTTCCAGACCCTTTCCGGCAATCCGGTGCACCTGGAGCTCTTCAACCTGATCTCGGAGCAGCAGATCGGCCACATCTCCCTGGCCGAGCGGGCCGACCTGTTCATAGTGGCCCCCGCAACCGCCAACTTCATCGGCAAGGTGGCGGGCGGTATCGCCGACGATCTGTTGAGCACCGCCATCATGGCGACCAACGCCCCGGTACTGATCGCCCCGGCCATGAACGTGAACATGTACCAGAACCCGATCTACCGCGAGAACGAGGCGCGCCTTAAAGGGCACGGCTACCTGTTCGTCGCGCCGGCCTGCGGCATGCTGGCCTGCGGCTATGAAGGCGAGGGGAAGCTGCAGGACCCGCAGGTGATCCTGGAAGAAGCGATTACGGCACTGACCCGCAAATCGCTGGCAGGGGAGAGGGTACTGATCACCGCCGGGCCGACCCGGGAGGAGATCGATCCGGTCCGCTTCATCAGCAACCACTCCTCCGGGAAGATGGGGTATGCCATCGCCAGGCAGGCCCGGCTGCGCGGAGCCGATGTCACGTTGGTGACCGGTCCCACCGCCATCGATACCCCTTTCGGGGTAGACGTGGTCCAGGTGGAGAGCGCCGCGCAGATGCGGGAAGCGGTGCTGGCTCGGCTGGAGACGACCGACATCGTCATCAAGGCTGCGGCCGTCGCCGACTACCGCCCCAAGCTGCGTGCCGAGATGAAGGTGAAGAAGACCGTGGCCCAGCTTGCCATCGAGCTGGAGAAGAATCCGGACATCCTGGCCGAGCTCGGTAGCCGTAAGGAAGGGCGCCTGCTGGTAGGATTCGCGGCGGAGACGGAAGATCTGGTGGCCAACGCCACACTGAAGCTCACCCAGAAGAACCTGGACCTGGTCGTCGCCAACGACGTCTCCCAGGAGGGGGCCGGCTTCAACGTCGACACCAACATAGCGAAGCTCTTATACCGGGACGGCCGCGTCGAGGAACTGCCGATGATGGAAAAGGATGAGTTGGCGGGGATCATCCTGGACCGGGTCCAGGCACTGCGGAAGGGGAAGTAGAAGCGGTTCTACGTTCTATGTTCTACGTTTAAAAGACAACCAGTTGTAGGTTGGGGTGAACGGATGTGAACCCCAACGAGGCTGCGCCTAAACGCAGAACGCAGAACGCAGAACGCAGAACGCGTTTTCAGGGTTTTTACTTGGACAGTATCTGCAGCAGCAGCTCCGGCTGGCAGATAGCCTCCTTCAGCTTTCCCCTCAGATCTTCCAGCTCGGCATAGGCCTGGGGCTTGGTGATCTTGCCGCTGCGGTACAAAAGTCTCAGGTTCTTGCGCACCGCCTCGGCGGCCGCGAGCGCCCTTTCGCCGGTCGGATCCGCCAGGTAGAACCGGGAATCCTCCCCGTGGTTCAGGAAGTCGAACACCGCCTCCTGGGCCAGTTGCATGTACTCCTCCCGGTCGCTCTCCTCCAGGGTGTAGCGGGAGGAGTCCGAGAGCGTCTGCAAAAGGCTCTGCCACTTCTCGAGGCGGCTTACCAGGAGGATCGAGTTGAAGATCCGCTTGTTGGTAGCGAAGGAAAAGATGGTGTCCGAAAGCACCTTGCGCAGCAGCTGGTCGTTCTTGCTGTAATGCTCCCTGGCCACCTTCTTGCCGGTGTCCCAGATCTCCTTGTCCACGTAATTCTCGAAGCGCATCTCCCAGTAGGCATGTTTCAGGGTCAGCGAGGAGAAGCTCCTCATCACCTTGTAGGGGACGAAGTAGTTGTGGGCTATGCAGTCTGCGGCCAGGTGGCTCAGGTAGCCATAGGCGCAGGCCTGCTGCGCGGCATCGTCGGCCCGGTCCAGGACCTTGTGCCCCATGCGCCAGCGGTGGCAGTGCTGCAGATAGTGGGTGAATTTTTTCCCCAGGGTGATGTCGGCTGCGATGGTGCCGTAGAGGAAGTCGAAAGGGTGGCTTCCGATAATGGCGGCTACCGAGGGATGGAGCGCCTGGAGGTTCGACAGGACGTTCATGCCTAGTTGGAGGTGGATTCCGGCTCCCCAGGCGAACGCCTCTTGAGGTATGGCTAAAACAAGCAGCGTGGCTGCCGAAAAAAGTATCAACATGCTGTTGAGAATAGAGAATGGTCGGCAAAAAGTAAAGGGGTTTGGCATGGTTGAGGTCGAAGAAAGGGAACTGCTGCTTCAGTCGCTCAAGGCGTATCTTGAGGAACTCAGGGAGAGCGGCGTGGACGAGCTCTCCTTTGCCCAACCGCCCCTCTCAAATCAGCCCCTGCAGGATCTCCCTGCCGGCACCCGTCCCGGTGCCTCTGGAGGCGCCGGCCAGGGTGTCTCCGGAGGCGCAGGCCAGGGTGCAGAGGCTACAGTTCCAGTTTCCCAAGGGGGCGAGGACTCTTGCCAGGGTGTCGGCAATCCCCGAGCCCGGCTTCTTTTCGTCATGGACGGCGCAGGCTTCGCCGGGGCGGCGGGAGAGCTGCTGGCGAACATCGTAAAGGCGATGAAGTTTGACACCTCGGATGTCCACCTGCTGAGCTTCCCGGCCGGATCCGGCAGCGCGGCCAGCCCATCGCGGGAGCAGCTCATGCGCCGCATCGAGGCCGTCGGCCCGGAGGTCGTGGTCACCCTTGGAGATAAGTCGGCTCAGATCCTGCTGGAAACGGGGGAGCCGGTAGCGAAGCTGCGGGGGCGATTCCATGACCTGGGCGGCATCTCACTAATGGCAACCCTCCATCCTGAGGCCCTGGTGGCCGATCCAACCCTGAAGCGCGACGTTTGGAACGAGATGCAGCAAGTCATGCGACGTTTGTCCCAGCCCCGCTAAACGGAGTGCCTTATCTCGGCATCTCGCAATTCCTCAGCCTGCCGTTTTCGAAGAGATGAACCTGCTCCAGTTCCGCGCAAAGCATATTGTCGATCTCCTGCTGCGTCGCCAGCTTGCAGTATTTCAGCTTTCCCGACGGATAGAAACCTACCTCGCTTAATTCATTGCACCTGATCCCATCATAGATGAAGAAATCCGCGCTGACGCAGCTTCTCAGCATCCCGAGCTCGTAGAAGTCTATGGGCGCCAAGTGGTTGCATTTTATGCCGTTGGTAAAGTACATGTCCTTGAGCAGGCAAGCCTTCAACTGCCCGTTCGGGTAAAGCGAAACATCGGTCCCCGGGTTGCATATCGACTGATCCGCCGCCGTAGCTATCTCGGCAGTTGTCACAAGCAGCAGGCACAATACGAAGCCGAAAAGCTTCATGATGGTCCTCCCTTCCAATGGGTTTTGGGTGCGAATTACTGCATGCCCCCTTTTTCCTTCGCGGCAACTTCAGCCGTCTACCCTTAGAGCTATTCTGCAACAGTAGCGGCCAAAGCGGTAGCTTGACAGTTTTAAACGGTTAACGTACGCTAATGCCATCGGTGCACCATTTTCTATCAGACATAGGAGAGACTCTCATGGTAAAAATTCAGCGCTTGTTGAAAGTTATGCTCTGCATTGGGCTGCTGGCGACATTCCAGGGATGTGCAGGGACCCAAGAACGTGCGACAGCCGAACGGGTTGTTGACGACAGCGTGATCACGACCAAGGTGAAGTCGGCGATGCTCGATGACCTGGCCCTGAAAACCTTCCAGATCAACGTCAAGACCTACCAGGGCACAGTGCAACTGAGCGGTTTTGTAGACACACCGGAACAGGCGAGGTTGGCGGGAGATGTTGCCCGCAAAGTAGAGGGAGTGAAAGAGGTAAGGAACGACCTTATTGTGAAGAAATAACAGCCGAATACCTCGGCAATGCAGCTAAAATTAAAACCCAAAATTAAAACCCGCTCCGGCGGGTTTTTTTGTGAGCTGACAGGGGCCTTCGCGCAGCAGCCCGGAAAACAAAACGCCCCCTCCATGAAGAAGGGGGCGTTGCCATTAGCGTTTTACCGCGTTTTTGCCGGTGACCGCTGTTACTTATGTGACGACCTGCCGCTAGATGACTTTCCCTGTCCAGCCTGCTGCTGCCCCTGCTGTCCTTTCTGGCTGGAGCGGCTCGAGCTGGAGGAGGATACTTCATGCTCCTGACCGAAGGCCTTCATGACATCGGCCATGCTGCTGTATTGCCTGTCGTCCATTCTCTGGATCTCGTCGATCACGACCTTTTCAGCATGAAGATGTTGGGCATGTTTCAGAAGATCCTGTTTATCAGCGGGGAAATCAATCCCTTTCAAATTCTTTGTTACGTTGGCCGGTGAATGGCCACTACCACGTCCAGATGAAGTTGCCATACCATCCTCCTTTTGCTTGTTTTCAGTGTACCGCACTACAATTGTATTAAATGGCATTAACATGAGCAACGCAAAAAACCGTCCCAAGCCGCCCTTAAAGAGCAGAGAAGACGGGGTCAAGCCAAAGGGGACAGGCACCTGCGGAGCCAGTCCCCCCCCCTGGCCCGCAAGGTTCAAGCCCGCCGTGGCGTAAGCGTCACTACCCGGTCAGCCAGCGCCAGACACGCCGGCCGGTGCGTTATGACCAATACGGTCTTACCTTGGGTACGCAGCGCCAGCCTTGCCACAACTTGCTGCTCGGTCACCGCATCCATCCCTTCCGTCGGCTCATCCAGGATAAGGACAGGCGTATCCTTCAGCAGTGCCCTTGCCAGAGCGATGCGCCTTGCCTCGCCGCCGGAGACTTCCCGCCCTCCCTCGCCGACCGGGGTCTCCAGTCCCGCCGGCAGCGTAGCGACCCACGCTGACAATCCCGCATCCTCCAGCGCCTGCTCAAGTTGGACTGCATCCGCCTCGGGATTGCCGATAAGAATGTTGGCGCGGATACTGGTGTTGAACAGGTGCGGCCGCTGCGGCAGACAGGAGATGAGAGTGCGCAACTCCTCTGCGGCGAGGTCGCGGATCTCCACCCCTCCCAGCCGGATACTGCCCTGGTAATCGCGAAACCGCAGCAAAAGCTCCACCAGGGTACTCTTGCCGCAGCCGCTCGCCCCTACCAGCGCCACCCGTTCTCCTTGCGCCAAGTCGAGGTTGAAGCGTTGCAATACCTGTTCATTTTCCCCGTAAGCGAAGCTGACGTCGCGCAACTCTATTGTCCTTGACTGCGGCAGGCTCACCGGTCGGGGCGCATCGGGCACCGGCGCTTCGGCGTCCGACAGGACCAGCAGCCGGTTACAGGCGGCCTTGACGCCGGGCAAAAGCTGAAGTGCCCCCGCCATGGGACCGACGGCCTCGAACGTGGCGGCGGCAAAGAGTAGCAGCATGGCCAGCGACGGTGGCGCCAGGGTTCCACCCCTTACGGCGGCGGCCCCGGTCAGAAGCACCGCCGCCGCACCGAGCCCGGCACAGATCACGTTTCCCGCTTGGCCCAACGCGGCGATTCGGGCCAATCGTTCCTGGGCCGCCACCAGGTCGGCAGAGATTCGATCCACCTCCGCAGCCTGCCGCTCGGCGGCCCCCAGCAGGAAAAGCTCCTCCGCCCCCTGGAGCCCTTCGGTCACAACGCTGCGGAGCTCACCTCCCAGTACCGCGGCGTGCTCCCCCGGCTGTTTCGCCAAGTAACCTGTGACAAGCGGCAGCACGAGCGCCGCGGTGAACAGGGCACAAGCCAGTGCCAGCGCAGCAGGGAGGGAGAGGGAGCCTACCATGAGCAGCGCTGCGACAATGGCGAGCATCCCGCTCGTCAAAGGAGCGAGGATGCGGAGGTAGAGGTTCTCCAGGGCATCTACGTCCGACCTGAGCCGCCCCGCGACATCGCCGCCGGCGTAGCGCTCCAGCACAGCCGGAGCAAGCGGTTCAAGCCTCTGGAACAGCCAGACCCGAAGATCGGACAGCATGCGCAACGCCGCCTCATGGCTTACCAGGCGCTCCGCGTAGCGCCCCAGGGTGCGCAGGATGGCCAGGGCACGGATGGCCGCCGCCGGAAAGAAGTAATTAAAGGGAGCGCCGGTGGCGCCGGCGACGGCCATGGAAGCGATGAACCAGCCGGAAAGGCCCATGAGCAGCGCGTTGGCTGCGATGACGAGCACTCCCAGGACAATCCCTCCCGCCATCCAGCGCCATTGGCCGGCGGCAACTGACAGTATCCGCACCATAGCCGTCATGGTGCCTCCTGGAAGGTCGCCCGGTCGAGAAAGTCGGCGGCCGCCATCACACCCTGCAACCTGCCGTCCGCCATCACGGCGACACGCTCCACTTGGCGCAAGGTCTCTTCGCGATGGCTGATGACCAGCACAGTCCGCCCCGCAGCCAACCGTCGCACGGCATTTCCCACCAACTGCTCGTTCACCGCGTCCAGACCTGCCGTCGGCTCATCCAGTACCACCAGGGTGGCCTGCCTTAAGAAAGCACGCGCCAGCGCCAGGCGGCGCTGCTCGCCCCCCGAAAGCCCGGCGCCACGGTCCCCTAACTGCGTGTCGAGCCCGAGGGGGAGCCGGTCGATAAACGCTGCCGCACCGGCGTCGGCCAAAGCACGGGCGATTTCCTCCTCGCCGGCCGACGGGCAGCCGAGAACCAGGTTTTCGCGCACCGTCCCGCTGAAAAAGAAAGGCTTTTGGGGGACCCAGGCGATCC
>Ga0209212_1006245_pt1 | contig 13722 bp, 14 predicted proteins | sample RifGroC2_FD_183996 | JGI IMG/M metagenome (GOLD analysis project Ga0209212, IMG submission 183996) | Groundwater microbial communities from Rifle, Colorado, USA - Groundwater C2 (SPAdes) (version 2) | ecosystem: Environmental > Aquatic > Deep subsurface > Groundwater | place: Rifle, Colorado... | reverse complement strand
GACCCCGCCGCGCGGCAAGGCATAGACCACTACATCGTCCCCTCGGTAGCCTCCGAGCTCTGCCGCAAGTTTTCTGCCTGCTTCTTTACGATCTGAAAAACGCACAAGATTATTATCAAACGAAGTGAGTGTAGTGAAAGTTTGCTTTCATTACCGAGCGCAGTGCTGGTAAAATCGGGTGAATACCCGTTATTTCTTGATCTGCACCTTTATTTTCTCCTTCGCGATTTCTTTCGCCTTGGGCAAGGTAATCCGCAGTGCGCCGTTCTTATACTCCGCCGTTACTTTGTCCTTTTGGACGACGCTCGGCAAACGCACCACCCGCTCGAACGATCCGCGCCGGATTTCTTTGCTGTAGAAATGCTTCTTCTTTTCTTCCTTGGATTCCTCCCGCGAACCGGCCACGCGCAGATAGCCATCCTCGACCGATATGCTGATCTTCTCCGGATCGATGCCCGGCAGGTTCATCTCCGCCACGAGAGTATTATCTTTTTCATAGACATCCACCGCCAGATCCCACCCCACTTTTGCAAGGGGAGGAAAATTCTCGAAAAAACGATCGATTTCGTTGAATGGTTCCCATTTGATCAGTGCCATATGTGTAATATTAATAATCAACCTGATTCTGGCGCTCCGCCGGTCGACCACATAGAGACACTGGAAGTTCTTCTCAATCACCCTCTGTTAAAAAATTTTCATCATTCTGCCGAATGCCCCCCGGAAATAATAATTACGACGCCGCATCACCTATTAATAGTATACTCCTCCTTGTCAAGTCGCTTTCATCCCTTGATCACCGCCAGCGGACGGAGACGGGCAACTTTTTTGGCGATGCCCGCTTCGTGAATGACGTCGACCACGTCATCGATATCTTTGTAAGCGAATGGCGCTTCTTCGGCCAGCCCCCGCTTCGAACCGCTATTGATGACGATCCCCTGGGCCGAAAGATCTTCCCGCAAAAGAGCGGCGCTCGTCTGTCGGCGGGCGCGCGTCCGAGACATCCGTCGACCCGCTCCATGGCAGCTCGACCCGAAGCTCTGGACGAGAGAGGCTTCTTGCCCCAGGAGCACATAGGAGGCCGTTCCCATACTGCCGGGAATGAGCACCGGCTGGCCGGGAAAAGCGCGCGTCGCTCCCTTGCGATGGACGATAACCTCTTTGCGGACGCCCTTTATTTCATATTCCTCGACTTTGGCGATATTATGCGCGACATCATAAACCACGGAAAGCTCCGGCGTCTCCTGGCCGAACACCCGCTGGAAGGCTTCCCGCACCTCGCAGGTGACGAGCTGCCGGTTGGCCCAGGCGAAATTAGCCGCCGCTTGCATCGCAGCGAAATATTCCTGCCCCTCTTTCGAAGAAAAGGGGACGCAGGCCAGTTCCCGATCCGGCAAGTGGATGCCATAATTTTCCATCACCCGATTCATCAGGCGGATGTAGTCCGTCGCCACCTGGTGTCCCAATCCGCGCGAACCGGTATGGATGAGCACGGTCACTTGGCCTTGTGCGAGATGAAGGTCTTGAGCGGCAGCAGCATCAAAGATCGTTTCCACATATCCGACTTCGACAAAATGATTCCCAGCCCCCATCGTGCCGAGCTGGTCGCGACCCCGGTATTTGGCATGTTCGGAAACCAAAGCCGGCTGCGCTCCCTCCAGTTTTCCGCCGGATTCGATATGAGCAAGATCCTCCTCGATCCCGTAGCCGAGCTCAAGCATGCGGCGCGCGCCGAGGAGAAGCACTGCGTCGAAGTCCTGACCCCGGAGCGAAAGTTTTCCTCCCCGCCCCACGCCGGACGGCACGTGCGAAAAGATGGTCCGACCCACATCCCGCAGAAAATCTTTTATTTCTTCTTTTGCGAAGCCGGTACGGAGCAGCCGCACGCCGCAGTTGATGTCATACCCGATGCCGCCGGGGGAAATGATCCCTTCCTGCCTGTCGAAAGCGGCTACTCCCCCGATCGGAAATCCATACCCTTCATGCATGTCGGGCATCGCCAGCGCCCATCCCTGTATCCCCGGCAAGGTAGCGACATTCACCAGCTGCTCCAGCGCCCGATCCGCGCCGACTTCATGTAGCATGGCTTCGTGAGAATAAAAACGCGCCGGCACCCGCATGTCATCCCGAAAAGAGCGCGGGATTTCCCAAAGCACCGGCGTGATTTTTCGGATCTTTTGGAAATCAAACATGCTCTTTTCTCTAAATATCAAAAATAATGGTTGTGGCCCATGTTCCTGTGGGATCTTTGCCGACTTCGGCTTCGTGGTACGTTGCCGCCTTGATGTCTTCGCCGAAGCCCGCTACTCTCTCCCCTTCCAATTCCGCTTCCAACTTTCGCTCGCCGAGAGTATGGAACCGCACTTCCGTATAGGCTTCGCTCTCCGTATGCATCCATACCAAGGCTTCGTTCAAGAAATCGATGAGAAGCGCCGTCCGATCCGGCGCGTCCAAAGCTATCTTCCGCCTGATCTTTTCACCCTCCTTTTTTGTTTCAGGGGACATGAGGGACACCATGCCGAAGAGGGCGTCGCGAAAGAGCCCTTCGGGGGAATCGCCGGTCACTCGCATCCGGACATCGGCCGTGTGTTCCAAAAAAGAATACGGCATAAAAAACCAATAGAACTGGGCGTTGTTATTACTCTTTCACCACGAGCCGGGCGCATGCGTGGCCGCCCAATGGCGCAACCAGGCCAGTTGTTTTTTACTCGGTCCGCCTCCGAACTTTTTCGATTCCCGGATGGCTTTCGCCATAGACCACCCTTCTATGGAGTAGCGGTAGAGCGCGACCATGGTCCCAGTCCGGGCATTCCCTGCCCGACAGTAGACGTGCACCGGACGATTGGCCGGCTGAGAGACGATAGAGAGAAACCGCCGCGCCTGCGCGTCAGTCGGTGGAAAAGATTCCGGAATCGGCAAGATGAATTTTTTCATCCCTGCTTGCTTGAATTCCTGAGATAAAGTGGCATCGCCTTTTTTATAGAACTTGAGCTCGCCCGGCGCCACCAGCATCACCACGCTCTTGACGCCCAACTTCTGTAGACGCAGCATATTTTTGTTGGTCGGAAGACCCGAACGGGAGAGTACGCCAGGAGTAACAACCTTGTACTGCTTGGGATTGCTCCCGGACTTCTCTTTGGCTGAAACGGAAGATACCGAAACGCTCCCCGCTACAACCAGAGCAGCTATCATGCTGAGCACTATGAGCGATGTTTTCTTTTGCATAGTCCCTCACCTCCTTTTTGATGAGCCTCCCCCTTATATAAGTATACTCCTCTCTGTCAAGGCTATCCTTGTCATATTCAGTAATAAAATAAGGCTTGATAAAGCCTCATTAATACCATTTTTTCTACAGTCTTCCCCTTAAAAATGGGCGATATGCTTTGATTCCGCAAGAGGATCAGAATAAGAATTCTCTGAAAAGAAATGCTCGCGCTGCTCCAATGCGTTTTCGATGAAAAACAGCTGGTTTCTGCGGATGGGGATAGGTTTTCCAGTCCGAAGCAAGCTCCTGGGGCAAATACCTGTCATTCGAAACGAAAAATCTCAAAGTCGCTTTCACTTGATCGTCGGATGAGTCATCGAAAAAACGATTCCACTAATCCATACGCATAGACGGCACCAAATGCGAGAGTGGCATTGAACACCGCCGTACCGAGCGTAAGCGGCACCATGACTCGCCAAAACGGATAGCGCGCCAACCCCATAGTCACTCCGACAAAATCGTTGGAAAATGGAATGAGTGCGCCATAGAAAAAGATGAAGATGGGCAAAAATCGCCGATGACGCTCGAAAAAATCATGGACTCGCTGAATCGAAGCTTCGTATCTTTTCGGTATGAAAGCGCGGCCTTGATATCCGAGGTAATAGGAGGTCGAGTCACCGATCGCGAGACCAAACGTCGCCGCCACCGCCAAAAGCAAAGGTGCGAGACCACCCGCAGCCAGCGCTATCAGCACGAGGTGATAGGGAGCCAGCCCGAAAACGCTGAGGCCGCTCACGAACGAGAGAAGAAAAATCAAAAGATATCCGTTTTGGACACCGATATACTCAATGAGCGCTTCCGGTGAAGAAAAAAAGAACAAAGCTATCCATCCCGCTAGGATGATGAAAAACATGACGCGAGGGAAGAGAACAAGGAATTCACGCGGATTATTCGACTCGTTCATAATCGAAGCAAAAGGATGTTATCGGCGCCTCACACGCTCCGGAGCCAAGCAGCCGGATGAGACGAGCCTGCAATTGATTTTGCTCATCATACACGCCCACGACCAGCACCCGGTCGCCGGTATGCAAATCATCCTGTATCGCAGAGCGGACGACTTGCTCATTTCCGTCCCGTCTTTGGAGCACCAGCTCTGTTTCAGTAAGCTCTCGGACTGTCCCGACGACGTAACGTGCCGAGTGATAAGTCTTTTGGAACCAGAATTCGGCCGAATAGAAAACAAAAACCACCGCGACAGAGGCGAGAGCCAAGAAAAAATAGAATGCTATGCGCGCTGGGTTTTTCATACACAGCCATGAAAAAAAAGTGCTTCTCTACCTTAGGTATCCCTCCAAACTCCCGCCTTGTCAATGAAATAAATCATAATCAAAAAAAGAGGCTCCGATAAGCCTCTATTTTAATTACCCTCCTGACAGGATTCGAACCTTTGAATGGGAGCAGGCGTTTCCTGATCCAATAATTTCTTTGCATCAAACGGAGCAACTATTCAGCTTAATACGAAATTGAGTTGGGGCTGATGTAGCCGGATAAGAAGATAAAGTCACGCGGATCGGTATCATTTTTTTCTCGAGCAAACATTTCTCCATTGCACCGGAGGGGATCGGCGTCGCGCGCCTCTTTGGTAATTATCAGTTCATCGCGGCTTTTTACACCGCGCTCGCGATATTCGGCAAAGAGGCTGTCAGGCATAACATCAAAATACGACACGAAGTTCCTGCTAAATTTTCCCACCGTAATCGCTATATCGGTATTCTGGTATTGCGATATCACTCCGATTTTTTGACCGGCACTCACCTGGCTTCCATCCTTCATGCCACTCTCCAAGTAGATGTGAAACAGACGCACGGTATGATTGGGATAAGATTCGGGACGAATGTACACTTGCTCACCGATAGGCATCTGTTCGCTTTTGACGGCTACGATTTCACCATCCACCGGCGAGTAGATATTGATGTCGTTTATTCCATCTGGTTTGGGCGGAATCCCGTTGCCTCTATCATAGGCCAGCATTTTTTCCCTAGTATCCTGGGTATTGAAGTAATGCTTCATGCTCCGGCACGTTTCCCCATTTCCGGAGAAATCGTGCCCGGAACCGGAGCGGAATTTTGAGATGGAGTAAATTTTGTCCAAATCGATGAAGTCGGCTTCAATAAACTGTGGCAAACTATCGGTTCCAGTACTCGGGCGCAAGACAAAAACTACCGCGATAGCGGCTACAATGAACACTCCTCCAAAGGTAACCAGTTTTTTATTCATATTTCTACTCTTTCAAAGAAAAATTTATTTCTATTGTATCACGCGTTCTATCGTCCCCTGGCCGCACCCAAGGTGTAGCCGCGGGCAGGCTATCGGGGATATGAAAAACAATTCCCTCACCGCACAAACTCAACATAATTCGTCATAATCCATGGACCTTGACCGCAGACTGAACGGTTGGATTTTTCCACCCTAACTGCTTCTTCATCGGGCATACTCAGATATAAAACCGATTTTTGCCCTATGCCATACGTTTTTACATTTGGCGAGCTCGTAGTTTCATAGCAGTAGACACTGCCGTCCGGCTTTACTTCGGCAAAATCTCGGTTTACATTGCCGCTGTTTTTAGGCATAAAGTAATTTACTCCGCTTTTGTAACCCTTGCTCTCTCCGGAATTCCCCATAGAAAAGGCTTGTTGCAATGGATTTTTATTGTCGTTTGCCAATGCCAAATTTTTGTCTTCGAGCAAATCTTGCGTATGATCGCGGCTGAACCAGTGACCCCGGGCGGTGCCTTTCATATCCGCTTCTATCGTGCCACAAACCGGCTCGACTGTCCTTTTTTCATTTCTGCCATAGCCGCTAAAACGGCTGAGCATTTCATTTTTGATACTGGCGGTAAAATAATTTGCCGGGCAGACATTATAAAAAGTTTCTTCACGCCAACGAGCGGGATTGACAAATTTCAATTTCTCACTACGAAAATCCGTCGCCCAAATATCCAATGCAGCCGAACGCCCATTGAAGACTGTCCCCATTTCTTCGCCGGCCTTGATGAATATTTTCAGCTGGCCATACCAGCAAGCGCGATATTTCGACCCACCGGTAGTATAATCATTACATTTTTTATCTGTTATTTTTTCTATTGCAGCCTTTAGTTTGGCGGAGAGTCTGCCTACATGGCCGAACTTTCCTTCAAACTCAGCACAGGGCTGATAGACTATCCCATAGTCGGTTTTTTGGGTGGCGAGGTCTTCACTGGTGCTAACCTCAGTAATCCACATATCCCCGGGAGAATAAAACGGTTTGGCAAAGTCCTCCGTTGTTTCGCCATTCCTTCCCGGTGTCTTTTTGGAAAACAAATATATATGGTCGGTTGGGAAAACATGCCCGGTCGGGTTCAGGCTGCCCAAAGGTATCAAATCACCATAATCCTCGCTCTTGATTGGAGAAACCGTAAAAAAATCCATCTTGTTTCCGCAGGCCGGCAGATCCGCCCTCTCTTTTTCAGCTTTTCCATAATTATTTTGACCGACGCTATCTGAAACAGCGGAGCCAATTTGTGGCAGGTCGGTTTTTCTATTCCCTGCCAACAATATTACAGTCAAAATTAAAATTACAGCAACGAGGCCGCCGACCAACAATTTTTTATTTGCCATATTTTTATTACCAAACGAAGTAAGCGAGTTTTTGGACAGTCTGGCGCCATCTCATATTATCTTTTGCCCTCTTCAGCAAAAACACCTACATATTTTACACATTTATATTTCCGGCCCGCCAAAAACGGGAATTGTGTAATTGCCATAGCGCCAGATTCGCTGGCTTTCCGCTGGCGCGGGCACAAAAGTATTATTGATTGATGTGGCGCTTGATTGAGCATCAATATAAACACCATCGCCGCAATTTGTAATTATATTATTTTTAATGAGTTGCGATCCCGCGATAGAAGCAATGCCGGTATGGCAGTCATTAATAGTATTACCAACGACTTCTTGATTGCCATTAAATTTGAGATCAATCCCTTCGTGTCCTGCGTCAGATAAATTATTGTTTATTATTTTAATATTTGAATTAGCCGCAGATATCGCGCCCCACATTGCATGACGGGATATACTATTTTGAATGACACTATTGGGCTGTTCGCCTATAGGATTAATTCCGTTTCTGGTATACTCAACAATAATATTTTCTACAATGCTTCCATCTCCTTGAAAAATAATTGCTTCCCAATCGGCTAAATTTGGTTTTGACGCCGCGGATGTAAAAATAATAGGTCGGTCTTTTGTACCCTTGGCTATGAATTTTTTCAAAACAAACAAACTAGAATGAGTAGTTGTATATGATTTAAGCCGAGTCGGATCTTTGTCATTAAAGCCATCTGTCGGTACTTCATCTCCCTTATGGCGATCGTCTCCAACGGAGAACTTAATCGTTGCCCCGGGCAAAACGGTGAGATTCCCTAAAATCTCAACATCTCCAGTAACATAGATGTCACCGTTCCAAATTTGATTGCCGATAAACCATCCACTTACAGAAGTGTTGGATTTTTGGGTTGTCGAAAAATATTTATAAACAACCATACCAACGATAGTAACTGCTATTATTACTGAAATGTATAAAATTTTTTTCCAATCCATAAAATTTATTTAAACAATTCTGCCACCGGCACGCCCCTCCTTCGTTAAAACTGCGAACGGGCAGACGAGGGCTTTGGCTCAGAAGGAGTTGCTTCGCGACCCTACGGGGTAAACTATTTTTTCTAATGTGTCCACGGTTGGGTTCAGGCTTTCGCCTATTTCTCTCTTTACAACCGTATTTAACGCTAAATCAGCGTCTTTTGAAAGGCGATCCTGGGAGATTCCTTTTTTGACTCGCAATTTGCGGATATTTTCGCTAACTGTATTTGCCATATTATTTTTCGTTAATCTTCTCATTTTCCATAAGCAATTCCCATAACGGCTTAAACTGTATAACACTGTCGCCTTTTTTTATCTCTCGCTTTTCATCCCAAGTAAGCACAGTCATTTTTTTTACCTTTAATTCGCCACTTGCTTCAAGCAATGCTTTTGTTTCTCTTTGTTCAACATTTGTAGTTATCGTCTCGTAACAGACTTGTATAAGTTCGGTCACTTCCGTCCCTTTTTTTACAATAAAATCAACCTCGCGATTATTTCTGGTTTTGTAATAAAACAGGTCCTTGTTTGGCTTAATCCCGCGCTTGACGAGTTCGGTGAAAACAAGATTTTCCATGAGCTTGCCTTTGTCCGGAGAATGCTGAATTGCTTTCGCGCTTATAAAGCCATTATCGACAGCGTAGACTTTCCGAGGCGATTTTATCCGCTGTACGGACTTGGGCGAGTACCGCAGCAAAGAAAATATAAGATATGCTTCCTCCAGATATTTTATGTACTTCTCTGTAGTGGACGCGCTCCTTAAATTCAAAACCTCGAGCAACTTACGTACCGTATATAGACTGGCAAAATTATTTATTAAATGCGCCCCAAGATTTCCTATTTGAGTCGAGAATTTAACCTTATGCCTTTTGACTACGTCTTTGAAAAGCAGAGCGTCGAACAAGACTTCAAGGTAATCCTTTGGATCAAGGTTACTTACTACTACCTCAGGAAATCCGCCGCTCCGTAAATAACTTTCCATGAGATTCAGGCGCTCGGCCCGTTTTTGTGGCAAAGCACTATAATCAGCATCTATTTGAAACTTCTTCGCGCGAAGAAATTCATTGAAATCGAATGGCAGTATTTCTATAGGCATATGTCTACCGGTCAAATGCGTGGCGAGTTCTTTTGAAAGTAAATGGGCATTAGAGCCGGTAAGCACCAAGTTGTATCCTTCCCGGTGTAGCCGGTTAACAAACAGCTCCCAGTTCGGAAGATTTTGTATTTCATCAAAAAGAACGGTCTTTACCTGCCCATACGCGGCGTGCAATTCCTTCATGAGTTCATCGGTAGCTATACCGCCTGCACTCGACAAGATCTCATCGTCAAAATTGAAATACATAAATGGACGCTCCTTTAAAAGCATGAGGGAAAATACCGACTTGCCAGCCCGACGAGGCCCTAGGACGACTTTTATCAAATTCGAATCCAGCCATTTCTTGGCAAATGGCTCTTTTGTTCGATTTATGTAGGAAAGAGTTAGAAGTTGCTCTTTCTGCAATTTTTGGTTAGAAACTATATCTTTAAGCATAATATTTCTCTTTTATTGGACAGAATACCTTGTTTTTGTCCAGTACAAGTAGTATACTGGACAAGATTGGCAAAGTCAACATTCTTTTGAAAAGAAAAGGTCAGGTACCTTTTTCGTCTCCTATTTTCATTATATTTCTTCCAAAGAAAAAACACACCAATGAGAGTGCGCTTTTCTTCAATGCTCGCCTGGCGGGATAGCTTTCCCTGCCTACCGGCAGGCAGGGAACCTTTTAGTGGGAGAATGTGTTTCCTGATCCTATAGTTGCTTTAGTTCAAATACAGAAATTGCTATTGTTAGAATCTGTTTGATCAAAACAAGCGCCTTTTCTTCTGATCTTACTTGAATTTCTCCCCAATTTTCCACACTCCCTTCTCACGGAAAGCAGGGATATTCTGCCGACGAGCAGCATTGGAGAAGGCAGATGGAGATTTCCTGTGCTTCTTCGCATACTCGGAAAGGGTAATGATTCTCTCTCCTTTTAGATACGTGATGCGCTTATGTAGTGATTCCGTAAGAGCAAGAGAGAACACCTTTCCCATCGTTTTTGAGTTCTTCCCATCGCGATAATCCGCGAATGCTTTGTAGTAGACTTCTTTCTCCTTATCTCGAATGATAATCAAAGGGAAGCCTAATCGAAGCAATTGATAACAGATAAGTACCCGACCGATCCGACCATTCCCATCACAAAATGGGTGGATATTCTCGAATTTCAGATGAAACTTAGCCATCTTGTCGAGAAAATACGAATCGTGATCGCTTCCATATTCGGAAAGGATCGAAGCTATCATCAGTTCTACATGCTCCGGTGCCGGAGCGATATATGTTCCTACCCGGACATATTCTCCTTTGCCCCGAAAACGCCCCGCAATCTCATCTTTAATACCTCCGATGAGCATCTGGTGCAAGAGCAAGATTACTTCCCTATCAATTTCTTTTTCCTGGGATTTCGTACGAATATAATTGATAACGCGAGCGAGATTCTTTGCCTCAAAAACTTCCCGCACAGACACATCTCGCGATACAGCGATATCAAACAAGATTTTTTCCGTCTCTTTGAGGGTTAGCGTCGAATTCTCAATAGCATTGGAATTGTAGACGCTCTCAGGAATCTCTGCTTCATCAAGCAAGCCCAGAAGTGATTCTTTGCCCTTTTTCAGGACATCAAACTCTTTCTTCAGTGCCTGGATATGGTTCTTAATCGGTTTGGTTATTGCCATATTTTTTAGTGAATAGTATACATTTATTATAGTCTATTCACCATAATTTGTCAATATATAGTGAATATATTACATAAACAGCACTCTATTCACTACTCTTTGTTGTCAGACTCGAACTATCCAATAGGGGTCAAAAATATTCGAACCAAATAAACAGCAGAAAAGAGCCATTAAATGGCTCTTTTCTGAACCTGCTCCCTCTAGTGAACAAACTTGGAACTTTTGATTGGGGAAACGTAAAGAAAGAAATGCTAGAATTTGGATTTGTATAAAAGATATGGAGCTCATCCGATGAGTCGATTTGCAAACTTTTGAGCAAAAGCTGAAGTTACTGGTACTTGAAATTCACATCACGCTGCTTGACAGGAAGCTGATATCCATCACATTCGAAAGGATAAGCAAGCACCCCACTGGGAAAACTCGCATCAGGACTATAACATTTCCAGTAAAAGAACGAGCTTGGTTGCACCCAATGAAGATAAGGGTTTCCTTCTTTAACAATCGGGCTGATTGATGTATCCGATACTTTAAAGGCGAAAGAAGCAAAAGAGTGCTTGCCAACACTGCCGGCGAAACCAATTGATTCCCCGCGCTTTACTTTATATCCAAGAAGGGGCTCACAGGCATTCACATTGCCTTTTTCTACAGTCACACCATCACTGAATGCAGCGGCAAGATGCCCCTTTGTCTGGACGCCCTCTCCAGGATTTTCACTCTCACCGCAATTGGGATTTTGATAATGTCCGCGCAATAGTGGCGAGCTGTATAAATGATAAATCTTAATAAGCATGCCCGGCCAATCAGGCATGGCAGACTCAAAAACTAACATCAGATCATTTGCCGGAGTTATTTTTTGCTTGCCAGCACCATTTTTATCATTTAAAAAATCATACTTGGCGTTATTGTTCTGAAAGCCCACAAATACCATATCAATAGGCGCCAATAAGGGTGTTCCATGCGCAAGTTCGAATTCATTGCTATGTTTAGTCGGGTAAGGTGTCCAATCCGGATGACTACCAAGTTTGGGGCCAAGCGTGATTATATCAGGGTCAGCACCCGCACCATATACTTCCGGATGAGTATTGATACCTACCATACTGGATGGTGGCGAAGTAATCGCGGATGCGCTTGTCTTGGGTACCGGAGTGGGTTTCGAAGGAGAAACGATCACTCTATTAGAATCTGCGCCTGATTTTGTGTTAAAGATTTTTTCCAAAATACTACTCGGGTTTGTCATGTAAAAAATGCCAACAAACACGATAATCAGTATTAAAACTATGAATTTTATTCTCATAATATTTTTTGTAGCTTTATCATATCACAAGTTCTAACGTCCCCTGGCCGCGCCCAAAGCACAGCCGCGGGCAGGCTCTCGTGGGTATAAAAAACAAGGCTCACATAAGCCCTATTTTCATTGGCTCCGGGGGTGGGATTCGAACTCACGACCAAGAGATTAACAGTCCCTCGCGGCATTTATCCGTACAAATCATTTGCTCCGCGGACAGGATTCGAACCTGTGACCTGGGGATTAACAGTCCCTCGCTCTACCGCTGAGCTACCGCGGAGCAAGTGATTTGTTTCCGAGCCGCTGATCCGCCTCCGTCAAGTTGGCGGAACGTCGGAATACGGTATTTTAAATCGCCTGTTCGGCGACGTCAGTATTCTAGACGAAACGCCAGAAAAAGGCAATGCAACAAGATAAATCCTCATTTCCCTAAAAGATCCAAAGCCTTGAGTGCGTACGATTTGATCGTATCATCAATATCAGGTGATGCTGAGATTTCCTCTCTGGTAAGCCAGTGGCAATCTGCTCTCTCATGCGTATCGGGCTGAATCACCTTGTCTGTCTGTGCGGCAGCAAAATAAATAAAGGCAATGTGCCTATGGTCTTTATCTACATCATGAATGTTTGTAAACACCGGGGGAATCAGTGGCCTTAATTTTCCTGAACCCTTTTCTGCACTCAGCATATTCCCAGCATATAGTTCCACGTCAAGCCCTACCTCCTCTTTAATTTCTCGTACCGCAGCTTCTTGTGGCGTTTCATCTAGTTCAATATGTCCTCCAGGGGCAATCCAGATATTGTATTTGTCATGTAAACGAATCAAAACCTTATCTTTGTGTACAACAAAAACTTCGGCAATAAAATCAATCTGCCCTTTGGCCGTATGAATATGCGACATACATTTCAATAATCGCGGAGTTTTTTCAAACTCTCGTGTTCGCGGATTTTCTCCAGCGCCTTGGCCTCGATCTGGCGAATGCGTTCGCGGGTCACGCCAAATTCCTGCCCCACCTCTTCGAGCGTGTGCGTCACGCCGTCTTCCAATCCGAAACGGATGCGCAGAATTTTTTGCTCCCGCGGGGTCAGCTCATTCAAGATATCCGAGATATGCGTTTTGAGTAACTTGCGGGAAGCGGCCTGATGCGGCATCACCGTTTCCGTATCTTCGATGAAGTCTCCCAGCACGCTGTCATCTTCGTTATCGCCGACCGACGTCTCGAGCGACACCGTTTCCTGGGAAATCTTCTGGATATGCCGGATCTTGTCCACTTCCAGATTCATTTCCGCCGCTATTTCTTCCGCTAGCGGTTCGCGGCCCAGTTCCTGCACCAAGCGGCGCGTAATCTGGGCGTACTTATTGATCGTCTCTACCATGTGCACCGGAATGCGGATGGTGCGCGACTGATCAGCCAAGGCACGGGTAATGGCCTGGCGGATCCACCAGGTGGCATAGGTGGAAAATTTGTAGCCTTTGCGGTAGTCGAATTTCTCGACGGCTCGAAACAATCCGATATTCCCCTCTTGGATAAGGTCGAGAAGGGACAAATTGTGCGAACGGCCGACATATTTCTTGGCAATCGATACGACGAGGCGCAGGTTGGCTTCGGTCAAGCGCTGTTTCGCCGCGAGATCCCCTTTCTCGATCAGTTTGGCGAGCCGCACTTCTTCTTCGCCGGAAAGGAGGGCCACGCGCCCGATTTCCTTCAAATACATCTGCACGAGATCCGAGGTACTCTCTTCGCCAAGATCCATCATTTTATCTTTGGCCTTCGGCGCCGCTTTGCCCTTGCCCTTGCCCTTGCCCTTGCCTTTTT
>Ga0209212_1006243_pt1 | contig 13725 bp, 11 predicted proteins | sample RifGroC2_FD_183996 | JGI IMG/M metagenome (GOLD analysis project Ga0209212, IMG submission 183996) | Groundwater microbial communities from Rifle, Colorado, USA - Groundwater C2 (SPAdes) (version 2) | ecosystem: Environmental > Aquatic > Deep subsurface > Groundwater | place: Rifle, Colorado... | reverse complement strand
TCTCAGCTCAAGAAGAGTTGGATTATTTCCTAACTTTTCCGCCAACGCTGATTTGAAATGTTCTATTTCAACTTCAGTAAGTTTTGCCCGCGCATCTGCTTCTACTAAAACACTCGGATAGCTGTAATTTCTGTTGTGCTTGGAAATTTTATAAATTATTTCAGTTATATTTTTTGTATTTTGATTTAGTTTTTCTTTGTCAGAAAAGAAATCTATTCTTAGAGGCCTGTCGTAATCTACGGACTTAATATAAACTGTATATATTTTTTCTTCCTTGAAATTATAAGTCATAGGCTCTACTCTTTCTCCAGTCTTAAGAAAATAATATAGAAATAGTGTGTCGTTCGTATTCTCTAGAATTTTATAATTTTGAGCAACAGTTTTTTTGGTTTCTTCATCGCCGGAATCTAACAACTTTTCTATTATATTTTTTAGAAGATAATTGCAGTAACGTTTGCCTTTGCTGTCTTCTATTGCCCCTGCTAATAAAACGCCATTTTTTGAGCATTCAGAATAAAGAAGTTTGAACAGCTCTGTTACTTTCAAATAATCTTTATACACTTCTGAGCTTTCCAATGGAATACTGCTGGGATGTAACACTATAGAGCCGTCGCGAATTAGTATATCTGGCTTGAATTTTTCAACAGCCTTGAGAGCTGTTTCGAGCTCGAGTTCCTCGCGTTTTAAGTTTGAAAAAATACCGAATTCTTGATCAGAAATCTCTGGATCTACTATAATAGGTTCTGGAAAAGGTCTGGTATTTGGAAGATAATCGCAGCTCTCTAGACTGCCATCTTTAAAATTAAAACATACAGCAACAGCTCTTCTTAGTATTATTCTTGCACCGTGATAATCTTTTTTTAGAAAACCGCCGTCAACACCGCAGATTTTCAAATTTCCAAGATTTAAGTCTTCAATGGTGTGTTTTAAACCTGAATTTGACAAGGCTTTTGAAAGGGCTTTTCTTTTGTTGCTTGTATCTGTTATTTTATTAGCTATGCTTATCAAAATTTCATCCATACCCAAAGGTTTTTAGGCACTTTAATATAGTTTTATCTATCGAACAATACAAGGTGATATAATGACAGCGCTTAAATGTCCGCATTTAGCTGGTCATTGTTGGAGAAAAAAGTGAAATGGCAGTCAAAAAATTTTATGTAACAACTCCGATATATTACGCTAATGATTCGCCTCATATCGGTCACGTATATAGTACAATCGCAGCAGATATTCTAAATAGATGGAAAAAGAGTCAAGGTTATAGAACTTTTTTCCTGACAGGAACAGATGAACACGGCTTAAAAGTTCAAAAAGCTGCAGAAAAAGCTGGCAAACCAATTAAGGAATTTGTTGATGAGAAGGCAGAAGATTACAGAAAATTATTCGAGAATTTAAATATCAAATATGATAGATTCATCAGAACGACAGATTTAGACCATAGAAAAGTTGCACAAGCTATTGTAAGAAAGCTTCACAAATCAAATGATATTTACAAAGGAACTTACGAAGGACTTTATTGTGTCGATTGCGAAGCATATTATACAGAAAAAGATCTGGTAAATGGAGCTTGTCCAATTCACAAAAAGAAAGTTGAGCGTGTTTCTGAAGATACGTATTTCTTTAACTTGTCAAAATATCAAGATAAACTTCTGAAACTTTACGAGCAAAATCCTGATTTGATAAAACCGGAAACGAGAAGAAACGAAGTAGTAAGCAAAGTGAAAAGTGAATTAAGAGATTTGAGTATTACGAGAACTAATTTTAGCTGGGGAATTCCTTACCCATTTGATAATAAACATATATTATATGTTTGGATAGACGCTCTTACTAATTATCTAACAGCTATAGATTATCTAAAATCTAAGGCGAAATTTAAAAGTTACTGGCCTGTTGCTGAGCACATAATTGGCAAAGATATACTTTGGTTCCATACAGCAATTTGGCATTCAATATTACTTTCTACTGGACTTAAACCATCGAAAGTTTTTGCACACGGATGGTTGACAACTAAAGGAACTAAAATATCTAAATCTTTAGGCAACATTATTGATCCAAATAAATTGGTAAATAAATATGGTTCAGATGCACTACGCTATAGTTTATTTAGAGAAGTTGCATTTGGTAACGACGGCGAATTTTCCGAGAAAACTTTAGCTACGAGAATAAATAATGAATTAGCAAATGAATTAGGTAATTTAGTTTCGCGAACTCTCACTCTTGCAGAGAAATTTTCAGATAGTAAAATTCCAAAAGGCAGGAAAAACAGCCCATTAGCGACATCGTTTAAACGAACTTATAGAGAAGCAGATTTGCAAATAAATAATTATGAATTCCATCACGCATTAGAAACAATTTGGAAATTTATTGCAGATGTAAATAGATACATTGATTCGCAGAAACCTTGGGACTTGGCAAAAGATGAAAGGAATAAAAAACAATTGAATGATGTTATTTATCAAAGTTGCGAGTCTCTTAGAGCAATTTCAGCGTTAGTCGAGCCTTTTATTCCAGAATCTTCGCAAAAAATAGTTTCACAGCTTGGAATAAAAACTATTCCAACACTTGCCAAATATAAGTGGGGCCAATTAAAAACTGGAACAAGAATACAAAAAGGAGATATATTATTTGAGAAAATAGATTTTGAAAAAGCAGGCTTTGAAGATCCGTTTGAGAAATTAGATTTGAAAGTCGGAGAAGTTTGGGAAGTAAAACCAGTTGAAGGTGCTGACAGATTATACCAAATAAAAGTTCATTTAGGAAAATTTGGACATAGGCAAATTGTTGCCGGCATAAGAGAACATTATACTATTGCACAACTGAAAGGAAAGAAAGTTGTCGTTGTTGCGAATTTAAAACCGGTAAAATTAAGAGGCGTTATGAGTCAAGGAATGCTTTTAGCAGCAGAAGATAAAAATAATGTTGGCTTGCTTACCGTTGCTAATTCAGATCTGGGAGATGATGTCTTTATTTATGGATTGGAAAAAAAGCCAGTGGAGAATTTGAGCATAGATGAGTTCATTAAGATAACACTGAAAGTCAAAGGCGGAAGTGTATTTTACAAAGACAAACCTTTGCAAACTGGCAAGGAAATGGTGCGGGTAGATAAGATTAAAGATGCCAGTAAAGTTAGGTAAGACTTTTAAGACCTATTTTTGTCTGTAGTTATGTGCGCTAGTAGTCTAGCCTGGTAGGACAGATGCTTGCCATGTCGCAAAGTCCTTTTGTGGACTTCGCTGCGCGAAGAGCATCAGACCCGAGTTCAAATATAGTGTAAGTTCGCCTCTGTGGATTTACCGATTGAAAGTCTCGGCTGGCGCATATTATTTTATTTCGAGTAAAGGCAGGCTTTTCCTATTGTTTTATCTAATTTAGCACCACAATAACTTAGCCAGTCGCAATTCTTCCCATAAGCAATATATTGCTTAACATTTAATTTATCTGAGAAACTGCTAAATACTTTGCCAAGTGCAAGCCAATAAATCCTGCACCGCCAGTTATCAAAACTTTTTTCATTTTATCCATATGTGTTTGACTCTAATAATTTAGGATCTGTCTTTTCATCGCCGTTGTAAATTACTTCCCAAATTTTTATTGGTCCTATTAAATTTCCTTGGAAATATCCCAATGGTGTGTTATCTGTATAAACTAATTTGAAATTTGGATCGTTTTCTCCATAAATATAAAGTCTTACAAAATTTGTATCGTATGTTTTTTCAGACAGCCAAAATGCGCCTCCTACCATAGAGGCTTCAGTTTCGCTATTGTAGTAAGGAACTAAAGCCAGGCAACCTTCCATATATGGTTCTTGTCTCGGGAATGATAATTTTTGTCCATTAGAATAAACGCATCCGATGTTTAGTAAGAATTGCTGTTCTCCATATACGAGATACGCGCGTGGATTTTTTAATTGTCCGTCGCTTGTTAAGTCTAAAGAGAAGGCGATTATTCCAGAATTTCCTGAGTTGAGAACTTTACCTTCGTGTATGTAATCTTTGTCTAGAGGCCATCCGCCTCCATATATCAAAAGCGTTCCATTTCTTATTTCGCGCTGCTCACTAAGTGAAAATGTTCCTATTGTACTTGCTCTATCTAAATCTGCGCCTTCAGAACCGATTAAAGAGAAAGCGTGGTATTTTGGAATTTCTTCTCTGGAAAATAATACATGAGTTACGCCGTGCGTATTTAGATATGTCATAGTATCTTCTTTATCTTTTCCAGTCATTAGAAACCTTGCCGAATTGTGATTCCAGCTTCGCAAATTTCCACCATCTGTTACAGATGCGCGTTCTCCGATAGTTGCAGTCATATGACCGTAATCCCACCAGTGTGCAATTACGGAATCTTCTGATGTCTCTGCTCTGATAAAATCCATTGATTGTTCCCACGGGCCAGGCAGCATTGAACCAATACCCCTATTATATTGTATTGCAATACTTCCAAGAGAAAATATCAAAAAAATTACTAATGCCAGCAAACCAACAGCAATAAATTTTGTATATTTAGGATTTAATTTTCTTTTTCCTAAATCATATATTTTATCTATAAGATAAGCGCTCATTACTGCTGCTACCGGCGCGAATGAAAATAACATTCTTATTTGATTGTGGGAAAATAAAAAGCCAATTATAGCAATTGATAGTGCTAAAAGAAATAAAGCATTTTCATTCGTAAATATATTTGAATCGCTTTTCGAAAGTTTGTAAAATATAAATATTAATCCGGCGAATATGATAAACGATAAATAAACTAATGAATTTGTAATCATTGTACCGATTGAACCGCTGTTTTGGAAACTGCCAATTGTAAATAATATTGTGAAAAGTAAAAATAATCCGGCGCCGGCAAGTGCAAGTTTATTTCGTAAGAAATTTTCATCATCTTTATTCTTTAAAATGTAGTAAATTAATATTGCCATACCAACCATAGAAAGAATAATTAACCAACCAAAATTTAGCCATAATCCGCTTCCACCATAGAATTCTGGTTTTTGAGATTCGGATACAGTAAGATAAAATTTAGAAGTAGGTTCTTTTAGTGAAATATTAAATAATTGTACTAAAAATTCATATATCAAACTTTTTAGTATTCCAGTTGCAAATGCTGCTATAAGTCCAATAGCTATACAGGCTAATGCTGTTGTAATTCTTAGCGAAAGCTTGTCTATTACTAATCTAAGCTGCTTTATTTTTGGAAGATATTTAATTAATCCAAAAGCCAATATTCCAAAGAAAAATGGAGCAAGTTCTATATTAGTTATAGTTTCTGTTATTGATCTTACAGAAAAATACATATGAATAGTTATACTAGTTATTATAAACCAAATCATAAGTCCGGCGAATTTTTTGTTATCCACTTCTGAAAAGAAAATAGCAAGTATGAAAAATAATCCAATGCTGAGCGTTAAATATCTGTAACCACCCCAGGTATAAACCATTGCCGATGCAAATAAGGCCGATAAAGTGCTTAGAGCTATTATGAATTTCCAGTCTTTCGATTTCCACATTAATGCTAAAAGCCACAAAGATAAAAACATCCATAAAATAGCCATAGCTTCATGGTCTGCAAATCCGGCAGATGTTCTTTGAATATAAGCTGGAATTACTGCAAGAAATGCAGTTGATAAAAGTGCAACTCTGTAATTAAATATTTCTTTTACAAACAAGAAGAAAAATATGAAACCTATAATAGCAATGACTGGCGGATAATAAATATGCCATTCAATTTGCGCCATATTAGGAAAAATTACGTGCACAATCTTGAACATATATGCCAGAGTTTGCGGAAAAAATTTGAAAGGTGCTGTTTCATAGCCTAAAGGCGCATATCTTAGATGATCTATAACTGGTAAAGTTCCAGTTTCAAAAATTTCTTTTGCATAACGATAGAAAAAATAAGAGTCGAGTTCTACGAGATATTTTCCTGCCAAATAACCTAGATTTTGAGTACGGATATACCACGCAATAAAAAATATTGGAATTAAACCCAGCCAGTAAAGTAGAGTTGATTTATTTTTAGCCTTATCAAATAAGTCTTCTAACTTCGAGAAAATAGCTTTGCGTCTCTCCTCCAAATTAACTTCACTCATATGAATTTCAAGTTAGATAGCATTTTATGTCTTTTGAAAGTCTGGCGTATACTTTTAAAACCACCAAATAATAGTTTTTCAATTGGGGCCATGGTCTAGCCTGGTTAGGATTCGCGGTTTGGGACCGTGCGGCCACAGTTCGAATCTGTGTGGCCCCATTTTAATATAGGATTTACAGAAATGGGACCGGCTAACGAAGTTAAGCGCTGCCATCTCAATTACTTCTCCAATGATGACCGGCTAACGAAGTTAAGCGCTGCCCAATTATATTCTTCAATACATTTATATAGTGGAGACTTCAAATTAATTTATGGTCAAGCATAACTTAAGGAAACACGAGATGATGGGTTTGGTACTCGTTTTTGCAGGTGCTACTTGGCTCGGCCTTGGAATTTATGGAACATTATTAGCTGCAAATAGATTATTATTAACTCAAGTTCCACTTATAGCAGGCAAAGAATTATTATTGTTCCCATTATTCTTTGGCGTGGGAGCTTTGTTGCTATCTTTAGGCAAAATAGAATTGCGAGAGGCACTGCCTGGAAAAGGGAGGTATTAATGGCGAAGCACGTTGAATACGGTTCCAAAGAATTCTTGCAAGGAGTTGTTGTTGGAATAATAATAGGATTGCTGGTAGCAACCTACCTTCTTTAATTCTCTTTATTTTAGTTTTTATTTAGAAATATTTTATTATGTTATGTTTAGCATCTTCGTGCCATAACCAGCCCAATAATATTATTGCATCCAAGCTAGCTAAGTAGCTCATAGTTGTTTCTAAGCTCATACTTTCTAGTAAATGTAATCCAGCTTCCATAGATGACAAAGGCCACAAAGGCGTTATTGTTCCTGTGGTTAAGAAATCCAATATTATATGAGATGCCCAGCCAAAAGCTGCGACATAAGCCAGGGTTTGCCAGTGAGTTCCTTTTTGTTTTCCTTTAGGATTTCTCAATAAGAAGAATCCAATAATAACTAGTATTAGAGGTATTATGAAAGTGTGAGTAAAGATTCTATGTACATCTGTACTAAAAATTATATCTATTGGGAAATCTATATCCGGCAGCAAACCAAAAATTCCGGCGACGAGAATTTCGTGAATTGTAATTTTCTTTTGCCAGCGTTTGTAATAGAAACGGAATAAACTTAGTACTACAATAGGTATTAGTATGTGTGTAACCGCCAGAGCCATATGAGCGATATCTAGATTTATTATATATAAGTTTGGTTACAAAGCTTTTTAATTCTCTTTTTAGTTTGAGTTCTAGCGGGCTCGTAGCTCAGCCTGGTTAGAGCGTTCGACTCTTATTGCCGAGCAAAAAGGCAAGAGCCATCGAAATGTCGCGAGTTCGAATCTCGTCGGGCCCACTCACAATAATACAATTCACAAAAAGACGAGCGTAGGAATTGCATAGCAATTCTGACCAACCCAGTTAATTCATACAGATTTGGGGCGTAGGAATTGCATAGCAATTCTGACCAATCGTCGGGCCCACTTTAGTTTTATATACCCTGCACTTCTAGTTCTAATTATGGCCATATTAGATATAGCATTTTTGGTATTGTCATTCGTATCATTATTTTCTATAATTAATCCGCTTAGTGCGGCTACTGTTTTTATGTCTATTACGCAGTCAAATACACTAAAAGAGAAGCACGCAATGGCTAAGAAATCTGTTTTTATTGCTGCAATAGTTTTGATTTTCTTTGCTTTGGCAGGCAATTATATTTTGCAGTTTTTTAGTATAACTTTAGATGCGTTTAGAATTGCCGGCGGAGTTCTCATCGGGTACATAGGTTTTGAAATGCTTAATTACGGAAAGAAACATTTCAAAAACAAAAAAGAAGAACGCGAAGCCGTTTTGAAAAAAGATGTTTCTATTGTTCCTTTAGCAATTCCGCTGATGTCAGGTCCGGGTGCAATTACAACGTCGATAGTTTTGATGAGCCAGACACAAAATATTGGCCAAATCCTTATGTTAATATTCGCTATAGTAATAGTTTATGGCATTACTTATCCAATTCTTTACGAAGCAAACTATTATAATAAATTACTTGGGGAAAATGGTAGAAGTGTGGTAGAAAAAATAATGGGTTTTATCGTTTTGGTAATTGGAGTGCAGTTTATAATAAATGGCGTCAAAGGCATAATGGGCTTTTAGCAGACACCTTTTTAATCTAAATTCTGTGCATTAATTAATGGGCTGATAGTTAAACCCGGTATAACGCGTGCATGGCATGCATGAGGCTTGGGGTTCAAAAAACAAGAGCATAGCTTTTGGTTGAAAGTCCCCATCAGTCCACGACGGTGTAGTTCAGCCTGGTAGAACGCAGGTTTCATAAGCCTGATGTCGTAGGTTCAAATCCTGCCACCGTCATAAAAGTTTAGTGGCGAGAGCCGTTACTTCTTTAAACTTATCACTTACAAAAATATATAAATACTGAAAAGTATAATTGCAATGTGAGGCTATGGAGTTTATATCTTTAAAAGAGGTTACCAAAGAAGCTAAGATTTTGTTACTTAAGGAACTAGGTTACAATTCAGATGGTATTTTTGTATTAGACTCTAATGGTGCAAAACATATTGATCCACATATCGAACAGCCTGTCAAGATAGAAAATATGATGATATTACCAGGTAGTACAATAATCTTGGATAATAATCCGATAAGCATTGCAGCTTATTTGGAAGATTATGGAGATAAATTCTAATCCTATTGAACGTGCTGCAGAAGTTGCGATAAAAGCTAGCTTAGATTGGTCTATAGATAAAATTAAAGAATTAGCCTTAAAATTTAAGAACAACGATATATCTTTCTTAGAAGATCCAGAAGCTTTCAAAGAAGTTCAAAATCAACTTAAAACAGAAGAGTGGCAATTCTATAAAAGATACGTTAAAGATAAATATCTTAGGATACTTATTAAGTTAGGATTAATGTTACGTAAATTTGAAGCCAACCCTTCTAAATTGCAGGATTTACGGGATAAAATACGTATACGTTATGATGTGAGAGGATTACGTATTGCACAATTTATACAGAATGAAACTTTATTGAAATTTAGCGGTACATTATTAAAAATCAATAATGCTACGGGGATAACACAGACTGTCGAGGACCTTCTAAAAAATGTTGATAGAGATGTAGTTTTTATTAAAGAGGAAGATAAACCAGATGATTTAGTTAATGAATTAAGAATTAGAATATATGCTAATTTGCCAAGAATTTTACTATTAGTTAGTAAAGGTTCGGCTAATTTTAAGACATTAGAAGTTGTACGTAAATTACAGCCAGTACTTGATACAAAGGATTACAAATCTGAAACTGCAACAGATAAAGATAAACATATGGTTCTTTTTAGTAGAGATATGCAATAAAGCCTTTAAACGTTTAAAGTTCGGAATTCGATATGTCCAAACATAAAACTAAAGATATTGACGTTGAGTTAGAGGGCTCTAAAGCAGCAAAAGCAGCCTGGAGTTTTGCAAGTTTCTTAGGCAGAAAAACTGCCAAACTGACGCGAGATGCAGTTATGTTGGCAAGACCTCTTGCAAAAAAAGAGAAATTTGACATCTCAAGAGTTAAAGAACATTTATTAGAAAATGAATTTGCAAGACTTTCAAGACTTGTAAAACAAGGAAAAGCAGAAATAAAACTTGAGAAAAAAGAATGGAGTTTTCTTATCTCTGGAAAAAATCTCATACCGAGTATAAAATTTATCAAACCAGATAAAAGAAAATTTAATTTGGATTACGACGTAGAATTAAAAGAACAAGTATGGCTGGAAGATCTCGATAAAAAACTTAAAGATAAATTCATAGAACAGACTTTCAAAGATTTTGCACCGAGAGCGTGGATAACTGTTCCGCAGTTTATTGCTCCGAATTTAATTGGTATGGCTGATATCAAAAATGCAGTTGCATTACAATTATTTTCGAAAGAAGCTTTGCATATTTTATTACTGGGCGATCCGGGAACTGGCAAGACAGATATTCTTAGGGCCGGAGCAGATATCTCTCCAATTTCTGCTTATGGTTTAGGTTCCGGAACTTCTGGAGCAGGTTTGTCAATAACAGCGTCAGGCAATCAAGTTTCGCCAGGACTTTTGCCAATGGCGCACAATGGTTTATGCGCAATTGATGAATTAAATTTAATGAAAAAAGAGGATTATGCCTCTATGTACAATGCGATGGAAAAAGGATTTGTAACTTATGATAAAGCAGGTAAGCATTTCAAATTTGATGCGCTAGTTAAAATTTTAGCAACAGCCAATCCGAAAGATGACAAATTTGAAGATTATTCTATTGAGCAAATAAAGAAACAACTACCTTTTGATTCCGCGCTTCTATCAAGATTTCATTTGATATTTTTTGTGAAACAAATGTCACTGGAAGGCTTTTCCAAAATAGCCGAAAAAATAATTAATCAGGATAAAGCAGAAATGAATAAAGATGACGTAGAATTTCTTAAAAAATATATAAAATATACTTATGATTTAGAAATAAAACTGCCAGATAATTTGGCAGTTAAAATAAAAGATTTCGTAACAGATTTGAAAGCTAAAGAAGCCCAATTGCCGTTTGAAATAACGCCGAGATTAGTAGTAGGATTAATGCGTATGGCAAAAGCATCTGCAAGAATGGAAGCAAGGACAAAAATAGAGGCGAAAGACTTAGAAAGAGTTTTTGAAGTAGTCAATTCAGCTATTAGAATTTAGCATTGTTGAGTCGCAAGAGTACTAGATGCAAACCTATAATATAGACTTTTATGGACATAAACACTTAAAAATGTGGAATAGTCTCGTAGGCTCATCGAACCCAACCAAGCGTTTGGTTTTGCTAACGCCTCGGTAGCTTAGCCCGGTATAGAATATATGAAGTAAATGTCGTATATATACAACGCGTCCTTGGTAAGGGCGAGGTCGCCGGTTCGAATCCGGCCCGAGGCATTTATAGTAATCTTTAGTTTTTCTAAAGGCATTACACTTTTAAACATACTATCTGAGATTAGATTATGGAAGAAAAAGATAACCTTGAGCTTCTCAAAGAGAACTACGAGAAAGTAAAAAAGAAATACAAGCTTCCAACATTTGAGGAGTTGGACGACGAATTTGAAATAAGAAAAATAGATTACGATTCTAATTTAATTAAAGAAATCAGAAGGGCAATTTGCAACAAATTGCAGTTTATTTCTGATATGCTCGATCCGATTTTGAATCCTCACGAAAGCTTGAGAAGTACAATAGAATCAAATTTCTTTAACGAAGCAGATATTAAAGAGATGGCAATATTTTACAAACGAATTTGGCATCTTTTACATATAAGTGTAAATACGAGTTTGTCTTCAGAAGCTGACGAAGTTAAATTTGTAAATGATATGTGGTTAGAATGGCCGAAATTAAAGAAGAAAGCCAAGTATTTTTCAGATAAATTAATAGAGAGCTGGGCACAGGCAGAAAAAGACGATATCCCTTTGCATTATACTGGTTAATTCTATTAAAATCAGATACATTTATATACAGAAATAGGCAATTTTGCATATGAGGCCAGCGAGACTATTACTATTTATTCCACTTGTTTTAGCTATCTCGTTTGCTCTACCTTCAGCAGAGGCGGCGTTGATAGATATTACTAGTCACGATATTAATGTCGCAGAATGGGATGAAACAACTTCTTACAGCATAACTGTTCAAAATAATGATGAAAAGCCACATACGTTGAGACTTAGAGCAGCATCTCTTGGTTGGGGAGATATACTTTTTGATAACAATTTACTTTATTTGATGCCTGGTGCGAGCCAGACTGTTAACGCTAAAGTTTCGCCGCCGCGTGATGTAAGAATCGGAATTTACGATATACAAATTATGGCAATAGATGATCAAGAGCTATCTATACGCGGAATTGGTTTCTTAAGATTAATAGTTAATTCAGAATTACCACATATAGAAGCAAATTTCATAACTGGTTCAGCAATAGATCCAGGCCCAACTGATGTCGATTTAATAGTTAAAAATACCGGAGCTTTGTCACATACGTCATTAAAGGGAATATTCACAACTCCTTTTTCAGAATCGCAGTCGTTTGATATCGGATTTTTAGATATAGAAGATGCAAAACTTTTGTGGCAAGGTGTTTTAGATATACCATATAATACCGAGCCAAATGTTTATCCATTTACGTTTATAGTTTATCAAGATGGAGTTGAAGTTAGCCGCACTACTAAATATTTGAATATAAAAGAAAAAGAAACAGTCCAAGTTGATGATATTGTTAGCAGCAACTTTTTGCAGGAAAAACATAAATTAATTTTAACTAATGTAGGTAATGTAGATGCAGAGAATTCCTACCAAGTGCAGATGTCCACATTTGACAGGATTTTTACAACGAGCAGACCAGCAGCATCAGTCGAAAGTTTACCGGTTGGAAAACAAGTCTCGTGGAATTATAATTTAGCGCAGGGAGAAAGCGTTGAAATAAAATATATGATTTCATATGTGCCATTTTTAGAAATAGCTCTTTCAATGGTATTATTATTTTATGTTTTAGCGTGGTATTACAGACAAGATGTATCAATTACAAAAGAAATCGAATCTCACGGCGATTCGCTTAAGGTTAGAGTAACTGCAAAAGGCGCATCAAGAAGTATGTTAAAATCTGTTGTAGTAGAGGATTATGTTCCAACACCTTTGAAATTGGGACAAAAGTTTAGTCCAGTTCATCCAAAAGCAATTAAACAAGAGGCAGGAAAAGTAAAACTCATATGGAGACTTGACAATTTATATCCAGGCGACGAGCGCGTATTTACTTACACAATGAAATCGTCATTAGGTGTAATTGGCGATGTATTGCTCCCAGCTGCGAAAGCCAAGACACACATTGATGGCGAATCGAAAGTATTTTATTCAAATAGAGTAGCGATGAAAGGAAAGGTAAAAGTAAGTGAGCTAGAAGAAGAAAAACCAAGTGGTTAATAGTCTATGAAATATCAATTCAATACGACAACAACGGCTGTAGTTATAGCAGTTGCTATTTTGGCGATAGCGTTTGTAACAGCGCAAACAGGATTTGCAGTTACTCCACAAACACAAATAGATTATTGCCTCGATAGTGATATAGGACTTGATGCTACACATACCACTGGCGCTTGTGAAGATACTAATGGAGTTCACACAGATATTTGCGTAGGTGAAAACACTGTGCAAGAAACTGGATGTTTAGCAGGTAGTAAAATATGCGCATACGATGTAGTACAGTGTCCTATAGGCGAAACTTGCTCAAGTGGCAGATGCGTAGCAGCAGCATAAATTGTACCAAGCGAAACGAAGTTTCGCTGGGCCTAGCTGAGATCTTCTCAGCTCGATTTCTTTTTATTTTTTATTGCTCATTTGTATTTTTATGTATGAGCAAAACTCGCTGAATTATACAATTATACAGTTTCAGCTCTGTATTGCTAATTTGTATTTTTTAATATGAGCAAGTATTGAAAACCAGAGGGTTTTCAAGACCAGAAAAACTATTGTTTTTCTTTGACTCGCTAAACTCTTGTTTAGCTCTGTTCTCTTAAATTATGTTACTGAAAAGCTTATAAGATAAAACTAAGCTCTTTTGTTATCCCGCTCTAACTCAACGGTAGAGTGCGCGACTG
>Ga0209212_1006241_pt1 | contig 13725 bp, 12 predicted proteins | sample RifGroC2_FD_183996 | JGI IMG/M metagenome (GOLD analysis project Ga0209212, IMG submission 183996) | Groundwater microbial communities from Rifle, Colorado, USA - Groundwater C2 (SPAdes) (version 2) | ecosystem: Environmental > Aquatic > Deep subsurface > Groundwater | place: Rifle, Colorado... | reverse complement strand
CCGCCTCGACAAAACGAATTCCATCGATCGGATCCAGGTTGCGTTTAATCCCGGACATGAGGTTATCCAATACCGCGACTTCATGCCCATCGAGCACTAGTTGTTTTACGAGGTTTGACCCTATGAATCCGGCTCCCCCCGTCACCAATGTTCTCATGAAATCAATTTTCCCCGCCACTCCGCCAGTTCGTTACGTACCAGTTCCAAGCCCAGCAGCTTTTCCTTGATTTGGGGAATGCCGAGGCGTTCGGTATTGTTCGAGTTGTAGTCCTCGGCCAGGGAATGCTCTCTTTCCCCTTCGACGAAATACTTGTTGTAGTTCAGGTCCCGGTTATCGGCGGGGATCCTGTAATAGCCGCCGAGGTCCTGGGCGTGAGCCATCTCCTCGCGGGTCAGCAGGGTCTCATAGAGCTTTTCGCCGTGTCGGGTGCCGATGACCGTGATCTCGTTATCGGCTTCGAACAGTTCCAACAGCGCCTGGACCAAGTCACCGATGGTCGAGGCCGGGGCCTTCTGTACAAAGGTGTCGCCTTGCCGGCCATGCTGGTAGGCATATAGCACCAAATCGACGGCATCGTCCAGGGACATCAGAAACCGGGTCATGTTAGGATCGGTGACAGTCAGTGGCTTACCTTCCTTGATCTGTTTGATAAACAGGGGGATGACCGAACCGCGTGAGACCATGACGTTGCCGTAGCGGGTGCAACAGAGAGTGGTTTTCTTCGGATCGACAAAGCGGGATTTAGCGACCAGGATTTTTTCCATCATTGCTTTGGAGAAACCCATGGCATTAATCGGATAAACCGCCTTATCCGTACTCAGGGCGATGACCCGTTCGACACCTTTGGCAACGGCAGCATTGAGGACGTTTTCGGTACCGAGGACGTTGGTCTTGACGGCTTCCAACGGGTAGAACTCACAGGAAGGAACTTGCTTGAGGGCGGCGGCCTGAAAGACGTAGTCGACGCCTTCCAAGGCGTAGAGAAGGCTTTCGTAATCGCGGACGTTGCCGATGTAGAACTTTACCTTAGGATTTGACAGGGTGATTCGCATGTCTTCCTGCTTCTTTTCGTCGCGGCTGAAGACACGGATTTCCTTGATATCGGTACCGAGGAAACGACGCAGGACGGCATTCCCGAAGGAGCCGGTGCCGCCGGTGATGAGTAAGGTTTTACCTCTGAACATTTAAAGCCTCCCTATGGTTGAGTTTAATAAATTTTGTAATTCTCCTTTATGAGTTCATCTTTTTCCTTTCGGTTTGGATAATTGATGAGAACTGCTCTATATACGCCTTTGAATACGAATAGACTCCCGGCGGCAGCACCTATTGCCCCATACTTCTGAATCAGTTGGCCGATATCTTGAAGCGACCCAGCGCCACCGAGTACCGTTAAAGGAACACTTATCGACTCTCGTATTTTCTCAACTAATGCGAGATCATATCCTTTCATTAGTCCATCATTGTCGATGGAATTTATGACGATCTCGCCCGCCCCAAGTCTTTCCATTAGCTTCGCAAACTCTGATGGACATTTTCCGGTATTCTTACTACCATTGTGTGTCCAGACCTCATACTTATCACCGATAAAACTTTTTTTAACATCTAATACGACTACTACGCTCTGGTTACCCATGCATTCAGCGGCTTCAGTCACAAGATTTGGATTCTCCACAGCTGAAGAGCTTATCGCTACTTTTTCTACACCTGATTGTATAATTCTTTGTACCTGTTTAATAGTCGTAACACCACCTCCATAACAGAAAGGCATTCGACATTCCGCTGCCAAATTTTCAATCATATTAAAATCAGGTCCCCTTTGTTGAAGAGTTGCATCAATATCCAGCACAATCAACTCATCTACTTCTTTTTCATTGAATATTTTTACCGCATTTATAGGATCACCAATGTATTTCGGAATATTAAATTTTACAGTTTTGACAAGTCCTTTATTTTTAACCAACAAACATGGTATAATTCTTGGAAATAACATATTTATATCTTTGCAAAATTCTCAAGGAGTCGAATACCCCACTTATGACTTTTTTCCGGATGGAATTGAACACCAAAAACACTTTCGGAATTCACAGCACAAGCGAATTCCCCATTATAATCAGTGACAGCAATAATATCCTCATTTCTATTACTTTTAAAATAGTAGGAGTGCAAAAAATAAAATCGAGCATCGCGATCCAGCCCCTTTAACAAACAATTTGTTTTTACCGGTTTAATATTGTTCCAACCCATGTGAGGAACGCACATGGAATGGCATAGATTGGATGAATTGAATTTTTTAACTTCGCCATCCATCCATCCAAGGCCAGGCAGGCTTCCTTCCTCGCTGGAACAAGCAAGCATTTGCATCCCTACGCAGATACCTAAAACGGGCACATGTCGATGAAGCACGATTTCATCTAAAATCTGTCGCATACCGGATATTTCAAGCCTCTGCATTGCATAATCAAAAGCCCCAACTCCAGGCAGAATGATCTTTGAAGCTGCTTTCAAATCATCGCATTGTGCGGCAATATTAATAGGAATATTCAATTGATTATAAATATTTACTAAAGCCCTGATATTCCCCAGGCCATAATTAACTATTGTTATCATCTAACAACTCTATTTTCTAATCCAAATATTCGCATTATTTTGGTCCCCAAGTCGATTATAGGCATGCTGTTTTTATAATCACGATAAGTCTTATTTTCCCCATTAAATAAATTCCACAATTCAGATGCGCTTAAATCTAATTTTTTTGCAACATATTCAAAATCCTGCATCATCGCTTGTTCATCTATTTCCGGTTTTGATATTCTCGAAAGAGCTTCCTCTCGCGTCATCTGATTTGTTAAAATTAAACTGGAAAGATGAGCTTTACGCCTATCATAGCCAAACTTTTTTGGCAGCCAAAAACATTCAACAAATCTTGTAAAACGGGATTCATGATGCTTTTGAACATATCTCTGCCAGCCGAACCGATCAGTTAATTCTTGTATAGCACTTTCTTTAATGTATGGTACGTAATTCAAAGGTTTCACTACGTGCATACCTTTAATATACGTATAATATAACTTATATGTAAATATATTTGAGGTTGGGAATGTTTTCAGAGGCCGTTGCCCAAAGCGACGATGAATATCTCTCACAAAGCGCATATCTGTTGGATAGTATGCGCCCCATTCATTCGGCTCCCGCACACATTCTGTTGAATAGTTAGCACCGGTTAAAATATATTTAATATTATTTTTTACTCCAAAGTTATATAAAGAAGAAAAAAATGATAAATCTTGTGGTATATCAATATTAGCCACTTGCGCTTTAAAGAATGCTAGTTGAAGATCCTTCATCTCTGACCAATCAATGACTTCCGTGTAAAGATCAAGTCCGAGCCCATCTACTAATCTTTGAATATTATTGACGGATACATGAGTATTCCATCCGGCATCAACATGGTAGAGCAAGGGCCTCAATCCAAACTTTTCCTTGGCTAGATATGTCACGTATGAACTATCAACACCGCCACTTATACCGATTAAACAATCGTGTTCACGGCCTTTTCCATCCTTCTTAATCTTATCGATTACTTGCGCAATCATAATTCCACCCTGCTTATTGGGATGCCAATTCGGAAGAATATTATCATGATAATTGCGGCAATAATCGCACCAGCCTCGATCATCAAAAGTAATATTTGAATCGGTAGTGTCCATTATGCAGTTAGAACAGATTTGATACTTTTTCTTATTCATATTTATTCCTATAAATGTGAGTTAAATATAGCTAAATATTATTATCAGAAGCGTTGCTCCGTAAAAATAGTTGCCGGTTCGCCTCAAATACTGCTGGATCAAACAAACGCTTCATAATATTCGCTTTAATAATAGATCTCTTTTTCAAACGCTCCATATTGCTTATTAAAGCAAACTCCTCTATTTTTTCGACAAATAATTTTATATGTTCTATATTTATATCCCAACCTAATTCATCGGCCTGTAGATTTCGCCAAGGGGTTTCGGTACTAATCAATACTGGCGTACCTGAAGATAAGGATTCAGCAATTACATGGCCGTAATTCTCGCCGGCCGTTGGGAATAAAAACAGATCATAACAACTAAAAATATTTCCAACCTGATTTGGGTTTACACTACCCAAATATTTCACTTTGATATTAGCTGGTAATTTGCAGATTAACTCTTGGCATTCTTTCCAATATTTTGAATTTTCTAATGGACCATATATATCAAAAAGGACCATCGCATTGACTTTGCTTAATACTCGCAAGGCATAGTCCAAGTTTTTCTCGCGTGAAATTCTTGACAAGAACACGATTCGTAATGATTTGCTCTCCGAAAATGGATTAGAAATTACGGAAGGTGGCTCGCCTGAAATAATTTTATTAGGCAAGTCCGAGGCAATATGAATTGCTTCATGTTTAATTTTCATAACATTAATAATATCCAACATTTCAAATTCACTAGATGCACGCCAAGTAACATTCTTATAAAGTCCTAAATAAATAGCCACTTGAATAAATATATATTTTTTAAAATATTTTTGCTTTAATGAAGCCCACGCAAACTCACCCAACGGGGCGACAATCACAGGCTTAAAGGTGTCCCTACGATATTTTCTGTTCAACAATACCTTTATCGTCAAAGAATCGAAAAAACTGTTTAAGTACAACACATTATGCGGCGTGCTTACTATAATATCATGGATGTTATTAACCGTAGATAAATGAGGTGGCAGATAATAAACCATCGCATTGCCAACCTGTTGCCATTGATTAACCTTTATATCAGAATATGGCTTATTGTCCCCCAAATCCCGATCCCTTGTCACAATCCAGAACTCAAAAATGTCACATAAATAATCAATTACATTTACAAGTGAACGCAAAATACCTCCGGCTTTAAATCCTGGGAGGTAATTGCCCACAAATGTAAGAATAACGAGTTTAGATTTATTTTCTTTAGAAATGTAGGTCGGCATCCCTCATGGCAGAAAATAGCACTTCTTCATACTGCTTGGTACAAACAGGACGAGAAAAATTTTGTTCTGCAAATACCCTCGCTTTTTCCCCCATTGTTTTTCTCAACCCCTCGTCCTTGTATAAATTCAAAACAGCTTTTGTGAATGCCTTTGAATCCCCGGGATCAACACAATAACCGCACTCCGCCTTATTAATAACCTTCGCGGCATCCCCCTTTGTATTTGCTGCTAATATTACAGGCTTACCGTATCCCATAATATATGGAAGTTTACCCGGAACTGTCTGTAATGGTGTATCTAAACTTAGGGTTATCAAACACACATCCGATTCATATAGAAGTTGTTTATAACGCTCTTCAGGCATCACTGGGCGTATCAAAACATTATTAATCAATTTCTCTTTAATTATACCTTCTAATATAGGTTTTGACGTTCCTTCTCCAGCCAACAGGAAGATAATGTCGTTATACACTTCAATATCCTGTGCCGCCTCCACTATTATCTCCAGGCCTTGTGCCTGTTGCATTGTACCTGCATATGAGACAATAAATTTATTGCCGATTTTCTCCTCATTGCGAAATGAATCGGCTTTGTCATAAGAAACTACCGCATTCATATCAGCCCAGTTCGGTATAATAAAAACATGGCCATTAGTGCCCCGGTTAACAATATAATCTCTGTTACCTTCCGAATATGCAATCAATGAATGAGCGTTTTTATAACAGACCTCCTCCATCTTATACAAAACGCTCTTGAGAAAAGGATTCCTAACCACTCCGGAGTCAATTAGCACTTTTGGATGGATATCCTGCAAGTTAAACACATATCTAGTCCTTCTTACCTTTGAAATAATATAACCTGAAATACCCATGTACAGTGGCGGTGAATAAACAAGAATCACATATGGCCGTTTTGTAAAAATACCTCTGATAGAAAACAAAAGACAGGACAATATAAACCTAAAAATATTACCGCCGGGAATAATTGATAAAAATGATAGAGGTGAAACCCTCAGCACAACCTCACCATCAGAATCTATTCTTGAACTCCTGCAGTGAAAATATTCATGGCTTTTGTCAACTGGACTATTATCAGTTGGGTGTTCAGTAATGACCGTCACACTATGGCCCATTAACCTTAGACTTTCTGAAAGCTCTGAGTAGAGCCTGGCGCAGGAATCTATTATTGGCGGATAATGTCCAACCAGGATCATTATATTCATAATATTCAATTTCGTTTCACTATCTTATTTGCATCTTAAACTGCTATTGTGCTTTCGTTAATTAGTATTTCATAATCGTAGAATCTTTTAATAGCAAAGTTATATCTAGCTAACTATTATTTAATGCATAATTTGTCTGGCTTCCTTCCTAAAGAACATTTCTTGGGACTTCGGCCAGTACAATCAGCGTTTCGCCACCCAGCAGACGAACACCAAAATCAATACCAAATGCGCAAATCAAGCGACGCGGCAAAGCTGCTATTCGAGTCTTCAAACTCCTACCAGGACCTTTTAAATATGCGTTCGTATATTGATAGTGCATTATGTTAAAACCAGCATCTCGCAAAATTACTAATGCGAGTTCTTTCGTAAAATAATGTATGTGGCCAACTTTAAAGCGAGAATTAAGCAATGGTTTTTCCCTCAGAACACTGGCTGCGCTCAAATCAAGAGGAAAATGAAATACAAAATATTTTGCCCTTCCTTTGATTGCGTCTAAAAAATGGAATGGATTGGCTATATGCTCAATGACATCAATGATCAAGATACAATCATAATATTGCGTATCGATAGAAATAAAATCTCCACAGTGGAAATGTATGCCAGTATGTATATGATCATTCCAAAATCGTTCTGCTTGAGGTGAGATGTCATAGCCGAAATAATCGTATTGGGGATAATATTGCTTCAAGTTGACCAATATATCCCCTGTGCCACATCCAACCTCACAAACTGACTTCAGTTCAAGTTTGAATTTATCAAAGACGTGTCTCACCAACTCAGCTTTCCACATGCAATCCAGTCTATCCCATTCAGGATTACGCGAAAGGTATGTGCCATCTCGATATTGATTCTCAACTTTGTCTGCAGTCATTTATCACTCAACTTTTCTTTAAATGGAGTTCACTTAAAAATAAATTCAATTTTTTGAAATTCCAAGCCATAAACCGATCCCAAGAAAAGCGTACAACGCTTGATACGCATCTTCACGCGGATATCCAAAAAAAGAGTGATATATCGGAAATAATAGAGCTGAAAATATAAATAATAATATTGGAATCATTTTTCTTTGTCGTATGAATCTAAAAAAATATATTAAAGAGAGAAAAAAAGGGAGAAAGGAAAGAACCATTCCAGGAATGCCTACGCGTTGCGTCCACCTTATAAAATCATTATGAGGCCCACTAATAATAACGCTCGATAATCCAGCACCCAGTAAGAATTCAGGGAGATTTAATAATAATAACCCATCTTTCATTATTTCAAGTCTTGTGGTTTCAATAAATGCCGCACCAGTTATGTATCTATCTATAAGGTTCTCGTGAATAATATAGTGGGATAACGTATAATTTACCATAAAATATAATATTAATATAACACTTAACACTATTAATAAAGCATGAATCCTATTATGGGTCGGCACAAATATAGCGTATAACAATGCCATAAGTATACAAAAAGCAAATGACTGCCTGCTAGCACTTACAAATATATATAAAAATAGGAATAATCCAATAAATATAAATAATAATTTTAATAATTTAGTACGCAAATCAATTACAAGATATAATGATGCAATAAATGGAAACGTTAAATAGGGAACATAACTATTCCACTGAAGTGGATTTCCACCTAAACTCACAATCTCTATAATATTAAATGATGGGAAAAAACCAACATTGTAAAGAAATGCAACGATACTGATTGGTGCGACAAACGTTACTATTACTGCTATTTTTTTAACTTCCTTTTCCGATAACCCCCGCAATGCCAGGTAACATATCATTGGTATATATAATAAAGCATTTCTAAGAACGTATAATGCTAAATATCCATCGGATATTGTCTCAGAAACTTCACCATAATAATCAATTTCTTCGTATAGATTGTTACCTGGATCGAATAGAGCAAATAATATCAAGGCGAATAAAAATAATAATATAAAAAATACTTCGATACGCATTGACAATACTATTGAATTATTTAATAAATACTGAACAATTAAAATAGAAAATACTACTGCAAATATTTCCCTATAGTAAAAAAGATATTTTGTCACAAAAAAATGGAATGGTTGTACTAATAACAAAGCGCATAATACATATAACCCGATTTTTTTCATAAAAACATATAAACCAGGATTCTCAAATAATTTTGTCGGTAAACTTATATATTTAATACGACTACAACGATACATATTTCGCCTATTCCGAGATGGAGAACAGTTTCTATATTCTAATACATTTATTCATACTAACGGTTCCATTAATTGTTAACGTTAAGATTATTTCTTTTTATCTTGACAATATTATAGATCTATTCCAATAATTTCTGCAATATCCCGTAAACGTTTATCCCAAGTATTTCTATTTGCAAATTGTACGGCTCTTTCAAACTGCTCGTAATTCCAATTTTCATATACTGACATAATAAATTTATTCAGATTATATTCCCCATCAAATACACTTACAAATTCAGCATAGGGTTCCGGCCACTCAAAATAGGAAGTGGCAATTATGGGCCGCCCTGCTGCCAAATAGTCAAAATATTTAAGCACAAAACGGTAACCACTTTGCTCGTGATCACTTGCATATGCTAATAAACACACGTCCAAATTCGATATTATCCCCTGAGCCTCCGAACGATCAAGATTACCCAGATAATCTACCCGCGGATGGCGAAATAGTGTCTCAAACTTGTTTCTATGGGTTTGCGAACATTCCACTATCGGCCCGGCAAGAATCAAGCGCATGTCTGTTTCTTCCAATATTTTACAAAAAAAACCTATATCAACACCGTCCCCGAGCGTTCCTACAAATCCAGCAGTTTCAGGCTTCTCCTTTTTTCTGAACTCAGGTTTCTTATCAGGTAGCCATACTCCATGAGGCATGAACGTGCATTTCGGATTATAAATTTTTAGTCGATCAACCAGTTTAGGCGCTGTAGCAAAGACGCAATCGACTTTTTTCGACAGTTTGGATTCATAATGTTTATAAGCATATTCGCCAAAATAATCGTTGCAGAAATAGAATATTGTTGCTTTCTCCCGATAGCGCTCGGCAAACATGATGGATTTATAATCGTAGATCCAGAGGATATCGGGTTCTCCGAGTATGGAGAGTACTTTTCGCAATAAACGAAGCCTGATGACATTATTCCAATTTAGCCTGTGATCGATTCTTTCAAAGAGAGCACTCCGGCCGGTATGCAATACAGTTAAATTTTTTGATATCTTTTCTAATCCTTCCCTGGCGTGTCCAGCTTCGTTCAAATTCAATCGTCGATTAACCCACAAAACATTATGCCTCTTGCTTAAAGCGATCGCGTAGTGATGCCGCCCGCGATGAGGCTCATCCCATAAACTCATTGTTACTATAATTATAAATATATTTTTATATGACGTACTTTTAATAAAATTATACTCACGAAGGTTTGACTCACTCGTCAGCATGGTTACAAGTGAATACTATACAAATCAGAGCACTCCATTTTTTCGCTTAAACACAAACAGCTTTTCACCACGCCATAAGCTGTATGTAACCACGTCTGCTCCAAAAGCTGTTATTTCTTCTTCAATCGCAAATCCCGCATTCTCAACGCGGTTTCGAATATCTTGACCATAAAATCGTACGTGATCCTCTTGTCCAAAATGTATGTATCTTCCGAACTCACTTTTAATCGAGTGGTTTTCATAAGTATTACTCCATCCCTCTATCATTGGAACCATAACCAAAAGTTTCCCTTCATTTCGAATAATTCTATATAATTCTTTTAGCGCAACCACATCATCTACATGTTCAAGGACATGCGATATGAGTACAACATCAAAACTATTAGATGCTAGACTTATATTTTCTATATTTAGCTGCAGCATAGCGCGATCAGCTTGTAAATCTGCGCTTACATATTTTTTCGCATACCTGGAAATTACAGGGATAATCATCGGTTCTGGTGCGAAGTGTAATACATCTTTATCGTTGAAGTAGCTATATTTTTGGTTTGCTAAAATTAAGAGTCTGTGGCGTTCAAGACTTCCACATGCGGGACATAAAGCCCCGTACCGCGGAGGGTGTCCCCAAGCCTTAAAATATCCTTGAAATCCACATACAGGACATAAAGAAGAAGGTTGATATTGTCCCCAAAGCCGCAAAGCGACCGAACCTGTATATCTAGCAAACTCCATCTTATTATTAACATTACGAAGGATACTGGAAGGGACAACCGTCTTTATAAAATATTTAACTTTAGAAAATAATATATCCTTTAACGAGCCTTTGTTAACCATTCTTGATCCTTCATTATTTATCACTTTCGCAATTTGACATCATTTGCGCTAGAAAATATACCGTTATATTTGATAATGCTTTATCTAATTATTTATTTTGCAAATAAAAAACCGATGATAAGGATTTTCAGGCACCCGGTATGTTTTAATTAACGCTAATTTCGCATCTTCTATGCATTTAATTATGCGTTTTAATGGGGCAATTTTCATATTGATTTCCCATAAATGATCCTTGCATACAGAACTTTTAGGAGCACTCCATTGCGGGCGGGGCAAGTGAAAACATACATTTTGAATCTTTGGGACATGTATGCTATATGTCCAAACACACTGTGCATCAGGAAGGGATAAAATAACGTGTTTACTGCTAACTCGTGCAATTTCCCGTAAAGCAGGGATAAAATTATCGAAAGGAAGGTGCTCAAGCACCTGAAAACATGTGACGACATCGAAGAAATTATCTTTTATCGGTAATTTCATAACGGAGGCTACGTAATCTGGTTGAAGCAATGGATCGATGTCTACAGATTTAAAACTAATATTTAAATGCTGAAGAAAAAGCATAAATACTCGAGACCCGACACCTATTTCCAATACATTTTTAGGATTAAGCTTGACGACTTCATCAATTTGATGCCAAAAACTAATCCATCTCCCTTTTGTGATATAGTTCGCAAATTTATAGTGTACATTTGCATCAACCTGCATGTTACCAAAATGTTTATTTATCATTTAGGAGCAACCACTAATTCGTAACGGTTTTCAATTCCATATATTTGCTCGATATATAATAAGTCTCAGCGGGAAAATGTATGATTTTGATATTTTAACTGCAAGTGTTCTTGTTTTCTTATATAAAAAAAGGAATAAATATGATGACGCAGCGTAAGAGATCAATGTTGAAACTGCGGCGCCCAAACCACCATACTTTGGTATCAGAAAAACGTTTAAAAATATGTTAAATATTGCTGCAGTTCCTTGATTCGCCAAATGGAAAATTAAAATGTTTTCCATTAATACAAATTTGTTTGTAATTTGCTGCATAAACATGAATATACCGGCCCAAACATGAATGGACAATATTGCCGCCGCTCTAACATAGGCCTCGCCATACAAGAACCGTATAAAAGGAGTGGCCACAAAATTCATTGCGAGGGCAACCGAAAACGACAAGGCAAATAATACATCAAAGATTTGTTGCAGTTTTTTTTCATATATCGAAGGATCGGACTCTCTGAGCTCAATAAGTCTAGGAAATACTGACAGGGCGATGGCAGACGCCATGAAATACCAGATTTCGGAAAACATGACCGCCACTGAATATATTCCAACTTCGGCCGCACCGGACATCCAGCGAAGCATGATCTGATCCACCTTGAAATTGACCAAGGCAAAAAAACCGGCAAGGATGAGGATCCAAGATCGGCTTAAAAGTTGACGGGCCGTTGAGATCTGAACTTTCCATTTTAAAATCGAAAACCCATTGTAGTGATATATATAAACGAGAAAAATAGAAGTAAGAATACTCTGCAAACTGGATGCGGCGACAATAGCGACAACTGATCCCCCAATAAGAACAATTAGAACCTTAATGGCAGCACCTGCCATAATGGCTGTACTACTGGCGATCACCGTATATTTTGATTGAACCTTTGACTGAAACCATAAATCTATTACTTCAAAAGGCCCGGCAAAAAGGCTCAGGCCCATTATTAATAAAACCCAGAACTCGATACCGCCAAAATCATGTGTAGTTAGTGCAAGACCGATAACCACCAGAAAAGCAAACACGCCACCTAAGAATTTAAGGAAAAAAGTTGTTCCCAAAAGCATGTCCTTTTCATCCGGAAAGCAGACAATATCACGCACCACGAGGCCGCTTAGACCCAAGTATGTAAACGTGCCCAAGAAACCGATGACCGATAAGGCATAACTCAAGATGCCGTATTTTTCAGGCCCCAAGTACCTGGCCACCAAGATACTGATCATCAAGCCGATTCCCAATTGAATGATGTTTCCAGATATAAGCCAACTCATGTTGCCAAATATTTTTTGAATGCCTTTTCGCTTTTTTATTTCCTCAAAAATTTTTGTTCTTACGATCATGCCGCACCCGCTTGAAAAAGGTCCCCGTTCTTGTGGATAAAACAGTCGATCCTCGGGCTGGGAAAGATCATGACCATCCCGTTGCGCGACGCAAAGTATCTCCATTCGTTCAGTGGTACGGAACGTTGGCGGGCAGGTGCCCCCCGCTGAATGCGCTGTTTTATTGGCTGGTCCACGTATGGGGAAAACAAACGATCAGCTTGTTGGATTTTCCGTCGTCAAAAAATCGCCGACTGGCGTCATCCCCGACTTTTTCCAGGGACGTTCAATAAGCCATCCGATAATTACCGAGAGAAAGGACATTATGACCATCGTCAATAAGACGATCCGAGCCCTTTGCGGTCTGGATTTCTGCTCCGGAGGAATGGCCTGGTCGATCACCTGGATGACGACGGCGTCTCTCGCTTCCTCCAATTTCGCCAGTTCGTATTGCTTCACCAGGAGTTCGTACAGGGTTTCGTTAAATTTCAACTGCCGCAACGTTCGGAGATATTCCGTCCCTATCGCGGGGATCCGATCCGATGATATGCGATGATCGAAGCCCCGCCCGTTTCCAGACTCGATTTTTTCCAATTCTATCCGAAGGGCGCGAACCTCCTCCTCGGTCCGCTGCAGATCGGGATTCTGGGCGGTCGCGAAAGAGCGCAGCACCTTGGCTTCGACTTCTTTCGCCGCGATCCTCGCACGGAGATTGGCGATCCCCTCGATGATGGATTTCGCCTGGGCGTCGATCTGGAACGCCCCCGTCCGCTGCTGAAACCTCTTGACCTCCTCTTCGGCGCGGGCGAGCGACTCCTTCGTATGCCGGATCTGCTCCTCGAAGAACATGCGTCGCTCGCCGGCTTCCGAGATCGCCAGCCCGCCGGCCATGGATTTCAGTTCCTCGACGAACGCGTTGGCCATGTCGGCAGCCCGTTTCGGGTCCCGGTCTTCCACTGTCAGGGAGATGATCCCGCTCTTCCGGTCCTGCTGGACCGTGAGTAATCCGAGGAGTTTCTTCCGGGCATCCTGACGGTATTTCCCCTTGTAGAGTTTCATCAGGTCGAACCGGTCGACCATGCGGTCCAGGACCGTCCGGGACTTTGCCATCGCCACGAACAGCTCACCTTGGGACTTGACGCC
>Ga0209212_1006238_pt1 | contig 13730 bp, 13 predicted proteins | sample RifGroC2_FD_183996 | JGI IMG/M metagenome (GOLD analysis project Ga0209212, IMG submission 183996) | Groundwater microbial communities from Rifle, Colorado, USA - Groundwater C2 (SPAdes) (version 2) | ecosystem: Environmental > Aquatic > Deep subsurface > Groundwater | place: Rifle, Colorado... | reverse complement strand
CCCCCCTCCCTTGACGGGAGGGGGGTGGGGGGTGGGTGAAGCTGCGAACTTGGTGAGATCTGGCTACTTCCCCCACCCTCTACCCCCCTCCCGCTAGGGGAGGGGGAAGTGGCAGGAAGGATCGGATTGGGGGTGGGGCGAGAGCCGCCCCCCCCCAGGGCGTTCCTGAAATAGCCGGCCAGCCTCTCGACGGTGCGGCTCCCCTGGGGATCCCGGCGCTCGCGCAGGGCATCCACCCGGTCCAGTAGATCGCTCTCGGAGAGGCTGCCGCCGCCGCGCGGCAGGATGTCGCGCTCGGAAAGGAGGGCGGCCAGGGTGCAGGCGAACTCCCCGGCCCCCAGGGACCTGGCGGCCACCAGCATGGCGGAGAGGCGCGGGTGCATCGGCAGCGCCCCCATCTCTCTCCCCAAGGGGGTGATGGCGCCACGCTGATCGAGCGCGCCCAGCCGGGTCAAAAGCGCCCTCCCCTCGGCCAGGTGGGCGGCGGGGGGGGCATCGAGAAAGCTCAGGGAAGCGGGATCGGACACCCCCCAGAGCGCCAGGTCTAGCGCCAGCGGGGTCAGGTCGGAGACCCGGATCTCGGGAGGTGTGAAAGGGAGCAGGGTCTTCTGGGTGTGCTCGGTCCAGAGCCGGTAGCAGACGCCGGGGGCCACCCTGCCGGCGCGGCCGGCGCGCTGCTCGGCCGAGGCGGCGGAGATGCGCAGGATCTCCAGACGGTTCAGGCCGGTGCCCGGGTCGTAGCGGAGCTGACGCGAGTAGCCGGTGTCGATCACCACCCGCACCCCCTCGATGGTGAGGCTGGTCTCGGCGATGTTGGTCGCGAGCACCACCTTCCTCCGGTCGGCGGGAAGGATGGCCTCTTCCTGGGCCGCAAAGGGGAGATCGCCGTAGAGGACCGCGATCATGATGTTCGGGCCCACGCTCTCCCGTACCAGCCTCTCGCAGCGCCGTATCTCCCCGGCGCCGGGGAGAAAGACCAGTATGTCACCCTCGGTCTCGGCCAGGGCCTGGCGCACGGCGGAGCAGGCGAGTTCCGGAAGCCGCAGGGAAGGGTCGCTTTTGAGGTAGCTGATCTCGACCGGGAAGCGCCGCCCCGGGCTGGAGACCAGCGGCGCCCCGCCCAGAAGCGCCGCCACCGGGGCCGCGTCCAGCGTCGCCGACATCACCAGGATGCGCAGATCCTCGCGCAGCCCCTGCTGCACGTCGCGGCAGAGCGCCAGCGACAGGTCGCAGGTCAGGCTCCTCTCGTGAAATTCGTCGAAGATCACCGCCGCCACCCCCTCCAGGAGCGGGTCGGACTGCAGCCTGCGCGCCAGGATCCCCTCGGTAACCACCTCGATCCGGGTGGCGCGGGAGACCTTGCGCTCAAAGCGGATGCTGTAGCCCACGCGCCGCCCCACCTCCTCGCCCAGGCAGGAGGCCATGTAGCGCGCGGCGTTCACCGCGGCCAGCCGACGCGGCTCCAGCATGACGATCTTCCCCTCCCCGAGGAAGGGGGCGTCGAGCAGCGCCAGCGGCACCCGGGTGGTCTTGCCGGCGCCGGGGGGAGCCTGGAGCACGGCAACGTTGCCCTGCTCCAGCCTGGCGATCAGCTCGTGGAGTATCTGGTCAATGGGGATTTTCTGCATAAGGGGTCAGGGGAGAAGCTTTAGCGCCTCCAGGTCGACGCCGGCCAGGGAGTCGACCACGCGGCAGGCTCCGCCCAGCCGCTCGGCGGGATAGCTGTTGGTTACCGCCAGCACCTTGAGGCCTGCGCCGGTCGCGGAGGCGATCCCGGCGGGGGTGTCCTCGACCGCCAGCGAGGCCGCCGCGTCAACCCGTCCCGGAAAGAGCTCCTGGAGCCTGCGCAGGGCCAGGCGGTAGCTCTCCGGGTCCGGCTTGCTGGCTGCCACCTCATCCGCGGTCACCAGGACATCGAAGGCGCCGGTGAGACCGAGTTGGGCCAGGATCGGGTCGATGTCGCTGCGCAGGGCGCCGCTGCAAAGGGCCAGGGGGAGGTTGCCGGAGATGGAGCGGATCAGCTCGACCACCCCGGGATAGGGGGGAACGCCGCCGGAGACGATGCGCAGGAAGGCCTGGGCCTTCTCCTCGATGCACTCCTTGAACTCATGGTCCGACAGCGGGCGCCCGGCGACCTGGAAGACCTCGCGGAAGGCGTCCCGGTCATCGAAGCCCATGTAGCGCTCAAGGTACTCCTGCCAGGAATAGCCCAGCCCCAGCGGCTCCAGGATCTCCTGGAAGGCGCGATAGTGCAGCGGCTCGGTGTCCACAATGATGCCGTCGAAATCAAAGATTACTGCGTTCAGCATGTAAAGCTCCTTTGTGCGAGGACTAGAATTTTCCCATCAGAGCAAGCGCGGGAACCCCTCCCAGGGAAACAGGCGCCACTGTGACGGCACCCTTGGGCGCGGCGTAGTACCTGGTGACCGCGTCCCCCGCCAGTTCGCCTATGGCCGCCCCCAGAAGCACGTCGCTGGCCCAGTGCTTCTCCTGGTGCACCCGGGAAAAGCCGGCAAGGGCCGCCGCGCTGTAGCAGAGGATCTTGACCGCGAGGCTCTCGGTCCTGGAGGAGAGCACGTGGGCGATGGCGAAGGAGCTCGCCGTGTGCATCGAAGGGAGCGAGCCGTAGCCGTCCCGGGACTGGAAGGGGCGGTAGCGCGAGTTGCCGCTGCCGGTATGGGGACGTCCCCTGCCGATCGCCTCCTTCAAGAGGTAGGTGGTGCCGTCCGCCAGGAGGAGCGCCTCTCCGAGTTCCTGTCCCAGTTGCATGACCTGCGGCCGGTCGGCTGCCGCCCCGGCGCCGTAGAGCGCTGCAGCCACCCCGATATGCAGAATAGGGTTGCTGGCCGCGTTGCCGAAATCGGTGACGCTTTCCAGGGTGCCGCTCCCGGAGTCGGCCAGGCCGGACCTGATCTCCTTATCCAGGAGGTAGGTCAGGGCGAAGGCACCGGCGAAGGCGGCAGTATGGGCCAGATAGGGGTCGACCGGCGCCTTGGCGAAGAGCTTCCCCTGCTCCGCGACCCGGGAGAGCTCCTCCCTGATCTCGGCGCTGCTGGTGAAGACGCTGTCGGCGGCATGGAGCGGCGCGGCCAGATAATCGCAGAAAACGAAGAGCAGCACCAGACAAAAAAGCGCGCGCCGGCTCCTCAGGCGGGGCAGTGGACTGCAACCAGGGGTGGCCCCCCCCATGGCGAGGGAGGTGCTGTGGCCGGGAAGCGCCTCAAGCCGCGCAGGCTTGGGCGTGCGCATCGTGCCGTGATGCGCCACGGTTCCAAGATTCGGCATCCTTTGCTACCCTGTCCTTCCTTGCTGTTTGAAAACAGCAGCTTGAAAAAGAGGCCCGAGGGGGACTGCCCCCGCAGGTGCCTGTCCCCTTTAAGCTCTGTCCCCTTTAAGCTCCCTTCAAGGCAAAAAAAAACAGCGCCGGAAGAAGTTCCTGGCGCTGTTTTTTTCAGATGGTGATCCCAAGGGGACTTGAACCCCTGTTACCGACGTGAAAGGCCGGTGTCCTAACCACTAGACGATGGGACCTGAGATGGTCGAGAACCGGCTGCGAGTGAAGCTCGCCTCGGACCTGCTCTATACGGTGCTGCTTGATGAATTAATTGGCTGGGGTGCGAGGATTCGAACCTCGGATGACGGAGTCAGAGTCCGTTGCCTTACCGCTTGGCGACACCCCAACATCGGCAGAGACTGACTTAATATCAGAACCGAGCGGTCAAAGTCAAGCTTTTTTCCCTTGGGCCATTCGTGCTCCGGCCTCCATGGCATTGAGGTTGGCTGGTATGAAGCGGTGGTTCCTCTCGGGGAGCGCCTCCTTGAGTCCTGCCGCCAGCGAGGAGACGCCGACCGCGCCGGTCAGTTCGACATAGGCGCCCAGGGCGACCATGTTGACCATTCTCGGATCGCCCAGTTCCACGGCGATCTCATTCATCGGGATCGACACCAGGCGGACGTCGTCCCGGTTCAGGGTCGCGGGGTCAGCCAGCGACGAGTTGACGATACAGACACCGCCGCTGCGCACCTTGGCGCCGAACCGGTCCAGGGAGCCCTGGTTCAGGGCAATCAGGACCGACATGCTCCCCACCACAGGGGAACCGACGGCGCCGTCGGAAATGACCACCGTGCAGGTGGCAGCCCCACCCCTTTTCTCCACGCCGTAGGCCGGGAAGTAGCTGACGTTGCTTCCCTCCTCCATGGCGGCATAGCCCAGCAGGTTTCCGGCCAGGAGCACCCCCTGTCCGCCGAACCCCGCTATCAGCACATCGTGTCGCATCGAACCTCCCTGGGACCCGTTCTACGTTCTACGTTACGGATCAGGCCGCTTCCTCTTTCTTGAACACTCCCAGCGGGAAGTAGGGGATCATCTCCTCGGCGATCCGGGCGTTGGCCGCCAGCGGCTTGGCTCCCCAGTTGGTCGGGCAGGCGGAGAGCACCTCGACGAAGGAGAACCCCTTCCCCTGGACCTGGTAGTCGAAGGCCTCCCGGATCTGCTTCTTGGCGTCCATCAGGTTTTTGGGGGAGTTCACCGCCACCCGGGCCGAGAAGGCGACCCCGCCCAGCTGCGCCAGGAGCTCCGCCATCCTGATCGGGGAGCCGTCCTTGGACTTGTCCCTGCCGTAGGGGGAGGTGGAGGTCTTCTGTCCCACCAGCGTGGTGGGGGCCATCTGCCCGCCGGTCATGCCGTAGGTGGTGTTGTTCACGAACAAAACGGTGATGTCCTCGCCCCGGTTGGCCGCGTGGATGATCTCGGCGGTGCCGATCGCCGCCAGGTCGCCGTCTCCCTGGTAGGTGAAGACGAAGCTCTCCGGCCTGGCGCGCTTGACCCCGGTGGCCACGGCGGGAGCCCGCCCGTGCGGCGCCTCCACCACGTCTATGTCGAAATAGCCGTAGAGAAAGACCGAGCACCCCACCGAGGCGACCCCGATGGTTCTCTGCTGCACGCCGAAGTGGTCCATGGCCTCCGCCACCAGGCGGTGGATGGTGCCGTGATGGCAGCCGGGACAAAAGTGGGTCTGGACATCCTTGAGACTTACCGGCCTATGAAATACCTGTTGCATGTCAAATCCCTCTTGGGCCTCTACGCCTGGCATCTGGTCCTGATCACCTCGAAGAGCTCCTCCGGGGAGGGGAGCGAAGCGGCGCCGGGGGGCCTGCCGTAGAACGAGACCTCCACCCCGTGCCCCACGCAGAGCCGCACGTCGTCGACCATCTGACCGGTGTTGAGCTCGATCACCAGGACCCGGCCCGCCTTCCCCGCCGCCTGCGCCAGCGCGACTTCCGGGAAAGGGAACAGGGTGACCGGGCGGAACAGGCCGACCTTGAGCCCCGCCTCGCGCGCCAGGGCGACGGCCGTCTGGGCGATCCGGGACACGGAGCCGAAGGCGACGACCAGGAGGGTGGCGTCGGAGCTTTGCTGCTCCTCCGAGATGCACTCCCGCTCCTTCATGAGCTGGTATTTGGCGTGCAGATGCCAGTTGTGCGCCTCAAGCTCGCCGTCCCCCAGGAAAAGGGACTTCACCACCCTCTGCTCGCCCCCCTGCTTGCCGCGCACCGCCCACTCCTTGGCCGGGAGCTCGCGCGCCGGGCGCGGGTTGGGCACCAGCGCCTCCTTCATCTGGCCGACCACCGAATCCCCCAGCACCATGACCGGGGTGCGGTACAGGTCCGCCAGGTCGAAGGCGTGCATGGTGAGATCGTACATCTCCTGGACGGAGTTGGGCGCCAGCACCAGGATCCGGTAGCCGCCGTGCCCTCCCCCCTTCACCGACTGGAAGTAATCGGACTGCGAGGCGTCAATACCCCCCAGCCCCGGACCGGAGCGGGAGATATTGATGATCACGCCGGGAAGCTCGGAGCCGGCCATGTAGGAGATCCCCTCCTGCTTCAGGGAGATGCCCGGGCTGGAGGAGGATGTCATGGCACGCGCGCCGCAGGCGGAGGCGCCCAAGAGCATGTTGATCGCCCCGATCTCGCTCTCGGCCTGGATGAACTCCCCCCCCAGCTTGGGAAGCTCCCGCGACAGATACTCCGGAATATCACTTTGGGGAGTGATGGGATAGCCGAAGTAGTAGCGGCAGCCCGCCTCGACGGCACCCATGGCGGCAGCCTCGTTCCCCTTTACAAACAGGCGTTTCGACACTTGGTCCTCCCGGAAAGACAAAAAGACGGCAATCCCTGACTCTGATTCCGGATCTTTATTACAGTGTGGATGGAGGAAACTATCTGAAAACGGTTATGGCAACATCTGGACAGATTTCGGCGCAGAGAGCACACCCGGTACATTGCTCCTGATTGCGAGCTTCGGCCGGTGTGTAACCCTGGTTATTGACCTTGTCGCACAGCGTGATCAGCTTCTTTGGGCAGGCGATGGTGCAGATACCGCACCCCTTGCATCTCAACTCGTCTATGACAATTCTTCCCATACTGATCAAACCTCATAGCAGCGAAGCGGGATTAACACCATGCAATCAGCGCTGAAAACTAGCAGAAATGAGTCAGGGCAGTCAACTTTTTTTCTGTACGATATTGATTTATCGCTTGATTTTCAAAATGCATGTAGTTTAATTGTCAGTATTAGAATTTTCACGTTAAAAACAAGCAAAGGAGGAGCGAACGATGGCCTCAACACTGCTAGAGCTGACCGCCAACATAGTCTCTTCGCATGCGTCGGTTACAGAGATGTCGGGGGAAGATCTGCTGATCGAACTGCAGAAAGTCCACGTCGCCTTGCAGAAACTGGATCTGGAGTCAGGCGGAGAGGGTGGGGAGAAGTCCGAGAGCAAGGGGCCGGCACTCTCTCTGAAAAAGGCTTTTCAGCCGGACCAGGTGAGTTGCATGCTGTGCGGCAAAAGCGGCATGAAAACGCTCGCCCGCCACCTGGCCCAGATACACGGCATGAAGCCGGGCGAGTACCGCAAGCAATTCGGCATCCCGAGCAACCAGGCGCTCACGGCCAAGAACTTCTCGGAGGCGCGCAGGAGGATGGCACAGGAGAAGGGGCTGGCCGACAACCTGGCCAAGGCCCGGGCGGTGCGGGCTGCGAAGCTGGCTGCCAAGGGTGGCGGCGAGAAGACCGCCAAGGCTGGCGGGGGCCGGCCACCCAAGCAAAAGAGAATGAGTGCCTGAACATGGTAAAGCAAAGACCATAAAAGCCGCCCGGAGTACCGGGCGGCTTTTTAGTTGAAAGTAGTGAGAGAAGCCGGGGAGAGTTTATCTAGTCACCTGCGCGTGCCCGGCCCCCTCTTGGCGTCCCCGCCGGGCTTGGCGATGGTGCCGCGTCTGGCGATGACGCCGGTCTTGCGCGGGCCGCGCCCCGTGCCGGGTGGCACCGTCTTCCTCTTGAGCTTCGCGACCTCCTCTGGGGTCAGTAACCGGTACTGTCCGGGTTTCAGGTCGCCGATCTCCAGGAAGTCGTAGCGCGCCCTCTTCAACCGCACCACGTTCAGCCCCACCGCCTCGCACATGCGCCGCACCTGCCGGTAGCGCCCCTCGTGGATGGTGATCGAGATCCAGGAATTCTGCTCGCTCTCGCTCACCGGGAGCACCTTGGCGGGGGCGGTCATGCCGTCCTCCAGCTTGACCCCCTGGGCGAGCTTCTTGATCTGGCTCTCCGACACCTGCCCGCTCACCCGGACCAGGTACCCCTTGTCCACCTCGTGGCTGGGGTGCATCAGGGTGTTGGCCAGCGCGCCGTCGTTGGTGAGCAGCAAAAGCCCCTCGGTGTTGTAGTCCAGCCTGCCGATGGGATAGACCCGCTCCTTGATCTCCTTCAGCAGATCGCTGACGATGGGGCGCCCCTCCGGGTCCTTCATGGTGGTCATGTAGCCGACCGGCTTGTACAAAAGGACGTAGATCCGCTGCTCCTCGATGGAGAGCGGCTTGCCGTCGACCGCTATGATATCGGTATCCGGATCGGCCTTGGTTCCCAGCTCGGTCACCACCGTGCCGTTCACGGTCACCCTGCCCTGCTCGATGATGCCTTCCGATTCGCGGCGCGATGCTATCCCCGCCTGTGACAATATCTTCTGCAAACGTTCCTGCATGTGTACTCCTGGATAGTGAGCTAGGGCTGCACCGCGGCGGGCAGGTAATCGGGACGGACCGGGGCGAAAACCTCGATCGCGACGGCATCCTCAAGTATCCGGGCACCGTGCGTCACGTTGCCGGGAATGCACCAGCTATCGCCCGGCTGCACCAAAAAGGTTTCCTCGCCGATGGTCAGCATGATGGCACCGGAGATCAGGTAGCCGGTTTGTTCCTGCTCGTGCGAGTGCATGGGGAGCAGGTGCCCCCCCTCCAGGCGGAACTCCGTGCAAAGCGTATTGGCGCCGTGCACCAGGGTCTTTAGCGCCACACCGTCGGCCGCCTGCCGATAGCCGGCGTCATCCCTCTTGTAGAACATCTCTCCCTCCTTTGCGGTGGCGGCTGACAAGGCCGGCCACGGGAAACCTGTACCATACACCAAAACCCGTCATGAGTGCAGCAGATTTTGCTGACTAATGAAAGAAACCCCTATTGCCTTGTCAGCCACAACCTGCTAAATAAGAGGGCTATTTTCGCGGCCGGTTTCTGTGAGTAGATGCCTCTCTGCCCGACGCCTCAAGTCCCCTCCCCCGGAGGGGGAGGGTTAGGGAGGGGGCAGCGCCCGCCAAAGTCCTCCCCCCCTCCCATCAAGGATGGGGAGATACTTTGACTATGATGAACAATTTGGATGCAAGGAGCAGATTGATGGATGAGAGAGGGGTAGTACTTCGAAGGAACAAGACAATTGCCGGTGCTTTGATGATAGGGGCCGCCGTGCTCTTTGTCATTGCGCGCACCCAGGACGGACCCGGCTGGGAGTGGCTTGCGGCCTTTGCCGAGGCTGCCATGGTCGGCGCGCTTGCCGACTGGTTTGCCGTGGTCGCCCTGTTCAGGCATCCGCTGGGGGTTCCCATTCCCCATACCGCGATCATCGCCAACAAAAAGGAGACCATTGCCGAGAACCTGGCCAAGTTCATCCAGGACAAGTTCCTGGCCACGGAGGTGCTGGTAACCAAGCTGAAGGAGCTGAATCCGGCGGCCCGGCTCAGTTCCTATCTCATGTCTCGGGAAAACGCGGACCGGCTGGCGCAGGGGTTGACGCGCATTGCCTCGGAATCGCTGGACTTCATCGATGACGAGCGGGTCCGGAAAGTGCTGCGCGCGGCGATGAACGACCGCCTGGAGAAGTTCGACCTTTCCACCTCGGCGGCACTGCTTTTGGATACCCTCAGAAGCGGGAACCGGCACCAGGTGGTCCTGGACGAGATGCTGAGGCGCCTGGCTGCCTGGCTATCGACCGAGGAATCGCAGGAGAAGCTGGCGCTGGCCATAGACAACTGGTGCGACACCGAGTACCCGCTCTTGAGCAGGTTTATCCCCAACCGTCCCACCTTCGCCCGGGGAGCCGGCGAGAAGATCGTGAACCGGGTCAACCTGTTCCTGCAGGCGGTGAACGACGATCCCTGCCACGAGCTGAGGCAGGAGTTCGACCGCGCCGCCACCGATTTCGTCGCGAAACTCAAGGACGATGCGGCATTGAGAGCCAAGGTCGAAGGCTTGAAGCTGGAGGCGATCAACAATGAAAAGCTGTGCCAGTACGCCAACGGCATTCTGGAGGATCTGAAGGGGTGGCTGGTGGCCGATCTGGGCCGGCCGGAGTCCAAGATCCGCAACTGGATCTCCGACGCAGCCGTAGCTCTGGGCGACACCCTGGCAAAGAACAGCGAGCTGGGCGCTTCGGTGAACGAGCATCTGGAGGCGGTGGTCAGGCATCATGCCAACAACATGCGCAGCGGCATCGCCAAGCACATCTCCGGCACCATGAAGGAATGGAAGAGCGAGGATTTCATCAACGAGATCGAGCTCAGCATCGGTTCCGACCTCCAGTTCATCAGGATGAACGGCACCCTGGTAGGCGGCTGTATTGGCCTTTTGCTGCACGCGGTCGCGCTGCTGTTGAAGTAGGACGGGGCAACTCCCCCCAGAACTACCTGTTTCAGAGATGGCTTATTTATCGCTTCCAATAATTTCTAATTAATGCTATACCCTCCTTGTCTTCATTGGTGTTCGATTTTATCAATCCAGGAGGGGAAATGAAACGGTGGGTATGTCTGCAGTTGTTATGTCTAATTGTTATGGTTCAGCCCGCGCTCGCGCAAGAAGTAAAAGCAAGGGGTAGTGAAGCAATTACCATGGGCGCCAACAGTAACAGCGCCAGCATCGGGTACTGGCACAAGCTGACCGATGCTAACAGTCTCGGCGGAGATTTCACCCTCGTCTACAGAGACCACAACCGCGACGAATCCCAGTCCTACCAGTTCAGCCCTGGCATCAGGCACTATCTGGCGCCGGAGAAGGCAGTCTCGCCGTATCTCTATGGCGCGATCATAGGCCGGTATGGAGAAAGAAGCAGCGACAACAACACGATGAGGTCGAGATCGGAGAACTACGCCCTGGGTGCACAGGGGGGCATCGGCCTGGAATGGTTTCCGGTTCAAAGCGTGAGTATCGCAGGGCACGTGGGCGTAATTGCCCAGTATGAAAGGACCCACTCCAGAAGTAGCTTCGTGTCATCTAACAACGTTGGCAATGATGTAGATTTGAGCAACAGTAATAACGATGAGGGATTCGTCATAGGCACCATCAATTCCGGCTTCCTACTGAACCTCTACTTCTAAAAGTTACCGGAACAGGCAGAGTTGCAATACGAAAAAGGGCCCTTGGAGATCACCAAGGGCCCTTTTGCATCATGGATTATTCTCACCCGAGAAAACGCGTTTTCCCGGCCAAGCAGCTACCTCATTTATTCCGTAAACCTCGACATCTTCCTGAACTTCTGGTAGCGCTGCTCGATCAGCTCGTCGGCGGGGACGGCCTTCAGCTCGGCCAGGTTCCTGACCAGCGCCTGGTGCAGGGTCTGGGCCATGGCGGCATGGTCGCGGTGCGCGCCACCGGCCGGCTCGGGGACGATCTCGTCGATCACCTCCAGGTCCAGGATGTCCTTGGCGGTCAGCTTGAGCGCCTCGGCGGCCTGGGCTCCCTTGGTGCCGTCGGACCAAAGGATCGCGGCGCACCCTTCCGGAGAGATGACGGCGTACACCGAGTGCTGCAGCATCAGGATCCGGTCGCCCACGGCGATGGCCAGCGCCCCGCCGGAGCCACCCTCGCCGGTGATGACCACGATAATGGGAACGGTGAGCCGGGACATCTCGCGCAGGTTACGGGCGATCGCCTCGGCCTGGCCGCGCTCCTCGGCGCCGATGCCCGGGAAGGCGCCCGGGGTGTCGACGAAGGTGATGATGGGGAGCTTGAAGCGCTCGGCCATCTCCATCAGGCGCAGCGCCTTGCGGTACCCTTCCGGGTTGGGCATGCCGAAGTTGCGGAACACCTTCTCCTTGGTGTCGCGCCCCTTCTGGTGCCCGATCACCATGACCGGCTGGCCGTCCAGCCTGGCCAGGCCGCCCACGATGGCGTGGTCGTCGCCGAAGTTGCGGTCGCCGTGCAGCTCCACGAACTCGGTGAAGATCAGGCTCAGGTAGTCCAGGGTGAAGGGGCGGTTGATATGGCGCGCCACCTGGGCGGTCTGCCAGCGGGAGAGATTGGTGAACATCTCCTCGCGCATCTTCTCGGCCTTCTCCTCGAGCTTGGCTATTTCGGCCGTCAGATCGACCCCTCCAGAAGTGGAGAAGGAAAGGAGTTCCTGGATCTTCTTATCCAGTTCCGCGAGCGGCTTCTCAAACTCCAGGTAGTTCTGTTGCAGTGCCATATATCTCTATCTCCTTATCTTTAACGTCAATTGCAGTGCTATCACTCAAACAAGGGCAAACAAAGGGGACAGGCACCTGCGGAGCCAGTCCCCCTCGCGCAGTACCGCCTACTCAAACGAAACGGCATTATAACCGAACAGATTGCTCACTTCCACTGTTAATTCTTCGCTCGCGGAGACTTTGTAAACATCGGAGAGCTTTATGGTGACACGGGAGCTGTTCTCTATGTCCAGATGCAGGAAACTGCGGCAGGCTCCCTGGTAGCGTGACAGTATCCCCTTCAAGCTGGTGAGCTTGCCGGCGTCCGCCTCCTTGGCGTCTATGGTGAAATTGACCCTCCTGGTCTCGCGCTCGACCAGATCGCGCAAAAGGATGATCTCGGTCGCCATCACCTTGGCCCCCTTCTCCCCGTGCTCCACGGTCCCGGTGACGTGGATCGGGTCGTCGCTCTTGAGGTATTCCGAGCACCTGGCGTAGACGTCGGAGAACACCACCACCTCAAGCCCTCCACAGAGGTCCTCCAGGTTGATGAACCCCATCCGGTCACCCTTCTTGGTCATGATCTCCTTGAGGGTCGTGGAGACGCCGCAGATCTTCACCTCGCTCTTCTCCTTGGCATCCAGGATGCTGGAGCTGTCCACGGTGGAGAAGCGCCTCATGTCGGAGATGTAACGGTCCAGGGGGTGGCCGGTGATGAAGAAGCCGATCGCCTCCTTCTCGCAGGCCAGGCGGTACTTCTCGTCCCACTCGGGGATGTCCGGCAGCCGGTTGCCGTTGCCGTTCTTGCCGTTCGAGCTGCGCACGATCTCGGCCGCGCCGAAAAGGGAGGCCTGGGCGCTCTCGCGCTCCTGCTGCACCCTCGCCCCGGTGGCCGTGGCCTCCTCGAGCACCGCCATGAGCTGGGCCCGCTTGGCCCCGGTGCAGTCGAAGGCGCCGCACTTGATGAGCGCCTCGACCACCCGCTTGTTGACCCGGCGCAGGTCGACCCTTTCGCAGAAGTCGAAGAGATCCGTGAAGGGGGTGTCGCCGCGCGCCTCGATGATGGCCTCGATGGCACCCTCCCCCACGTTCTTGACCGCGCCCAGGCCGAAGCGCATCGCCTTCTCCAGCACCCGGAAGGAGCGGTTCGACTGGTTGATGTCGGGGGGGAGCACCTCGATCCCCATCTCGCGGCAGTCGCCGATCGACTTGATGACCTTGTCGGTATTCCCCATGTCCTCGGTCAGGAGGGCTGCCATGAACTCGACCGGGTAATGGGCCTTGAGGAAAGCGGTCTGGTAGGCGACCAGGGCGTAGGCCGCGGAGTGCGACTTGTTGAAGCCGTACTCGGCGAACTTGGCCATCAGGTCGAAGATGGCGGCGCACTTCTTCGAGTCGAGCCCGATCTTCTCGGATCCCTCAAGGAACTTGTCGCGCTCCTTGGCCATCTGCTCGGCGTCCTTCTTGCCCATGGCGCGGCGCAACAGGTCGGCGCCCCCCAGCGAGTAGCCTGCCAGGGAGCGGGCGATCTGCATGACCTGTTCCTGGTAGACGATGACCCCGTAGGTGTCCTTGAGGATCGGCTCCAGTTGCGGCAGGTCGTAGACCACCTGTTTGCGGCCGTGCTTTCTCTCGATGAAGTCGTCCACCATGCCGCTGCCCAAGGGGCCTGGGCGGTACAGGGCGCAGACCGCGATGATGTCCTCGAAGCAGGAGGGCTTGAGCTTGACCAGGAGTTCCTTCATGCCGCTCGACTCGAGCTGGAACACGCCGGTGGTGTTGCCCGACTGCAGGAGCTTGTAGCTTTCCGCGTCGTCGTCGCGCAGAAGCGCGATGTCGAAATGGGGGTCCTTGCCGGTTCTGACGTGCTTCACCGCGTTGTCGATGACGGTGAGGTTCTTGAGCCCCAGGAAGTCGAACTTCACCAGGCCGATCTTCTCCACGTACTTCATGGAGTAC
>Ga0209212_1006232_pt1 | contig 13738 bp, 8 predicted proteins | sample RifGroC2_FD_183996 | JGI IMG/M metagenome (GOLD analysis project Ga0209212, IMG submission 183996) | Groundwater microbial communities from Rifle, Colorado, USA - Groundwater C2 (SPAdes) (version 2) | ecosystem: Environmental > Aquatic > Deep subsurface > Groundwater | place: Rifle, Colorado... | reverse complement strand
ACTTTCAGGCCGGACAGCCGGAACGTTTTTTCGATCAGATACGGCGAGTTCACTATCACTGCGCCCGAGCGTTTCTCATCGTTCACCGGCGCGGAACTTTCAGACGAGAAGGACCGCTCCGTCAATCTTGCCTATGAACGCGAGTTCCGCCTGGCCAAAAGGCCCGCTTCAGTTTCAGTCAATCTGTTCAGAACCGACATGAAAAACGCCCTGATAGAAGATTCTCGCACCAGATACGCCGACGCGCCTCTCAACACGACCGTGATGAGAATTTTCATGAATCAGTCGACCGTTACCGAAGGATTCGAAACCGGACTTAAGATCGAGCCGGCGAATAGGTTATCGCTTTATCTGGGCGCAGGAAAGATTAAATTTACGCCCGATATAACGACAAAGCCGCGTACGACTTACAATTTCAACGTTTCTTACGACGCCGGGCGCAGCGTCGATTTAAGCCTCATCGGCCGCTATATGGGAGGATTCAAATCGAGCGTCAGCCTGGTAACCGGTAAGGACGCGGCTGGAAAGAATGTCGAGAAAAATTTTGAATATAACCTCGGCGATTTCTGGGACATCGGCATGAATATCTCGAAAAAAATCGATCCGCGCGATCCAGATTCGGACCGCATATATCTGACGGTCAGGAACCTGCTCGACAAAAAATACGAAACCGAAGCGCTCGCGCCTGATTTCGGCAGAAGCGCTATTATAGGCTACGAGATGAATTTCAGATAATAAAATAAAGCCGGAGCTTCCGGCTGTTTAGTTAAAAATTCCACCGGCCGCGTGCGTTTTCGAACAGGCGCGGCCGGCCTTTTTTTTAATGCGTCGCTTTACGCGGGCCAGATGATATCGAAAAGCCTTACCGCGACGGGATCTGCGTTCTCGTCAAAGCGGGCGTGCAGGTGTTCATAATCGTCGTTATGGCAGGAATGTATTAAAGCGATATTGCCGTTATTATGGTATTTTTTGAGCCAGCCGCTTATAACCCCGTTTTTATAGGGCGTTTCGCAAATTACATTTCCTGACGGGCCGTATTCGTAAAATATACCGTGTGGCTCTTCGCCGTAAAAAGATTTTAATTCTTTGAGATATATTTTTCCGGAAGCGTCACGTGAATATATTTTCTCAGAGGTCACGTCGCGATCACCGGCGTAGTCCCTTTCATATACGAGCTCGCCTTTTTCATAAGATTCGACCCTTACCGCGGTGAAATCTTTAAAATACATCCGCGTCTCGCGTCCACCGCCTCTTTTTTCGTATTCGAAGGTTTCGGCGATCTCCCCGTTCCTGTATATCCTGCGGGAAGTTACCGCGGCCGGATTAGTTTCGCTGAAATATTTGAATTCGCCGTGCGGCCGACCATTTTTAAAGTTTTTTTCGCAGTACGGAATTTTCTTCCCGCCGTCGTGCGTTAAGTAGCACTTTACAACGCCGTCCATTTCTCCTTTTATATAGAAAGCTTCGGAAGTTTCGGTTCCGCCTCCAGGCGCCTCCGACGTCCTGGTTTTTTTTCCCTCGACGGGAGAGCCGGCGTCGTTAAAATATACGCAGTGGACGAGATGCCCCTTTTTCCATTGAGATCTTTCAATCAGTTTTCCGGATGCGTTGTAAAATTTCGCCGTGCCGTCGCGTTCGCCGTTCACGGTGCGTATCTCGCTTTTTACCTTTCCGTCGGAATATCTGCAGACTTCGTTTTTTATCGAATCCTTTTTTTTCACACCGCCGGCTTTGCCGGAAGAATCGAGCGCCGCAAGGACCATTTCGTATATGAAAACCATGTAAGGTCTTTCGGCCGCGAGCGTCGCGGGTCCTGTATCGCCGATGTCGGATATCACGCCGAGGCGATCTTTATTCGGCGTTATGAAATAGATAACGGCCAGAAGCAAATCGTATAAAAAGGCCGTTTTTTTATTGCGCGAATCGACCAGAAATAAAAGTCCTGCGCACTTTAAATTTTTTATCGCGCTATTAAATTCGGATTCAATGATGCCGATGAGCCCGCTGAGGTAGAATAATTTTTCGGCCGTGGGAGGAGATATTTCGATAGCGGAGGCGATCCGGCTTTTAATGGCGTCGTAAAATCCGGGGTCCGGACTTTCAGAAAAAGTTTCCGGGCAAAGTTTTTCGTCTGAAAACACCACGCGGATCGTTTGTGCGAATTCGCAGAATGCCGCCTCACGAAGTATTTCCGCGCACCGTTTCGGGGCGGCCTCGGGAGCGCGGCTGATATAAGTTTGCGCGACGGGGCCGCCGGTTAACGCACTGAATTTTTCGGCGGCGCCTTCACGGGCGGCATTCCTAAGAAAGCGCCGCGCTTCGGCGACAGCGGCTTCCACGTCCGCCGGGATCAGGGTTTTATTTTTATCATCTGTCATGACAATATTATATACAATCCAGGCCGCGGTGTCAAGATGCGTCCGGCCGGCGGAACTGATCCGGCCGATCATAAAATTTTAACTTTAAATCGTTCAATGCCGTATTGACATAATTCGCTAATAATGTTATTATAGATATATTCTATAACGTTAATACATGATAAACCCGGCGGCTCTTTAAAATCATTCAGCTTTGTTATTGAGATTAAATATGCCGTCGGACAATAAATTGTTCGACGGAGGAACGATGAAAATAAATAAAAACAAATTGATCGTTGGAGTTTTATCGTTAACCGCCTTACTGCTAATTTTTATCCTTGCATTCGCCGGCGGCCTGCGGGCTCAAAATGCTCCGCCGCTTAAGCGCGTCGTTCTCAAGCTCAAATGGAAGCACCAGTTCCAGTTCGCCGGCTACTACGCGGCCATTGAAAAGGGTTTGTATCAAAAAGCCGGCCTGGATGTCGTTCTGGTAGAGCCGGGCGAAGACGACGACCCCGTCAAGGACGTCATCGAGTCGAAGGCCCAGTTCGGCATCGGCACGTCCACGCTGATGCTCGACCACGCCGCCGGCAAGCCGATAGTCATACTGGCGCCGATATTCCAGCACTCCCCCACGGTGCTGGTGGCGCTGAAAAAGTCCGCATCGCGGCCTGAAGAACTTGCCGGCAAAAAACTCATGGTCGAGCCTCAATCGGCCGACATAATAACCTATCTTCAAAGTTTCGGGGTCCCCTTATCAAAATGCATATTATATCCGCATGCTTATTCGCCGGAGCCGCTTATTAAAGGCGAAGTCGACGCTATCACGGCTTATCTTACCGACGAGCCTTTTCTGCTTCAGATCGCCGGCGTCGAGTACCGCATATTTTCGCCGGTCGAAGCCGGCATAGATTTTTACGGTGACACGCTGTTCACCACTAAAGATTATATCGCAAAAGAGCCTGAAATCGTTGAAAAATTCAGGCATGCATCCATTGAAGGCTGGATCTATGCGTTCAATAACGCCGACGAAATTATAAAACTCATCCTCGATAAATACAGCAAACGCCACGGCGCCGAGCATTTGAAATTCGAGGCCGAGCAGATGAAAAAGTACGTCATACCCGAGCTCATTCAGATCGGCTATTCCAAGCCGGAACGCTGGAGCCAGATCGCCGAAATCTATAAAAAGCAGAACCTTGTCCCCGGCAACTATAACATGGAAGGGTTTCTGTATGAAGATCTCGCCGGGGTGAAAGTTGTATATCACGTATGGCCGGTGCTCATAATCTCGTTGATCGCTATATTTATAAGTTTTCTGGCTAATTTTTACTATAAACTTAACTTGAAACTTAAAGACGAGATAGCCCAGAGGCGCGCCAGCGAAGAAAATCTCGCCAAAAGCGAGGATCGCTACAGGACGCTTGTCGAAAACATTCCAATACCCATTTCCATAACCAACCTCGAAAGCCGCGAGCTGCTTTACATAAACAGTGTTTTCGAAAGCACTTTCCGCGTGAACAAAAGTTTTATCATAGGAAGGCAGGGCGACATTTTTTATGACAATCCGGCCGTGCGCGACGAGGTTTTTAAATTAATTAAAAACTACGGATATCTCAAAGACCATATCGTCATTTTTAAAGACGTCGAAGGCCGCAGCCTCTGGATAAGCCTTTCGGCGAATATTATCGATTACGGGGGCGCCCGTTCCGTTTTTTTCATGCTCAACGATATAAGCGACAAAATAAAACGCGAAGGCGAGTTCAGCAAATTAAATTCGGCCAAGGACCGCTTCCTGAAAATTACCGCCAGCGACCTTCGTTCATCCATAGGGACTTTTCAGTCGATACTCGATTATCTCATAAAAAACTTCGGAATCCTGAAAGAACCCGAAAAAACGGATTTTTTATACAGCCTTAAAAACTGCGCCGATTCGACATACGCCCTGCTGATAAACCTTCTCGAATGGACGTCGAACGCGGCCGGCGATCTGAAGCCCGCGCCTTCACTGGTGGCCGTTACGCCGGCGGTAAGCGAGATATTCGAACTGTTCAGTGAAAGGGCCGCTAAAAAGCAATTGAAATTCGAATCGTCCGTCGATGAAAAAATACGGGTTTACTGTGATGAAAACATGTTTAAAACGGCTATGCGAAACGTCGTTTCTAACGCTGTAAAATTCACTCTGCCCGGCGGCCTTATCAAAGTGAACGTCGTCGAAGACGCCGGCGCAGCGATGGTGAAACTCACCGTCAGCGATACGGGAGTGGGCATAGCGCGCGACAGGATAGACAGGCTTTTCGACATTGACGGCAATTTCAGCACTGAAGGCACGGACGGCGAACGCGGCAGCGGAATCGGACTTGTACTGTGCAATGATTTCATAATCAAAAACCACGGAGAGATCAAAATTGAAAGTTTGATAGGTCGCGGAACCAGCGTAACCATAGCGCTGCCGTCGTGCCCTGAAAAATCTTGACGGGCCGATTCAGCTAAATCCTTCCGAAAGGGCCGGGCGTATCCATGACGGGAACTATGACAACATTTAAAAAAAGTTTTAACCGCCTGCCGGGCGTTTTTATCGCTCCGCTTATCCTTTTCGCGCTTGCTCTTTTTATGCAGCCTGCCGCCGCAGCCGAAGACCCTAACGAACATTTCGATATCCATAACGCCAGAGAGCGCCAGAACAGGCTGATCGGAGAGGCCATGTCAAAATATCAGAAAGGCGAGATCGCGACGAAAGACGAACTGGCAAAAAAGATCAACGAGATCAGGAGCGAATTCGGAGGCCCCAATGACCGCCGCAACGCTAAAGTCGATTCGGTGCTTTCCGGCAGCGAAGCCGATAACAGCGGCAGCAAGCCCCAAACTATAGCTAGCGACAGCGATGCGACGCTCAAAACGAGTGATCCCGCCGCGCTCGACGCCATAGAAGCCAGAGCCCGGGGCAAAAAATATACGGTTACCAGGCCGCATAAATATAAGATCCACATCAAGGAACTTGACGCCACCATATGGGTCCAGCCTCCGGACGTTAACGACAAGGCCGCGTTCGAAGAATACGTCAAAACCATGGCGAATGACCCGGACGCCTTTCCTACAGCTGGCGGACTCGAATCAACATCGAGGGCCGAGCCGGGTTCGGCCGGCAAATTCGGCGTCGGCGACCCGGAAGGAGCCGCGCTGGCTAACGTGCATAAGGCGAATCACGCGCTCAAGCCGGACGCGAAAGGAAACGTCGACCTGCATACCGCGGCCAAGAGCCTTTCGAAAGCGGCTGAAGTGACCGGAATAAAAGACAATGTTAAAGAACTCAAAGAAAAACTCGATAAAGCAAAAAAGTCGAACGACCCCGTAGAGGCTAAAAAAATAGAAAAAGATATTAAAAATGCTGAAAAATCAGAATTCTGGAAGCGTGTCGACGACCTCAGAAATCACAAAACTCCAGCGGAAGCAGGGATAGCCGATCCGCGTGATCCGCCTTCGAAACAGAAAAAAGACCTGGATAAATTCGTCGCCGAAATGAACGAAAAACTCAAGCAGGCCCATTTTGAAGGGGCCAGGCAGGGCCGCGAGCGCGTCAGCGATCTTGAAAAGCGGATGAGCGACGCCGAAAAAAGCGGCGACGCCGAACGCGCGAAGAAGGCCAGGGCCGACCTTGACGCGGTCAAAACGTCCAATAAAATATGCAAAGAGGTCATCTCGAAATCGAACCCTGAATTAAAGGAACACATCAAAGGCGTCGACGAAGAACTCGATCTGCGCGATAAAATGAATAAAGATAAAAAGCCGGGCGGCGGCGATGGCGGCGAAAAATCGCCCGCGAAAACGGCTCCGGCCGATACCGGCGGTAAAACTCCAGCCGATGCGGGTACTCCCGGAAAACCCGTAGTAAAGAATGCGCCGCCTAAAAAAGGCGCGTTCGGCCCGAACTTCGAACAGCCTAAGCCTAAAACCTCTAGTTTCGGCGATTCGATAAAAGAAGGCGCTATGGTCATTTTAAGCGGCCTTCAGGGCGGCGGGGATTTTTCGAAGATCATAAAAGACGAGATGCATAAGGCCATAAAAGAAGGCCGCGACCCCGATATGATAAAGGTTGTTATCCTGAGCACATGGGAGATCGGCAAGGGCGAGATAGTAGGCGCGGCGGTCGGCTGGGCCGGCGGTTTCGCGGGTTCGTATATCGCGGGCGCGGCTGGCGCAGCCTGGGGCGGTCCTATAGCCGTCGGCGTATTCGTCGGAGGCATGATAATTTACGAGGTCGGAAAAAACGGTCTTGTGGACGGCCTCGGCAACATTACGGGGCTAAGGCCGATCGCCGACCTCATTTATACCGACTGGGAGCATGAATTCCTGACTGAAGAACAGTTCAAGCATCTCAGAGACCTGGCGAAGGACCGCGCCGAAAAACAGATAAAAGAGATCCGTGAAATGAAAAAGCTCTTGAAACTAGGCGCCGATCCTAAAAAGAGCGCCGATTATAAAAAACTCGTCGAAAAAACTTACCGCAATTATAAGAATTACATTAAAATGGGCGGTTCGCCTGACGATCCGACAGCCAAAGCCCTTCGCGACGCCATTGAAAAGGCGGGCGATCTCAACAGCATTCCGCAGGACATAAAACACGGCGATCCGACCTTCATCCAGGCCGACCGCGAAGAGGAAGACGACGAATAGAAAAGCCGCACTGCAGGCCGTATAATTTTAGCGCGGGGCGGTTCGCCGCCGGTCCGGTTACCAGAATACTAAACCGCCGCAAATAAAAAGAGAGAAGAACCCATTAAGAGTTCGTCTCCCTTTTTTTTATTTTAAGTTTATAATCAGTGAAAATTATAAATTATCTTCCGAGAGTTTTTCCGAGATCGACAGCCGCATCGCCAGCCTGTTTGGCAGCGCCTTCAACCTGGTTCTGAACGTCTTCCGCGGCTTTTTTGATCGCGTCGGCGCCGCCGGCAACGTCTTTCATTACCGAGGATTTGATCTGGTCGGCAAGTCCGGAAAGCTGGGCCGCGAAGTTTTTAACGTCGCCCGAATTGACGACATTCTGAACTGATGCGAGAAGCTGCTTTAAATTGCCTGAAATGTCTTTAATGCCGCCTTTGAAAAGGCCCTGGGCGTTGGCCGCAACGTTTTTGATATTATCGACGATTCCCTGGAAATTGCCGAGCTGGCCGCCGAAAACGTTCTTAACGTCGCCGACGATATCTTTAATCGACGCGCCGATGTTAGGAAGGCCGCCCTTGAGACCGCCGAGTATATTTTCGAAACCGCCCTTGAGGTTTCCGATAACGCCTTTTATGTTGTTGACGAAGTTGTTGGCGCCGCCGAGGAATTTATCGCCCAGCCCGCCGAGCATGCCTTGCAGGTTGCCCGCGTTGGCGTTTCCGAGCACGTTCTGGAAGTTGCCGACGATGCCTTTGAAGTTTCCGAGAATGTTCTGCACTCCCGCGCCGGCCTTGCCGCTAAGTGCGCCGAGCAGACCCTGAAGCCCGCCGCCGTTCTGGTTGATCACATTGGCGAAGTTGCCGGCGATCTTGCCGAGATCGCCAGGAAGTTTGCCGGCGATGCCGTTAATGATACCGCCCAGGCCGCCCTGGCCCTGGCCGCCGGCCAGATTCTGAAGGTTGCCCGCCATATTCTGCGCGAAGCCGGCGATCTTGCCGGCTATGCCCTGCGCCTGGCCGGCAACGTTTCCGAGCATACCCTGAAGTCCGCTTAAAATGCCGCCCGCCTGAGACTGCAGACCGCCCATAACTCCGCTGAACGCTTTCGCCACCGAGCCAAGCGTGCTTTGAAGCGATGTCGCCATATTGCCTAAAAAACTACCCGCTGAAGAGGCTATCGGACCGAGCAGGCCTGAAACTTTGCCCATGATCCCGCTGAGCGCGCCGGACGCGCCGCCCATGAGCCCGGAGATTGCCCCGGAAATTCCGCTTACGGCGCCTGAAATGGCCTTGCTGATACCGCTTACGGCCCCTGAGATCGCGCTGCCTATGCTGCCGAGCGAAAACGCTTCGGCCGGTCTCGCCTCAATGAATATCACTGAGGATGCGAACATCATGATAAGAAAGAGATTCATGAGTTTTAAAAACGCCGGATTCAGAAAAGTCCTCATAATGGTTCTCCTTTCGTTAAGCGCTTAAAAGCGCTCTTTTTCAGTTAATATTTTTTACTTAATTAAATTTGCGCTAATAAAAATGAATGTTGTATAAGTTGCACATTGACAAAGAAAATGAAAATTTATGAAAATTAAGAAAACAACAAAAATAAAAAAACTCTCCTAATCTAATTATATTTTAGAGCAGGCTTCTTGTCAAGTTATTGGATAAAATAAAGCAAAAGAAATTGCCTGCGGTTTAAAATCGCGAGTTGTAGGAAGGGATCCTGGCATTTTATTCGGCCGGACCGAAGTTATTCGTCTTCCTTTTCATCGGCAAGGAGCCTTTCGCCGGTAAATACAGTCACGCGATTGCGTCCGCCCTCTTTTGATTTGTACAGAGCGCTGTCGGCGCAGGCGATAAGCGCGAGATGCGTCGGGGATTTGGTATTGCAATTGCACGCGACCCCGAGGCTTATGGTCACTTTAAGATCGCCCTTGGGAGTGCAGCAGGCGCTTTCTTCAACATTTTTCCTGATGCGTTCGGCTAGTTTGTAAGCGCCTTCGGCGTCGGTTTCGGGCAGAGCGACCGCGAATTCCTCTCCGCCGTAACGGGCCGCTATGTCGATATTTCTGATGGTTTCACGAACTATGCGGGCCACGTGCGATAAAACCATGTCGCCGCACTGGTGGCCGTAAGTGTCGTTGAATTTTTTAAAGTGGTCGATGTCCGTCATTAGGGCTGATATGTTTTTATTATACCTGAGCGCGCGGCTGAATTCTTCTTTGAAACGGACCTGAAAGTATCTGTGGACATATAGACTGGTCATGCCGTCTACAGTGGCGAGTTTATATAACTTGGAGTTTTCGATAAGTGTCGCGGCATGGTGCGCTATCGTCTCCATAAGTTTGACGTCGTCATGGCTGAATATAGAATTATCGGTCTTATTGACGATGTTGATAACGCCGATGGTTTTCTTTTCGCTGATCAAAAGTGGAACGCACAGAATATTTCTGACCGCTGAAACTCCTGCGCCTTCTTTATTGCCGAATTCGGCAAAATTTTTAAACCGTTCGTCGCGCGCGATATCGTTAGATACCATGGGAACGCCGTCCGAAAAAACTTTGCCGGCGATGCCCTCGCCTATCGGGATCAGCACCTTGTGTTCGACAGGGCCTTCGATGCCGGCGGCGACCTTTACCTCGAGTTTCTGTTCGTCTTCGTCGATGAGCATAAGAGAGCCGCGCTCGGTACCGATCGTTTTGATCGCTTCATCGAGAACGTCTTTTAAAATTTTGTCGAGGTTGATCAGTTCAGAGATGTTCTTTGATATCGAATAAAGCGCGTTCAACTCGCGGACCCTTTTGCTTAAAAGCGAGTTCGACATAAGAAGACTAGCGTATGAAAAAAACAGCGCCGAGATGAAATAACTTACAAGAAGCGCCGTTATGATCGGAACGATATCTATGATGCATCCGGCGAAAGAGAACATGAAAATGTTGGCGGCCGCCATCAGCGTCAGTGATAAAAAGCAGGCCGCCGCCGAGTAAAGAAGCCCCCGCCATAAAAGCGCGATATAACAGGCGGCCATAAGCAAAGCGCAAATGAACATGGCGCCCCAGCCCGGAAGCCTTTTTAAAAAAGAGTTGGACAGTATGCAGTTTAAAACATTCGCCTGCACTTCGGTGCCGGGCATCGTGCCGTAGGGGGTGTGGTGAAGGTCGCCCAGGGCCGTGGCCAGAGGGCCGATCAGCACTATTTTATCCTTGAAGTGGCTCATTTCAAGTTTGTCGGAATAGATCTTCGAAAAAGTTAAATATTCGTAGGTTTGAGCGGGGCCGTGGTAATTGAGGTAATAGCGCGCGCCTGGAGGGACCGCAAAACCCGGAGCGAGACCTGAAATGCGCGCGGTAACCAGCGCGAACGATTCGAGCTTTTTGTCGTTCTCGTCGATATCGGCCAGTGATACGCTTCTTAAAATACCGTCCGGATTGAGCGCGTCATAATTGACGCTTATAAAGCCTATGCCGCCGGCTTTCGCCGCGAATTCGGCTGTCGGCATTACGGACTGTTTTGTGTTTATTAATACTCCGTCCTGGTAGATGGTTTTAGGCGACATTACCGCCGAAAGAACTATATTTTTATTTTCGGCCAGCACCCTTGCGAGCGAGTGGTCGTCCGCGCCCGCGGAGCTTTTATCCTGGAAAAGAACGTCGACGGCGACGGCTTTCGCGCCCGCCTTTTCGAGTTTTTCGATCACAGAAGCATGGACCGTCCTTTTCCACGGCCATTTTCCGATCAAATTCATGCAAGCGTCAGTGAAGCCGACTATAAGAATTTTTTTGTCGGTCGCAATGGTGCCGCGCCGTTTGAAATTAGAGTCGATTATCCTGGCCTCGATGCCCTCGAACGCGCCTTTCGAATAATAATATCCCGAGAGCGCGAAAACGGCGGCGTAAATAGCCAGAACGATTAAATTGACTGCCTTTTTATTTATAATGCTCAATACGATCACTCTTTTATTTTATTTGGCTCCGGCTATCGGAAACGCCAGCAATAAATATATAAAATTTTTGGCTAAAGGTCAAGAAATTTATTGATAATTGAGTTAAATTATGTTAAATTAAAAAAACGGAGGGATAAATTATGGAATTCGAATATATCAGGACTATAGAGGTTTCAAGGCTCATCCAGCGCGAAGGGGTATATCATAAGATCGAAAGCGGCCTTGAACTGGCGTTATATTTAATAGGCGAAGCCGTGTATGCCGTCGACAACAAATGCCCGCACATGGGAATGCCTCTGCACGAAGGCGCAATAGTCGGCGATCAGACGCTCGTGTGCCGCTATCATCAATGGAAGTTCGACCTGAAAACAGGCACTTCGACTTTTGCGCCTAATATTTACGTTAAAAAATATGAAACTAAAATCGAGGACGGCTTCGTTTTCGTTAAAATGCCCAGGCAGGGATGAACGCTCACCAATGTAGAGAGGTCGTCGTTAAATGAACGATTTATTTTTCGTTTTTTCGGAGGTCGCCTCCAGATACGGCGAACTGGCGGCCGCTTTTTTCGCTACGCTTTTCTTTTCGATGCTTTTCGGCTGCCCCCGCAAATTCCTTTTTCTGTCGGGACTTAACGGCTTTATAGCCTGGTTCACTTATCTTTTCGTTTTTAAACTCACCGCTTCGCTTGTTTTCGCCAACTTCTGGGCGACCTCGGCGGTGGCGGTCTTCGCCCAGATAATATCGCTCAAACGGCGCGTGCCGCTCGACGTGTTCCTCGTTCCGGGGATTTTCGTCCTTGTGCCCGGCGCCACCATATACAAGATGTTTTTCGCCTTCATCTCGCACTTCGATAAAACGGCGTTCCTGCTGTTCAAGGAGACCGTTTCCATAGGTTTCAGCATAGCCATGGCCATTTTCATATTCGTGTTCATATTCGAAATCCTGAATAAAGCCGTCATAAGCCGCTATCGCACGCAGGAGAACACTCGCGCCTGCCCGGTTTCGGCTGAAAGCGCTTTCCTGGCCGCCGTCGACATCGGCAGGCTCATGCTCGAAAGTGGTTCAGAAACGCACAAGGTGGAAGAGACTATCGACACTTTCTGCCGCGTCAACGGGCTGAATAAAATTCAAAGTTTCGTCATACCGACGGGGATAATAGCCACGCTGCTCGAGCGGAAAAATCACCCGCTCACCGAACTCGTCCGCGTGTCGAAAAGGAGCCTTGATCTCGGAAAGCTGGCCGCCATTATGGATGCGCTGACTAATTACTATATGCAGAAAATATATTATTCAGACCTGATCGAAAAACTCAATAAGATAAAAACGATGGTCATATATAAAAAGTACGAGCAGTACTTATCCGCGGCGTTCGCCGTGGCCTGCTTTTCAGTCCTGTTCGCCGGCGGCGTGAATGAATTTTTCGCGAGCATGGCGATCGGTTTTCTGGCGCAGATTTTAGTGGAAAGGTTTTCCTTTTTGCAGTTTCCCGCGCAGCTGATCAACCTTCTGGTTTCCGCGTCGATATGCCTCATGGCTACCGCGCTTGTCCGCTACGCATGTTTCTGCAGCGCCGACATTCTCATAGTCAGCTCCATAATGATACTGGTGCCGGGCGTGACCGTCATCAACGCGCTTCGCGAGATCATCGCGGGCGACCTGGTTTCAGGCTCGGCGCGCGGATTCGACGCGCTCATCGTCGCGGCGTCCATAGCGTCGGGCGTCGGCGTCACGCTTAAGATCATATTTTGATAATGAGCAAAGCGAAACGTGGCAATGCCGTGGCAATGCTTTTCATTTTCCCGATGTTTTATTTTTGATTTATTTATAAATAGATGATTTCAGCCGGGCGGAAACGTTTATTCGGAAATGCCCGCCGGAAAACATATTTCGAAAAGTTTTCTTGGAAAGTTATCCTTTACGAGTTTGGCCGCTTTCTTTTTACTCTGCGCGTCGCCGTAACTCGAAACGCTTTTGTAAACCATCAGAGTTAAAAGATAGCGCCGGCCGATTAGTTTCATTAACCGTCCATCCGAAGCGGCGGTTTTGAAAGCGGCGGCTATTTTTTCGCCGGTTTCCGAGCCGCCGGACGCGACGCCGTCCTCGCGCCAGCCGCATTTTTTTTCAAGATAAGATATAAAATCGGCGCTGGTTTTACGGGCCGCCGCGTCTTTTTTTGCCGCTTCGATCGAAGCCAAATATTTATAGCGCAGAAGGCCGGTCAGCTCGATCTTGTGCGCGGGAGCGACGGCGCGTTCCTTTGCGGTCAGAACTTCGGAACCGAGGGCGTGATTGACGAACGAAGAGTAAAGAAGAGCCAGCTGGGAATAATAACTTTTTAAATATTCGTCGCCGGCCGTTTCAAGCAGTTTTTCGAATTCTGAAAAGCGTTTCGGGCATTCTTCGCGCTTCTGGATTATAAAAAATATTTCGAACGCAGTGAGCTCAGCTTCAATCGAATCGAGCCCGGCGCACGCTTCTTTTATTCCGGTGATAACTTCGCGCTCGGAGGGCCTGGAGAGAGCTGAATCGATAGCCGACTTTAATCCGGTGTAGTCTGAACTTCTGCCGTCTTCCTTCGCCGCCGCCGGAAACCTGCACGCTATGCATGAAACGAAAACCAGGATGAAAACGGCCGCGAGGATACCGCGCCGGATCGCAGCAGCAGGCTCGTTCCACACTTTTTTCATCTTGAAACAATGAATTATTCGCATGGAACTTATTATATCACATTTGAATTCCATAGGCAAGCTGTAATGCCCGGAAGTTAAACCGAGTTTTTA
>Ga0209212_1006231_pt1 | contig 13739 bp, 12 predicted proteins | sample RifGroC2_FD_183996 | JGI IMG/M metagenome (GOLD analysis project Ga0209212, IMG submission 183996) | Groundwater microbial communities from Rifle, Colorado, USA - Groundwater C2 (SPAdes) (version 2) | ecosystem: Environmental > Aquatic > Deep subsurface > Groundwater | place: Rifle, Colorado... | reverse complement strand
ATTTTCAATCCTTCCCCTAATAATTCATAGTGCCTTCTGTGAGGACTTTCCCTCCACAGCCAAGTCCATTTAAATATTCAGCCCAATTACCGGATGCCATTGCAGGGTTACAAGTAGTACTCCAAATCCAATTAGCTGTCTGATATTGTGTTCCAGGTAATCCAGCTGCTGCTATGCCGTTAGCATGAACTATAAAGCTAAAAACATCCCTCCCTAATACATTAGGCGGCTTTAAGCCGTTAACATCTATATACAAGCCAGCCCCATTAGAACAACCTGTTTGACCAGAAACTTGATATGTGGCAGTATTACAAGCACTAGTGTACCAATCAAAAGTAATCGTCATACCATTATTCAAAACAGCTCCGTTTTTATTATTAAAATTCCAACCGGTATCAATGCCGGATAAACTTTTAGGATTTGCAAAACAACCATTATCTACAGAATTCCCATCACATTTTTTTATGCAGTTTAATTTTGTACAATATTTGTCTCTAAGTTCAGGACCACAATCAAAAGAAATCAGTTTAATCATTGTTCCGCTGTTTTCTGCCATTAGCTCACCGGTGGCTGTTTTAAGTGTTAAATTAGCCCTCTTTAAACCATTAGTGAAATTGTGTTTGTTCGTTATTGATATAAGAGACGGCACTGTTACAGCAGCTATTATTGCCAGAACTGCCAGCGCAACAAGTATTTCTGTAAGAGTAAAACCTTTTTTTGTTTTCATCATTTGGATAAACTCCTCGACTGAAATTTCAATTTCTCTTAATATTGCTCTGACAAGGGGAACTGCCAAATCTCTGCCCTTATGATTTGGGACTGTTGTTGTTTTTCCGTCAGAATGCCTGAAAAATACATGACTGCCTTTTTGTCTTACTTCAAAAAAACCAAGTTTTAAAAGGATATTTCTAATTATTTTGTAATTTATTACAGGAATAGGAGGCATTTTTAAGCAACCTCTATCTGTTGAACACCTATAAATTTGGGGGTATCTTTTAATAAATCAGGATTTTCCTCAATACAAAGTTCAAGTACTTCTTTAAGGTTTTTATTGAGTTCATCAAGTGTTTCACCCTGTGTATGCGCCCCGACAATTCCGGGAATTAAACCGACATACAGCTTTGTCTGTTCATCATATTCTATATAAGCAGTAAGAGTTTTCATTTTTTATAGCCTTTATAAAATCTTAATTTAACTATAATTTAAGTTTACCAAATTATTCAGGCTTTTGCACAAAAAAATAACTGAAACACATTTGTCATTGCGAGGAGCCTAAAAGAGGCGACGTGGCAATCTACCCGTTATTCTATGGATAGATTGCCACGCTCACTTTATTCGCTCGCAATGACAGCTTTAATTTTGAAAAAATAATAAAAACAGTCGCTTTAATTATCTTCCAAGGTTTACAATGGTATCCATTATCTGGTTTTGAACAGAAAACGCCCTGCTGTTTGCCTCAACGGCTTTTTGAGCGAGAATCATAGCGGCAAATTCGTTTGGGAGATCTACGTTAGAGGCTTCAAGACTTCCTGCGTCAATAGAACCAAGACCGCCCTCACTTCCTATTGCAAAAGTCGGAGTTCCCGCCGCGGCGTTAATAGAAAATAAGTTTCCGCCTATGGACTCAAGTCCTTTAGGGTTAATTACCTGTGCAAGCTGAATTTGCAATTGCGCGGGATCAACAACTTCTCCTGCTGTTTGACTTATATCAGTGCCGGTAATTTCTTCACTGCCTGATGAAGTATATTTTAAGCTTCTTGTCTCTTCGCCCGGTAAAGTTGTTACAGTAAGTCTTGCTCCGTTTGAATATGTAACTTCAAGAGAACCGTTATTGCTTATGGAAAAAGAAGTCGCCTTATAAGTATTAGGCAATTCAGTACCTGTAGTACTGGCTGCGGCTATATCAACTTTTGGAGTATCGGTTAATGCAAGTGTTGTATAAGGACCGCCGCTTTGCGCAAAATTGGCATCAGTAGTGAAAGTGCTTGTATCATCAGCAAAAGTTAAAGTATCAGATCCTGATATTGTTATTATATTTGATGTTGCGTCATAAGATGCTGTACTGGTTCCACCTTCTGCTTCTATAGCGGTATTGATTGAAGCAACTACATCATCATAGCTATCCCCAACGCCTATTGTGATTGATACTGCAGCTCCTCCATTAACTGTTATGTCGAAATCTCCATCATCAGGAAGCGGAGCAACAAATGCATCACTTGTATAGGAAGCATTTAAGCCTACAACCGATGCAAAATCACTTGTGTCATCAGCAAAAGCTACTGTATCAGTTCCTGATATTACTATCTGGTTTGATGAATTTAATGATGCAACGTTAGTTGAGCTAAATGGAGCCCCACTCATTGTTGAATTAATTTTGCCAACAATATCTTGAATTGTATCGGTATCTTCAACTTCAATTGTCTCAGGACCTATACCTGCAACATCAATTGTGAAATTTCCCGGCGTTATAGCTGTAGCTCCGCTAATAGTATTTGTTTCCGTAAGAACTAAAGAAGTAGGCATTTTTACGGTGGTAGTTCCGCCTGTTGAACTTGTTATATCAGAAGTTCCTACAACTTTTAAACCTTTAGGGTTAACAAGATTTCCTTCGGAGTCGGCGGAAAAGTTGCCGGCTCTTGATAACAGTGTTCTGTTAGTGGAATCCATAAGAGTGAAGAACCCTTCTCCCTGAATATTCAAGTCGGTGTTTCTTCCTGTAGTTTGAATAGAGCCTCTTCCGAAATTTTTGCTTATTTCGCTGATTGTAACACCTAAACCGACTTGTTTAGGGTTAGTTCCTCCGGTTGTTGATGTAGGAACGCTTCCGGAAGAAAGTGTGTTTGAAAAAATTGTTTCAAAACTGATTTTGCTTGATTTAAATCCAACAGTGTTAATGTTTGCAATGTTATCTCCGATTACGTCCAACATCGCCTGATTGTTAGTAATACCGGAAATTGTTGTAAATAATGACATTGAAGCCTCCCCTTTATTATATTATTTTTTATAATTTTGTTTTTTCTTTTGTTTTTTTATCATTCTGAGCTTTTCCTGTCATCTTGAGCAAAGCGAAAGATCTGTCTGTCGTTGTTATCTGGACAGATTCTTCGGGCTAAAGCCCTCAGAATGACATGCTGTTATGAACCCGTATCCGCCTCTTTGACGCTTAAAATACTGTTTATTGAGTATTCATTTCCGTTTACTACAACACTTGCTCCGGTAGAGTTAATTTTTGCTTCGCTTACCGTACCAGAAATTGTGTTTTCAGAATCATTCGGATTAATTAAACTTACGTTTTTGCCTATAAGAGAACTTGCCTGCATAATTTGGTTAGAAGAAGCCAGAGATTTGTTAAGCTTTTGAAGTTCGCTGATTTGAGTAAATTGAGCTTGTTGAGACATAAATTGGCTGCTGTCTGTAGGATTTAGCGGATCCTGATTTTTCATTTGAGCCATTAATAATTGCAAAAACGCATCCTGACCGAGTTCACTACTGCCTGTTGTTTTAGATGCTTTTTCAGCTTGTACTTTAGTTGTGTTGTTTGTTATGTCTACTAAAGCGCTGGATGTATTGATATAACTCATTAAAACCTACCCCGTTATACTTTGTAATCAACTCTACCTGTACTCATAACCGAAGATTGTCCGGCTGAAATATTTGATTCATTTGTTTCATTTTCGTTTTCTATTTCTTCGTCAAATTCATATAATTTATCATTTAAAGAAGCTGAAGAGCTGTCTTTTGAATGATTTTGCTTATCAGATTGATAGTTCATGTTTGATGTATTTGCATTTTCTTGTTCTAAATTCTTATAATTTTGCTCTGAATTCATATTTTGATTTGATAAATTGGGTTCTTGAACATTAACAACCATCTTGCCTACATTAATTCCTTGATCAGCCATATTTTGTTTTAATATTTCAAGACCTTTATTTAAAATATCTTTAACTTGATGATTTTCAGCCGTAATTTGAGCTGTTAAAACACCATTTTGAGAAACAAGATTAATATTTACTTTGCCAAGATTTTCCGGTCTTAAAATAATATTAATTTGGGATTTGCCTGACGCATCCAACGAAATTTTATCTTTAAGCTGGTTAAGAACAGAATTTTCAAGAGTTTGCGGTTGTTTTGCGTTTAAAATTTTGTCAAATTGAGAAGTTTTTTGAAGGTCAATTTTTTGTAAGTTGTCTTCATTCGGCAATGCAGCCTGATTTTGATTAATATTTGTTTTTAGTTCCTGTTGAGTTTGTTTTTGATTTTGGTTTTTTTCATCGGAAGTCATTTTTGAGGAAGAATTATTGACTTCAATATTTGTGATAACGGGTTTTGCATCCTGATTATTAATAGTTTCAGCCAATTTCTCGGATACGGGTTTTAAAGTTTCAGTCTGCGGCTGTTTAATTGTATTGTTCAGTTTGTTTAAAACCTCTTCTGAGGCTAAAATTTCGGGTTTTTGAACTTGTTTTATCGCTTGATCTGTAATTTTCGTTTCAGTTTTTTTAAGTTCTTCAGGATTTATTTTAGCTATTTCAGGTTGATCTTCGGAATTTTCTTCAGCTTCAATATCAACAGGCTGTTGTTGTAAAAGGTTTTCCGCTTGTTTATTAATTATTTTTTCGTTTGCGATTTGTTTTTGAATGTCTGTTAATTCTTCAGGGAGATTATTTCCCGAAGAATCTGTTGTAAGTTTATTTTGTAATGAAACATTTGTTGTTATTTGTTGTTGTTCAGCATTTGGAATTACATTGGTATTTAGAATGTTATTTTGCGCGGCAATATTAGGATTATTTGAATTAATATTTTCGGCATTTTCAGTTTTGACATCATTTACTTCGGAAATTGCGTCTTTTTTGTCTTCTTTAGTTTCGGAAACAAGTTCTTTAGCTTCGGAAATCGCGTCTTTTCTGTCTTCTTTAGTTTCGGAAACAAGTTCTTTGTTTTTGGAAATTGCGTTTTTTCTGTCTTCTTTAGCACTGGAAACTGTTTCTTTAGTTTCGGAAATAATTTCTTTTTTATCTTCTTTAGCTTCAGAAACGATTTTTTTCGTTTCTGATTGCACTCTTTTTTTAATTGGAGTGTCAATATTTTTGTTAGAATCCAATTTATTATAAAAACCTTCGTACTCGGATTTAAATTCCTTTGACTTAAAGTTTTTATTTTCGTTACGTTGTTCTAAATTTTTGTATGAGAATTTTTCTGTTTTATCAAAAGAAAAGTTATAGCTTTTGTTGGCTGATTCAAAAACATTTAAAAACCCGGAACCATTGTCTTTTGAACAATTTTTTTGAGCATAATCATTATCTTTGATATTAAAATCAAATTTAACAGTATCAATTAAATTTTTAATAGTCATTTTTTACCCTCAACAAAATAAATCCCCGAATTTTTTTATCCCCGCTTTGCATATCTGCATGTTGCTATTTCATCAATTATTAACATTTCATGTTTGTTTATGTTTTCTTTAAATTCTTCTAGAGCTTTCTCCTTTAGTTTTTCCATAACTTTTAGTGCTTTTAGTGCTTCCAGCATCAGCTTATTTTTTTCTTCAAGCTCTTTTTCCGCTATTTCTATTACTACTTTTTGTTTTTTTATGCTTTCTTTAATTGTGATTATGTAATTTTGATGAATAAATATGATTGTATTATCTATCCCTCCGCTGTCTAAAGTTTCTTTAAGGCTTAAGACAGTTTCATCGAGAATCTTAATAAAATTTGCCAGAACAAGATTTTCGCGGTGAAGTCTGTTTTTGGCTTTAGCAAAATTAAGCTGACAATCTTCAAGTTTTTTTTGCCGAGCATCAAGAACACTTTGCAGTCTGAATTTAAAACCTTTCACCCATTAACCTCGAACCCACCAATTTACACATAAAAACATGTATGTATATAGAGATTAACGCATGCACAGGGTCTGTTCATCCCCTAAAAAAAGTATTTGAATTTTTGATATAATTTGAAGCTGTAATGCAAAAAACATGATTTTTTACAAAAAAATCTATAAATAGTATTGAAAAACAATATAAAATAATAATTTATATTAAATTTTTGTTATATTGTCGATATTTTATAGGATGAATAGTATATTTTTAGTATAATATATTAAACTAAAAACCTATTTTATAAGCATGCAGATGATTACAAGGTGTAATTTTGAATAAATCAATTTTTATAGTTGAAGATGAATCGGATATGCTGGATTTATTGGCTTTTATCCTTACAAAAGAAGGATTTAAAGTTTTTAAGTTCAATAGAGCAGACTTTGCTTTGACAAAAATGGAAGCTATAAGACCGGATCTGGTTCTTCTTGATGTTATGCTGCCTGATATGAGCGGACTCGAAATGTGCAAGAAAATAAAAGACAATCCGAAAACTTCGGATATCCCTGTAATTTTGCTCACTTCAAGAAATGATGATTATGATGTTATTATGGGATTTAATTTTGGTTGTTCTGATTATATAACAAAACCGTTTAACGAAAAAATTCTTATAGCAAGGATAAAAGCCGCAATAGTTAAATCATGTAAAGATTGTAATTGCAGTTCGAAAAATAATGGAGTTGTTGAAATTGGTAAATTGATAATTGATTTTTCAAGATTTGAAGTATCAATTAAAAATAAACTTATTGATTTAACACCTCTTGAATTTAAACTTTTGCATTTTTTAACAAAAAACCAGAATAAAGTTTTTACCAGACAACAATTATTTAGAGAACTTTATGAAAATAATGATAACCGAAGTGATAGAGCTATAGATATTTTGATTAACAGGATAAGAAAAAAAATAGGCTCATATGGAAATAATGTAGAATCTATTTATGGTGTAGGATATAGTTTTAAAATTTCCAAAGAACAGGAAATAGGAAATTGCAAAGCAATTTAGATAAAGAAATAAAAATATCTGACAGAGAAAAACTTCTAAGAAAAATAATTACAACTGTAAGAAGTACTATAGATATTGATGAAATGCTTACAATAATATGTGATGAGGTGGGAAAGACTTTTAATGCAGATAGAGCTTCGATTATTCAATGTAATGACAAGAAAGATTATACAAATTGGTCTTTAAAAAGAGAATATACAGCTTTTGAAACTGTAAAAACACATAAACAAGTTAATATAGATAAGGGTATCAGCTTGTTTTGGGTAGAGATGCTTTATAAACGCGGCAATAAAAGCCATTATATTGAAAATGTTCCTGAAACAACCCTTCCTGAACCTATAAACTCCAATTATCGGAAGCTTGAAGTAAAAACCATGCTTGGAATTTCTATTGAAAAAGATGATGATAAATGGGGCGGGCTATTTTTATCAAATACAAGAAGTTATGATAAGTGGACTAAAGAAGAAATAAAACTTCTGGAAGATATATCAGATCAGATATTCACTGCAATTAAACAGGCAGAGTTATATAAAAAAGTTCAGGAAACCGCTAAAAGAGAAAAATTAATCAGAGAAACAATATTATCTTTGTTTTCTTCAATTAGTTCATTGAATATAAAAGATGTTTTTAAAGCAATTGTTACAGAAATAGGAAAACTTTTTGAAGCAGACAGATGCTTTTTTGCAGAATATGATGCTGATAATAACACTATGTTTCCTCAGGATGATTATAAGGAATATAATTCAGATAAAACTATAAAACCCGCGTATTCAAGAAAAAATAAAAAAGAAGAATTAGCGGAATTAATAGAAATTGTGATTCATCAAAAACAAATCATAAAGGTAGAAAATACCGCTGAAGTAAATTTCCCTGAAGAAACAAAAAAACTGTTAGATGATCTTTCTATTAAATCTTTTGTAGGACTTCCTATATTTTTAGGTGAAACACCTTTAGGAACACTGGTTTTGCATTATGTTAAAGATTATAAACAATTTAACCGGAATGAAATTGACACATTGCATACTATAGCTACTCAATCAGGGATTATTATTAATCAGGCAAAACTTTATAAAAAAGTTCATGAAACCGCTAAAGAAGAAAAAATGCTGGCGGAAATAATGGCAGTTATTAAAAGTAATCTTAAAATTGATGAAATTTTTATGATAATTTGTGGGCTTTTGTCAAATTTTTATGATGTTAACAGGATAATAATTTCAAAACTTGATACAGAAGAAAACAAATTAAATATTTTAAAAGAATGCAGTAAAAAAAATGATAGTAATGATTGTAAATTAACTGCAAAAAGTAAAGAATATTTTTACGAAAAAATAATTAAAAATAAAAATTTAATAATTAATGACACTGAAAATGCAGATAATCCGAAATATTTTCTGAAAGATCTTAAATTAATGAAGATAAAAGCATTTATGATGGCTTCGATGTATATTAACGAAAATGAAACAGGTGTAATTATTATTCAGGATACTAAAAAAAATAGCTGGCAACAGGAGGATGTTAATTTTTTATTAAGGATTGCTGATTATATTTTAATAGCAATAAAAGAATCCAATCTTTATAATCAATCAGAATTTATATCAAATGCAGCTCATGAGCTAAAAACCCCCCTTTCTGTTATAAACGGATATGCCGGCGCATTATTAAATCTTGAAAAACCTGATTGTGAAACGACAAATAGGTTTTTGCATATCATAAAAAATAACTCGGAAAGATTAAATAAGCTTATAGATAATTTATTGTTTATTTCAACTATAGAAAAAAAACTTAATGATGAAAAATTGGCTTTTGAAGAATTAAAAGTTGTAGATTTAATTGAAAATTCAATTCAATTTTGTGATGAAAAAATTAAATTGAAAAATATTAAAATTGAAAAAAATATAGAAAATATTGTTATAAAAAAAGCAAACACCATACTTTTACAACAGTTAATGATTAATTTGATTACAAATGCGGTAAATTATAGTAAGACACATTCAATAATCAGATTAAATACAATAAAAAATGATAAAGAAATATTAATAAGTGTAGAAGATAATGGTTGTGGAATAAAAAAAGAACATATATCAAATATTTTTGAACGGTTTTATCGTGTAGATAAGTCAAGAAGCAGGGAAACAGGCGGAATTGGACTCGGGCTTAGTATTTCAAAACTTATCAGCAAAATACATGGCGGGTACATAACTGTAGAAAGTGTTTTTGGTAAGGGAAGCATTTTCATCTTGCATTTGCCGGAATAGAAATTTGTCGACAAGGTAGTCAAGAAAGACATGATAACAAATTTAGTCCGTTAAATTTTGTCATTTCAACTGTTTTCGGAATAGTTAAAAGTTTTACATTTGAGAAATATTTTAGAAAATTTTTAGAAAATATAAAATGTTATATTCATTTTATGAGTAAAAAGTCGAGTATATATTTTGGAAATACGATTTCTAAATAAATTATTATTGAAAGGAAAAAAATGGTAACTGAAGTACTTTTATCAAGGACAGAAAAAGGGTTTGATGCTGACAAACCGATGTTTCCCATTAGTGTAATAGCTGATCTTCTTCAAGTTCATCAAAGAACATTGAGAATCTACAATGAAGAAAAAATCCTTGTTCCTGAAAGATCACCTAAAAACCGCAGACTCTATTCATTTAATGACATTGAAAGAGGTAAATTTATTCAGTATATGTCAAGAGAATTGGGCATAAATATAATTGGAATCAAAATTATTTTTGAACTTTTAAAGCAGCAAAATATTAAAGCTGAAGATCAAAAAGCATTTATTGATGAAATTGCTAAAAATATTAATATAACTTATGAAATACAGCAACAAAATAAAGAAAAACTTTCAAGAAGAGGAAGAAAACCCGCGCCTATCGCTTAATTTCCTTGAATAATGTGTGCTAAAGCTTCTATGGATGGCTTTCTAAGACAATAACTTTTGATTAGAGAGTCAGTCTTTTTTGAGTTATCTAAAGTACATGGAACACCCGTATTTATTAGAATTACGGGTGTTTTTATTTTTTTTATCAATTCAAGCTGATTTTTGAAAAAAATAGAATTATATTCAACAAAAATTACTGCATCAAAATTTTTTGTCAGGTTTAAAATATTTTCGATTTCTTCTTTTTCGGGATTAAGTGAATAAATAAGTTCTTTGTGCTTGATTTCTTTAAGAAAATCAGAAATTTTTGAGGAATCTTTCGAGAGATTAAATATTTTTGATTTGTCAGGAGATAAAATCAAGAAGTTTTTATCTTTTTTCAAGGGAATTAAATTTCCTTTTTGCGCTATTTTTATTGATTTTATAGCTATTTTGTTAATTTGTTCATTGCTGTGTACTGTCAAATGATTAGATTGCTTCGCCGCTTTGTTCGCAATGACAGTTGTGTCTATAATTCCGTATTTTTCTTTGATAAAAAGTATTTTTTCGACGGATTCATTTATTCTTTCAATAGAAATCAAACTATTTTCAACAGCATTTACAAGTTCATTAATAAGTTTAAGGATTTCATCATCGGAATTTCTGAATATAAATAAATCTATACCTGCGTTAATTCCTTTTATGCAGGCATCAAGATAATTATAATGCTTGCTTATTCCGCCCATTACCATATCGTCGGAAATTATAAGCCCTTTGTAATTTAATTTTTCTTTTAAATAATTCGTAATTATTTCAGATGACAAAGAAGCAGGAATGTTTTTTGGTTTCACCCACCCCCTACCCCCTCCCTTAAGGGAGGGGGTGGTTAGTTTTTTTGACCTCGCTACGTAGTCTTTGGCTGTTAGCTCGGTCATGTTTTTTATATAAGGAAAATTTTTATAAAAAACATGCGCTATCATCAGGGCATCTAATCCATTATTAATAGCCCTTTTAAAGGGCTTTATATGAATATTTTCAAGCTCTTCAAAAGATAAATCCGCAACAGGCATGTCAAGATGAGAATCCACAGAAGTTTCGCCATGCCCGGGGAAATGTTTTCCGACAGGAATAATATTATTTTCAATAAAAGTTTTATAAACCGGCTCTGAATATTTAATAACAGCTTCGGCATTGCAGCCAAAGCTTCTTACGCCAATAATAGGGTTGTCTTTATTTGTATTAACATCAAGAACAGGCGCAAAATTCATATTTACACCCATAAATTTTAATTCTTCCGCCATAATTTGTGTATGGCTTTTAATAAGCCCGGGATTTTGAGTTGACGCAAGCGCCATAGCTGTAAGATAATCAATTTTGTTTTTTATATTGATAGTTCTTTCAACAAGCCCGCCTTCCTGATCAATACTTATAAAAAGTGGCATTTTAGATATATCTTGTAATTCTTTTGATAAATCCCGAATTTGATTATAGGAAGCAATGTTTTCCGCAAATAATATAACTCCTCCAAGCCCGTTTTTTGCTAAATTTTGAATATTTTTATTTTTGGAATTTAAACAAGTTCCTGAAAACCCCAAAATAAACATCTGTGAGAGCTTTTCTTTTAAGGATAAATTGTTTATTTCAATAGAGGATAATTTCAAATCAATATTGTTTAAGGTGTCGAGGTGAGGGGGCGAAGCCCCCTCACCGAACTGTCTCCCCCCTCCTCTAGGAGGGGGGCAGGGGGGTGGAGATATAAAATCATTCATTTTTTTATTATTATCAATATTTTTCATAAATCATATTTTTAAGTGAAGAAAAAACCTTTCATTTTGGTGTAATCTGATTATACATTATAGAGTACAAAATTTTTTATCTTGGGGAAAATATTTTGAGATCATTTGTAAAATCTACAATTTTAATTCTTATAATTCTTGTGGTATCTGTTATTTTTATTTCACCGCAAGCGGTTGCCGTAAAAAAATCAAAGAAAAACGCCATGACTCCGGAAGATCTTGATAAACTTACAGTTTCTGTAAACAGACTGGTAAAAAAAGTTTATTCGGTTTCTTTATTTGCTCCGTCAGATAACGATGAACTTTTTGAATCAAAAATGAAAGTGGATATAGAAATTCAGGGAGAATCTCCCGATCCTGCATTTGCGGATCTTGTCTATAAAATTGCTTTTATTCTTAAAGAAAGAGAATTTAAAGAGGATTCGATTGAATATTATAGAACTGTAATGGATAAATTTCCTGATTCGCCTTATGTAGCAAAAGCAGCAGAAGAACTTCGCAAGCTTGGTGTAAAACTTGATACCGGTTCTGAAGAAGATACAGGCGAAGAATAAATATAATCTTAAATGAAAATCCCGATTCCTTTAATCGCACATTCGGCTTTCAAAGTTGGAATCGGGATTTTCTATATAATATACCTTTTTAAGGTTAGATTCTTTTTCTTATATATTCAATATATCATTAGTTTAAATAAACATCATCCCCCGCAAGTGCTAAATTTAAAATCACTCTTGCTTAGTGAATTGACAAAAGACTTATTGCGGCAAGCAAATTGTTGAATAAATGGGCAAAAATTCCGGGCATTACAGAGCCTGTATAATATTTTGTTATTCCCAGAATTAAACCTATTGTTGTAACTGCAACCAGAGCTGCATTATAGTCAAGATATTGAGAATGAGAAACTCCAAAAATTAATGCGGTTATTAGAATGCCGGGAAATGCGCCCAAAGTTTTTACAAGTGCAGGCTGCATAAACCCCCTGAAAAAGATTTCTTCAATTATTGGTGCAATAAAAATAGCAAGGAAAATTATTGCCATGATTTTGTCTTCCGGCATTAATGTGTACGGATTTTGTTTAGAAACTTCGCCTAAATGAGAAAAAATAAAACTTATTAGAGTTGTACACAAAACAATTGCTATAGCTGCCAGAATGCCCTGTTTGAAAAAATAAGGAGTCTTGTGAAAATATATCCCGAAAGCCTCTTTAAACGGAATTTGATATTTTATTGTAACGACAGCATAGACAATTCCCAGCGTAGCAAGTGAAACAGCAATCTGTAAAAGAGCAGTAAAAAGACCAATATTCATATCAAGACTTGCATATAGAAAAATCCCTATAAAGATTAAGGAAACGACAAAAACAAGAACATAAGCGAAAATTACGTCAGAAATTTTCCATGGCACATGTTCATCAAGTCTTGAATTAAGTATAGTAAGTCCCAATTTGTTTTTTCCACTCATAATATAAAATCTTCTCTATTATTAATATTTTTTTTATTCTGAAGAAACCTGCAAAGCTGACTTAAGGATGAGAATCTATAACAATGACAATCGGACAATAAACTGATATTATTATCTTATGAGAAAATTGATGCTTTTACTATTGGAAATTACTATAGGTATCTTGCTGTTTAGTTTATTACTCTTTGTGGGGATAAATAAATTTAAAGAGCATATTTATACACAGCCTACTTATACTGTAACTTTTAAAGATGTTGACGGGCTAAGTGTAGGCTCACCTGTTAGATTGATGGGAAAACAGGTTGGAAATATTATTAAACTTGAACTTTATGAATCTGAAATTTATGTAACATTTAGAATTGCAGAAAAAAATATAGTGATTCCTGACGAATCAATTGCCAGTATTCAGTTTACAGGTCTTGCAGGCTCAAGATCTCTCGAAATTATGCCTCAAAAAAGAAAATTTTCAATAAATAAAAATATAATTTATGCTCAAGAACCTGTGAGAATAAATTCTATTTTGCAGGTACAAACAACTATTTTTGAAAATGTGCTTGAGTTTTGCAGGGGAATGTTAGCCTTTTTAAGTAAAAACAGTATTGATTCGACTAAAAAGAATCTAAAAAACACTTCTGAATATATGCAAGAGACAAATCAATCCTTGGATGAAACATTTAAAAATATTAAAAATTCGAGTTCGGATTTATCCAAAAACACTAAAGAAATTCAACAATTTATGAA
>Ga0209212_1006229_pt1 | contig 13741 bp, 8 predicted proteins | sample RifGroC2_FD_183996 | JGI IMG/M metagenome (GOLD analysis project Ga0209212, IMG submission 183996) | Groundwater microbial communities from Rifle, Colorado, USA - Groundwater C2 (SPAdes) (version 2) | ecosystem: Environmental > Aquatic > Deep subsurface > Groundwater | place: Rifle, Colorado... | reverse complement strand
TTTTTCAAGCAACTTAACCTTTTTCCCATCGAATATTCCCTTAACAGATATCACAAACATCCTCCCAAAAAAAGAAATGCCGATGCTGTAAAAATAACAAATTTTTTCTGTATCATGATAGCCTCCGGAATCGGTTTATTCAGGCTATTTTCCTTGAGATTTAATGCGGAGTATAAAGCATTCAAAAAATTATTGCAATATTAAAAATCGGAATAAACACGAAGGGGAAAAAACAGTTTTTGACAGAAAATATCCAAATTTTAACTTGACAAGAATTTCTAACGCTGTTATGATTAACTCCGAAATTTATCCATAGATATATTTCATGGCAATTAGTGATAGGTTATCCAGCCTAAAGTTAGCATAGCTGTAAGCTAACCTTTCCTTGCTTTTTTTGATTCTGAAATTTTCCAAGGTCGTGAATTAACCGTATCAATACCTCTTTCGTATAGTCACAATACTTTACTTTTGTTTTCCACAATTTAAAGAAATAAATTACAAATAAATATTTATCGATAGATCTCCTCATTTCATCTTGCCCGGCAAATGCCTGTCTGTTTTGGTCGGAACGTTCCTGAGCGAAATTACTTGGTTTGATGGCACGAGAGGCTTTACATAATTAACAGCCGTTATTTATATCATTAACAGAGAATGCCAGAGCGATTCTTTATCTTAGATGGACATTCACATTGTTACCAGGCATATTATGCTATTACGGCAAAGCTTACAACACCTGACGGGAAACCGGCAAATGCAGTGTATGGATTTACGAGGATGTTGCAAAAGTTGCTCAGGGAGCATCACCCTGAGTATGTAGTAGTGGTATTTGACACAAAATATGCCACTCATAGACATAACAGTTACGCTGAATATAAAGCAAACCGTAAACCAACGCCTGATGAGTTACAGGCGCAGATTCCCTTAATTTATAAGGTCGTCAGGGCGTACAATATTCCTATTTATGCAGCCAGGGGTTATGAGGCTGATGATATCATTAGCGCCCTGGTAAAAAAACTATCCGAAAAAAACCTTGAAATCATCATAGCGACTTCAGACAAAGACATGGAACAATTATTAAGTCCACAAGTAAAGATATATAATGCAAAAAAAGGGGTGATGATCGACCAGGAAACCCTTTATAGGGAAAAAGGCATTCGTCCGGAACAGGTAGTTGACGTTCTGTCCCTTTCGGGAGATTCCTCGGACAATGTGCCCGGCGTGCCAGGCATTGGCAATAAAACTGCATTGGAACTTATCCAAAAATGGGGGTCTCTGGAATCCGTCCTTTCAAGCATCGATCAAATTTCCGGAAAGAAAAGGCAAGAAAATTTAAGGGTATTTTCTGATCAGGCAAGGCTTTCTCAAAAACTTATAAAACTTTATAGCGAAATCCCTATCCCGATTGATATGAATGCCTGCAAGTTAGATACGACTGAAAACACTAAACTCAAAAAACTGTTCAGGGAATTTGGATTCAATACACTCCTTGCAGACATGGTTGCAACGGCAAAGACCGAGGAAACACAGTATCACCTTATAAATACCGGCGAAAAGTTCCATGAATTCCTTGAGCAATTAAAGAATCAGAAAGTATTTTCCATCGACCTGGAAACAACCAACGTCAAGCCCCTCAAGGCTCAGATTGTGGGTATTTCATTTTCCTGGCAAGCGAAGGAGGCGTATTACCTGCCTTTGATGACGCCGAATGGAATAGAACATTTGGATGCAAACACCGTGCTTCCAAAAATACGAGCAGTGTTAGAAGACGAAAACATCAAGAAAATTGGTCAGAATATTAAATACGATCTCCTTGTGCTCAGAAATAATAATATTCACTTACAGGGAATTGCATTTGACTCTATGATTGCTTCATACTTACTGAATCCCGTGAAAAGAAATCATAACCTGGACGACATCGCCTTGGAGTATTTGTCGTATAAAACAATTGCCACCTCAGAATTAATTGGTTCAGGGAAAGAACAGATTACGATGGATCGGGTAGCGGTTGACAAGGTCTGCCAATATGCCTGTCAGGACGCCGATGTTGCATACCGGTTGGCAAATATCACAGAACCACTGCTAAAAAAAGAAGGACTATGGCATCTGTTCCAGAATATTGAAATTCCCCTGATTTACGTTTTGGCAGAGATGGAATGGAATGGGATCACGCTGGAAACCCATGTTTTAAAAGAGATGTCCTGCCGGTTAACCACAAAATTACAGCAACTCGAAAAGGAAATTTATGCTTCAGCCGGATACGAGTTTAATATTGATTCGCCCAGGCAATTGAGTGAAATTCTCTTTGAAAAGCTCGAATTGCCGCGTTTGCGAAAAACCAAAACGGGTTCATCGACAGATGCAAACGTCCTGAGCACCCTTGCATGGCGTCATGCCTTGCCAAAATTAGTGCTGGAATATCGACAACTCACCAAGTTAAAAAATACGTATGTCGATGCCTTGCCGGCCATGATAAATCAGAGCACAGGCAGGGTACATACTTCGTTCAATCAGACAGTGACGGCCACAGGACGACTCAGCAGCAGTGAGCCTAACCTTCAAAATATTCCCATTCGGACTGATATTGGGAGGGAAATCCGACGTGCCTTTGTTCCTTCTGAAAAAGACACTGTCTTTTTATCGGCTGATTATTCACAGATAGAATTACGTATTCTTGCACATTTTTCTGAAGATGCTGCTTTGATAACGGCGTTTCAACAGGACAAGGATATCCATTCAGTTGTGGCCTCTGCCATTTATAACGTACCAATAGAAGGCGTGACCTCAGAGATGAGACGTAATGCAAAGGCAGTTAATTTTGGAATCATTTATGGACTCAGTGAATTTGGGCTTTCCAGGGACACCGGACTGACCCTGGAAGAATCCCGGGAGTTTATCAATGCCTATTTCAGTTTATATCACGGAGTTAAAAAATATAGAGATACGGTTATAGAAGAAGCAAAAGCGTGTGGTTATGTACAAACGCTTTTTAACAGAAAACGGTCTGTTCCTGATATTCATTCCGAAGACAAAAAACGCAGAAACCTTGCAGAACGCATTGCAGTCAATACGATTATTCAAGGCACTGCGGCTGATTTAATCAAGGTCGCCATGAATAACATCCATGCAAAACTGAAGAAGGGTGAGTATGGGGCAAAGATGATACTCCAAATACATGACGAATTACTCTTTGAAGTAAAGGAAAACAAACTAGCGTCAACACGTTCCATGATACAAGAGGAAATGAGTCATGCAGTCACCCTGAACGTTCCCGTAAAGATAAACATAAAGACCGGGAAAAACTGGATGGAAACAGAGTGAACCGTCACCCCAAGATCATTGGCATAACAGGCGGCATATCGAGCGGAAAGAGCACCATCGGTCGCATGCTTGCTTCCATGGGGTCAGAATATATCGATGCCGATGAGATGTGTCATCGACTGTTTCTTGTTCAAGAACTAAAAAATAAGATTGTGGAAAGGTTTGGAAACACTGTTCAGGATATCTATGGCAAAATTGATCGCTCAAGACTTGCGGAAATTGTGTTTCAGGACAAGACATGTTTAGATGACCTCTGCAGCATCTTGCATCCCATTGTCATTGAGCGGATAAAATCAAAGATTGCTGAAATTGAAAACCAGGGGAGACGAAAGGCTATTGTCATCGACGCTGCATTGTTAGAGGAATCAGACCTCTGCTTGATATGTGATTTCATTATTTTTGTAAATACCAGCAGAGATCACAGATTGGAACGAAGCAAAACCAGCAGGCATTGGAAAGAGGAGGAATTAGACAAAAGAGAACGTTTCCAAATGGCTTTGGAAAATAAAAAAAAGAAGGCAGATTACATTATTGACAATAATTTTACGGTAGACAACACCTTTAGACAAGTAAAGGAGTTCTGGCAACTCTACATCGAAGAAATTTAGTTTAAAATTAAGGAGGAACATTTTATGGCAGTAACGAGCGGTAAAAAAGAACCTGTAGTTGTAGATCAGGAAACAAACGAAAAATACGAAGAAATTAAACGGGGAGAAATGCACATCACGGAATTGCAAAAGATGACTATTAAAGAGTTACAGGAAACAGCAAAAAGAGAAGGTATTAAAGAGTACACAGGGCTGAAAAAACAAGACCTGATCTTTAAAATTCTTAAAGAAAGGGTCAATCAGAATGGTCTTATGTACGGAGAGGGCGTTGTAGAGGTGCTTCCGGAAGGATTTGGATTTTTACGGTCGCCTGATTACAATTACTTACCCTGCCCAGACGATATCTACATCTCCCCTTCTCAAATCCGTCGATTCGGGATAAGGACGGGAGCGGTAGTATCAGGTCAGATCAGACCGCCCAAGGATACGGAGAGGTACTTTGCATTGTTGCGGGTAGAGGCTATCAATTTTGAGAATCCGGAGATTATGGGTGAAAAGATTGTTTTTGATGATCTGACTCCTTTACACCCCTCAGAAAGACTCTTTTTAGAAAAAGACTCCGCCGAGCTTGAAACAAGGATTATGGACCTGGTTACCCCTATTGGAAAGGGACAAAGAGGTTTAATTGTAGCGCCTCCGCGTACGGGAAAAACCGTGTTACTACAAAAAATTGCAAACAGTATTACAAAGAATCATCCTGAGGTTTATTTGATTATCCTGTTAATCGATGAAAGGCCTGAAGAGGTAACTGATATGGATCGATCCGTTGACGCTGAGGTCATTGGATGAACCTGCCAGTCGGCACATTCAGATAGCCGAAATGGTAATTGAAAAGGCAAAGCGGATGGTTGAATACGGCAGGGACGTCGTCGTTTTGCTTGACTCCATTACCCGGTTAGCACGTGCATACAATACCGAAGTCCCTCACAGCGGAAAAATCCTTTCAGGCGGTGTGGATGCCAGTGCACTCCAGAAACCCAAGAGATTCTTCGGCGCAGCAAGGAATATTGAAGAAGGCGGCAGTCTTACCATTATCGCGACAGCTTTGATAGATACGGGGAGCAGGATGGATGAGGTTATCTTTGAGGAATTCAAGGGCACAGGTAACATGGAACTTCATCTGGACAGAAAATTGGCAGACCGCAGATTATTCCCGGCTATTGACATTACCCGTTCTGGCACCCGAAAGGAAGAATTGATCGTAAACCCTGATGAAATCAAACGTATGTGGATGCTCCGAAAGGTGCTCAATGAAATGAATCCCGTCGAAGCCATGGAACTGCTCAAAAACAGGCTGGCAAAATCAAAGACCAACGCCGAATTCCTCATGACCATGAATATTACGTAATTGGAATGAGAATCACTAAAGGGAACGTCTTATTGAACGATACCTTTAGATTTCGCATATACAATACCTGCGGGCATGGAAATTAAACCAGGCATTCGGCGACTTTACCAACAGCCCGCGAAATTTGCGAAGGTCACGAAAATCTGTCCTGATAGGTTCTGAAGATACCCCCTTTCGTGTTTTTTCGTTTGTTTCGTGGGTATAAGTAGCTTTGAAATTTCTGTATATTAATTTACTTTCCCATTAGCAATCGATGGTGTATAATTATTACAAAATATTTATAAATACTTTAGTTTATAAGAATGATTTCTTGCATAGACATTGATGAACATTGTCGCTAATCCTTGTTCTTTCCGCATTTCCATTCCCATTCCGAATCCTTTTCGCAACCCTTTTAAATCCTTTATGTTTTTGTTTTCGTATTCATGAGAAAGGGCTCCTGAATGAAACTGACCGTAAAGCTTATAATAACCTGTGTCCTGGCTGCTTTAATTCCTACAACGGCGCTTAGTTGTTTGAATTATTTTTCCGCAAAAAAAGTACTGAAAAACCAAACACTTGAATATGTCGCTCTCATCTCAGAAGCAAAAGAGGGTCAACTGTATGGATTTATTGAAACGGTAAAAAACCGCGCTATAGATTTTTCCGCTGATGGCGTTATACGGAGGAGTATGCGTGAGATGAAAGCGCTGGATGCAGGAGACCCACCTTATACACAATTGCAAAAATCCCTAACCGACCACTTACGGCATAAGATGCCACTCGATAAAAGTATTCGTTCTATTTGTATTGCAGACGTGTCCGGCAAGAAAATTGCCTCAACTGACGAAACTACGATTGGTACGGAGGTAATGGAGAATGATTACTTTATCCAGGGAATGAAAGGTGTTTACATAAGTGATGTATATGTCTCGCACGATATTTCAAAGCAGGATAACCCCTGCCAAATTTCTGTTACTGCGCCTATTACGGATGAAGGGACAGAGACGATCCTTGGGGTAATTATCAATTGCTATGATACCACAGAACTTAACAAGATTATATCCGGAAGGTTTCAAATAGAGCGAGGAGCTTCTTCTGCTAAGCCGGTAAAGAGCGAAATACTCGATGTTTACCTTGTTAATAAGAAAATGGTGATAATCACTCCTTCGATATTCAGCAGTGAAGTTATGAGGCAGAGAGTTGAGACATTGCCTGTGATTGAATGTGCCGCCGGCAGAGAGACAACGGCCATTTATAAGAATTGTCTCGGCGACGTGGTAATTGGGTCTGCTATGTGCATTCCTTCAACGGGGTGGACTCTTTGTGTGGAAATGAATGCAAAGGATGCATTCCTGCCGGCAGTATCTTTAAGGAATCGCACAATTCTCCTGAGTATTCCAATGGCGATCCTCGCCATTTTCTTTGCATATCTGGTCTCCAGACGATCTCAATCTGTGATACGGGAAAGCGAAGAACGTTTTAAGGCATTTATGGACAATAATCCCTCATTGGCATTCATGAAAGATGAAGATGGCCGTTATGCTTATGTGAATGCGACTTTTATGCATAAATATAAGACTATGCTTGGTAAAATTCTCGGAAAGACAGATTTTGATTGCTGGCCTGAATGTGCGGAACAATTACGCAAAAATGATAAAGCCGTCCTCTCGACAGATAAAGCGGTTGAATTTTATGAAACTGTTCCAACAATAGACGGCATTCTGCGTGATTGGCTGGTGTTTAAATTTCCTGTAAAAAGTCATTCAGGGAAAAGGTATCTCGGAGGCGTGGCGATTGATATCAGCGAGAAGAAAAAGGCAACTGAAGAAGTACGGAAAAGTCAATCCCGGCTTTCTGAGGTGCAGCGAATCGCCCATATTGGAGATTGGGAATGGGACATAGTTAACAATATGACATTTGAATCGGAGGAGTTTTTTCATATCTGCGGTTTCGTCCCACAGGAATACAAGAATACGTTCCAGTCATTCTTAAATTGTGTACACCCCGACGAGAGAAAATATGTAAGGCAGTCTGTTTGTGACGCCTTACGCAATGAAAAACCTTACGATGTCGAGTTTCGCATACTTCGTAAAGATGCAACGGTACGCTTTGTCCACGAAAAGGCCGAAGTAATATTCGACAGGGCAGGAAGAGCGGTCCGAATGGTTGGAATGATACAGGATATCTCCGAGCGAAAGAAGATGGAAAACCAGCTTCGTAAATTATCTCAGGCAATAGAACAGAGTCCGAGTTCAATTATGATTACTGATATCGAGGGAAATATCGAATATGTCAACCCGAAATTTTCCGCACTAACGGGATACGCTCTTGAAGATGTCGTCGGGAAGAATCCTCGTTTTCTAAAATCCGGTGAAACGCCACCGCAGGAATACTCACACTTGTGGAATACCATTACCTCCGGAGGAGTATGGCGGGGAGAATTTCATAATAAAAAGAAGAATGGTGAGTTGTACTGGGAATCTGTATCCATTTCTTCTGTAAAAAACCCTGAAGGAATTTTCACCGGTTTTATGGCAATTAAGGAAGATATCACCGAGCACAAGCAAATCGAAAGGCGAAAGAGCGCTCAGTATGCGGTAACACAAGTTCTGGCAGAATCCGCTACGCTTGATGAAGCCTCTCCAAAAATCCTCAAAGCGATATGTGAGTGCCTTGAATGGGACATTGGGGAACTTTGGTTGATCGATCAACAGAGGTGCGTGTTGCGGTGCACGGAGATTTATCATTTGCCATCAGTCAAAACACCGGAGTTCCATGCAGCGAGCAGGAAAATTACCTTTCCACATGGCGTTGGACTGCCTGGCCGTGTCTGGACCAGCCGCAAACCACTATGGATCGCCGACATTATTCACGATGCTAACTTCTTAAGGGCATCGGACGCAGAAAAAGAAGACCTTCATGGGGCATGCTGTTTTCCCATTATGAGTAAAGGTGAATTTCTTGGCGCAATGGATTTTATTAGCCGCGAAATAAAACAACCCGATGACGACCTGCTCAATATGATGTCCGCAATTGGCAGGCAAATCGGTTTGTTCATCAAACACAAACAGGCAGAGGAGCAGACTAAATTACAATTGGAGCGTCTCAGCGCCCTCCATGACATTGATAGGGCGATTGCGAGTACCTTCGATCTGAAGGTCTCCCTCCCTATATTTCTGGAAAAGGTTGTCACGCAGCTAAAAATAGATGCGGCTGATGTGTTGTTGTTTAATCCTCATATGCAAACATTGGAATACGCCGCAGGACTAGGGTTCCGCACTGATGCAATTCAATATTCCCGTATTAGGATTGGCGAAGGAACGGCAGGGCAAGCAGCCCAGGAACGGCGTCTTATCAGCATTCCGAATCTAGATGAAATTGGCGCCGCTTTTGTCCGCGCCAAATCTCTGTCAGATGAGGAATTTGTTGCCCATTATGCCATCCCACTTATTGCAAAAGGGTGTGTCAACGGTGTGCTCGAAGTCTTTCACCGGTCTCCAATTACCCCCGAACAGAGCTGGTTAAAATATCTGGAGGCCCTTGCTTCACAGTGCGCCATTGCCATAAACGATATACTATTGTACGAAGATTTGCAGCGCGCCAACAGCGATCTTATTATAGCGTACGATACTACCCTGGAAGGATGGGCTATGGCCCTTGATTTACGGGACAAAGAGACCGTAGGCCACTCACGACGCGTTACGGAGATGACTGCACAAATAGCTCTGGCAATGGGGATAAGCAAGCAGGAGATTGTCCATATCCGCAGAGGCGCTTTGCTCCATGACATTGGCAAAATGGGGATACCTGACAGCATCCTGCTCAAGGTTGAACCACTTACCGATGCAGAGTGGGTGATTATGCGGAAACATCCATCCTATGCGTATGAGTTGCTCTCAAACATTCCTTATCTGCGTCCGGCGCTGGACGTTCCATACTGTCATCATGAGAAGTGGGGTGGCGCCGGCTATCCGCGCGGACTGAAAGGCGAACAAATTCCATTGTCAGCGCGCATCTTTGCAGTTGTTGATGTGTGTGACGCATTGCGCACCGACCGACCGTACCGAAAGAGTTGGCCGAAGGAGAAGGTGTACGAACATATACGCTCGCTCGCAGGAACACACTTTGATCCGAAGGTGGTGGATGTGTTTTTAAAAATGGAGAAAGACCATGGATACACAAAATGAAAAATCTGCGACCTATGACTTGACAAATTTTACCATTCGTGACATGACTGAATGCGGGAAGGTATTACGCACTATTGGCAAAGGCGCAAAAAGTATGGAAGAAGCAGCCAATAGAATCGTTCATTATTTATATGACAATCTGATTGATGGACAAAGCGGCAATCGGGCATGTGCGTTAGTTCGCTTCTTCAAAACACACACTTACGAAAAACTCGATCCTGAGCTTCAAAGCTATTCCAGGAATATGCTGGGAAACAATCCCGTTTTGCCGGAGATGAAGTGCCTGACTCTCCTGGCTACCGTTGGAGAAAATCCTGAGTGGAACTCAAGGAGAACCTCAAAAGGACACAAGGCAATCCCGCTGCCGAGCGAGCAGACGGTCCACCAGATACCAATGATCAGAAACCTTATTGCACAGTTGGGTTTAAGCATTGGCATGGTTATCAAACCCGACCCAAAACTCCTGTTGGATACAGAGCAGAAGACTTACAACGTTTTCTATGTGCCTGATGCGCTTGACAGCCCTTACATTCCTGCTCAACAGGAATTTGTCGTTCCTTGCGGGATAAAATCTGTCCTGGGGTTTGGCGGGGTATTTCCTTCGGGAGACATTTTTGCGATTATTATGTTCGTGAGAGTTCCAATTACTGAGGAAGTGGCCGATCTTTTCAAGACCCTCGCACTGAATATAAAAATAGCGGTATTGCCGTTTGAAAATATGGTATTCGCTTAAACTGGAGATCTTTCTATGAATACTAATCCCGCAAACAAAGAAATTCAACATCTCAAATCTCAAATAGCCGCTTTGGAGCAGTTGCTTGAGGTTTACGAGAAAACAGTGCTTGAACAGTCAGACAAACTCTATAAAGAAATTGCAGATCGCAAGCACATGGAAGCGGTACTTCGGGAAAGTGAAGAGAAGTTCAGGGTAATATCTACCTCTGCGAAAGATGCCATCATTATGATGAATAACGATGGGATAATTTCTTTCTGGAATGAAGCAGCGGAAAAAATATTTGGCTATACGAGCCAGGAAGCCACAAATAAAGAACTCCATCCATTAATTGTTCCTCAGAGATATATCGAAGCATTCAGGAAGGGTTTCAGCAAGTTTAAGATAACAGGGGAAGGGCCTGTTATTGGCAAAACACTGGAATTGACAGCGTTAAGAAAAGACGGTCCCGAATTCCCGGTGGAACTTTCCCTATCAGCTTTAAAAATAAAAAACAAATGGTGTGCCTTAGGAATATTGAGAGATATTACGGAACGTAAGCATGCAGAGGAAAAACTGAACAACGCCCTCAAAGAGAGAGATGCCAGCATGAATAATTTGAAATACCTTATGGAGTTTTCTACCACAATGAGGGATGAAACACAGGAAAAGGTATTAATTATAAACATGACTAAATCATTAAAAAGGCAATTTAACCCGGACGTCCTGGCAGTATTGTTCATAGATAACGAGACAAAAATGCTTGATATACCTGTTATTGACCCTCCGATGCCCATAGAAAAATTTATCAACGACGAGATTATTATAAACCCCCTTTTGTGCCGTGCGATAAATACAGGACAGGAGGTCTTTCCAAAGAATATCAAAGAAGGTATTTGCTGTACCTGTATCAGGGACAGGATTGATAAAGGCGCCTCGATCTGCATTCCTATGACAGGTGGTGGAAACACATTCGGTGTAGTTATCATGATAAAAAACGAAACTGGGCACTGGGATATTGAACAATACAAGCTTATGCTGGGGTACGTAGAAATTGCAACGTCGTCTTTTACCAGGGCAAGGCTTTTTGAGTTAACCAGGCGTGCATCCATCACAGATCCGCTCACCGGGATATACAACAGGAGGTTTTTTGACGAGATGCTGGAAAAACAGTTAGTATTGGCTAAGAGACATAACCAAAAAGTAAGCCTGCTCATTCTGGACCTCGATCACTTCAAGAATTTTAACGATACCTACGGACATATGGCCGGTGACCGTATCTTACAGAAGCTGACAAAAAGTATAAGAGAGATTATAAGATCATCGGACATACTGGCTCGATATGGCGGAGAAGAGTTTGGCATTATAATGTCCTCTACAGACATAATGGAAGCCCTTAATAAGGCAGAGATGATCTGTAGCCATGTAAGGTCTATTTGTTTTGATAATATTGTATCGGAACAGTCTCTTAAGATAACTGTAAGCATTGGCGTTTCTTCTTTCCCGGAACATGGCGCCGATTTTGACTCTTTATTGAGCGCCGCAGATAATGCCCTTTACAAAGCTAAAAATTTGGGTAGAAACAGGGTAGAAAAACTGTAGATAGGTAATATGAGTGATGATCCTGAAAATACAGAAATTCGATTTCTTAAGTCTCAGATAGCCGCTTTGGAGCAGTTACTCGAGGTATACGAAAAAACTGCGCTCGAACAGGCAGAGAAACGCTACAAGGAAATATCCGAGCATAAGAAATCTGCGGAAACAATAAACGATAGCGAACAGTTTCTGCAGGCCCTTATGGATTCGATTCCTGTCCCGGTATTTTACAAGGACAAAAATGGAAAATATATAGGATGCAATAATGCATTTAAAGACTTTTTGGGAATACGGAAAGAAGATATCATCGGTAAAACTGTCCATGAAATCGCGCCTAAGGAACTTGCTGACCGCTATTATGAAGCGGATATGGCCTTATTCCGTAGCAGGGGCAATCAGGTTTATGAAGCCAGCGTGAGGCATTGCGACGGTTCTATACGTGACGTCATCTTCCATAAAGCGGTTTTCTTTGGTCGAAACGGTAAACTGGCTGGTTTAATCGGTGTAATTCTGGATATTACAGACCGCAAACGGATGGAGGATTCACTGAAAAGCAGCGAAGCCAATCTTGCTAATGCCCAGCGAATTGCACATCTGGGAAGCTGGGAACGGGATATAGCAACAAACAGGTTATATTGGTCAGATGAAACGTATCGCATCCTTGGCTTAACGCCACAATCAGGTGATTTCACCTATGAGGCATATTTGAATTTTGTGCATCCTGACGACAGAGAATTTGTAAAGAAATCGGTTCTTGATGCCTTATCCAGAAAGAAACCTTATAGTAGTGACTATAGAATCGTTTTACGGGATGGTTCGCAGCGCTTTGTTCATTCAGAGGCTGAAGTTGTATTTGACCATGCAGGCAATCCAATTAAGATGCACGGGACCATTCAGGATATAACCGAGCGCAAACAGATAGAAGAAATCCTCAGGCGCAGAACGGATTTTGAAAAAACCGTTGCCGCTATTTCCAAACGATTTGTTACCCTTTCTGATTTTGACACCGCCGTTTCCGCTTCACTGGCAGATGCCGGCAGATTGTGCAAGGCAGGTAGGGTATGCCTCTTCCAGTTCCGGGATAACGATAAGATTACAGTTAATACACATGAGTGGTGTGATATGGGAGTGACTGCTGAAATACAGCACCTCCAAAATATCCCATCTAGTGACTGCTGAAATACAGCACCTCCAAAATATCCCATCTACCGCTTTTCCCTGGTTGATGGCAAATTTGAAAACGAGAGACGTCATTCACATTGACGATGTATCCCAAATGACATCCGAAGCCTCCTCAGAAAAGGCGGAGCTTGAAAGAAAATCCGTTAAATCAACATTAATAATACCGCTCCTTATTAAAAAAATCCTAGTCGGATTCATTGGTTTTAGCAATATCAAGACTACCAGCCAATGGTCTGGGGAAGATATTGCAATGCTGCAAATTGTGGCAGAAATTATAGGGAATGCAATAGAACGTAAGCAGTCGGAAGAACTCATCAAAAACATGGCTTACCACGATTCCCTTACTCAATTACGAAATAAAACAGTAGTGGCTGTTATGCTTCTGGATATCGATGACTTCAAAACTATCAATGACTCCTTAGGACATCAAACGGGCGATTTGCTACTGAAGGTTGTTGCCGGACGGCTGATTAAGTGCGTGCGGGAAGGTGATACAGTGGCCCGTATGGGCGGCGATGAATTTATGATTATCCTTCCTGATCTTGTTCAACCGCAAGATGCCGCCCTCGTAGCTCAGAAAATTCTTGCAATATTAGATCAACCTTTTCAGATAGAGAAGTATGAATTTCATACCACTGTCAGCATTGGCATTAGCCTCTTTCCCCTCAATGCTAATGACCAAGAAAGCCTGATCAAACAGGCTGACATTGCCATGTATCTCTCCAAGAAAAAGGGTAAGAATACCTACCATTTCTACAGCCCTGACATTGTTTATACGTAAACAAGGAATCCAATATTTTTATTTTTT
>Ga0209212_1006226_pt1 | contig 13742 bp, 10 predicted proteins | sample RifGroC2_FD_183996 | JGI IMG/M metagenome (GOLD analysis project Ga0209212, IMG submission 183996) | Groundwater microbial communities from Rifle, Colorado, USA - Groundwater C2 (SPAdes) (version 2) | ecosystem: Environmental > Aquatic > Deep subsurface > Groundwater | place: Rifle, Colorado... | reverse complement strand
GAATTGGCGAGGCTGTAAATTTCCGGCAGGTAGCGGTTGATGTCGAGTGGGCTGGCCAGCACCAGCTTGATTTTCAGGTTGAGGATACGCTCCAGTTCCGCCACCCAATCGGTAATGAACGGCTCGGCGGTGGCAATGGTCACTTCGCCCTCGCCGACCTTGACCGGCATGATCTTGAGCCGCTCGGCGTAAGACTTGGAAACAATATTGGCAATACCGCCGAAATTAAGCTGCAGCGGATCGATATGAAAATAGGGCATACCGGCACGCGCCGCCAGCCACTCCGCAAGGAATTCAATAGTCATCAACCTGGCGGGCGGTAACGCGCTGCGCCACTGTTGTCCGGCAATAACCTCCAGCGGATGCGCACGATCAGCCTTATGGTTTTTGGCCAGTTTTTCCGCCTCTGCGGGCAGAATCATTCCGTCCTGCACCAGCCAGCGCAAAATCCCGTCCAGTGTCAGCTTGTGCTCACGGGGCGACAACGCATGGGGGATTTCTTTGCTCATGACGAACCACCCGAATGGAATGGCGCAAGTCTAATGATTTATGTGCGCAAGGGGAATGAGTTTTATGGCAACCGTTGAAAACGGTCGTTGAACCGCGCGCGCTTATCTGCACAGTACGGGCACGGCGCACCGTGCCCGTACATGCAAAACCACACCAGTGCCTGATCTGCAACGACGCAGCCTGGGTGAATAACCAGCCATCACCTTAGCTGCGGCTTGCGCGCTTGCGTTCGATTTCCGTTAAATAGCGTTTGCGCATACGGACGGATAACGGGGTGATTTCCACCAGTTCATCATCGTCAATAAACTCGACTGCGGATTCCAGCGTCAGGCGAATCGGCGGGGTCAGGCGCACCGCTTCATCGGTGCCCGAGGAGCGCACGTTGGTCAGTTGCTTGCCCTTGATCGGATTGACCACCAGATCGTTGTCGCGGCTGTGTACGCCGATGATCATGCCTTCGTACAGTTTGTCGCCGGGCGATACGAACATGCGGCCGCGGTCTTCCAGCTTCCACAAAGCATAAGCCACCGCCTCGCCGTTGTCCTGCGAAATCAGCACGCCATTGCGGCGGCCGGGCATATCGGCCTTGACCGGTGCGTAGTCGTCGAACACGTGCGCCATGATGCCGGTGCCGCGTGTCATGGTCATGAATTCGGACTGGAAGCCGATCAGCCCGCGCGCCGGAATACGGTATTCCAGGCGCACGCGGCCATGCCCGTCCGGCTGCATGTCCTGCAAGTCGCCGCGCCGGCGTCCAAGCTCCTCCATCACCACACCCTGGTTAGTATCTTCCACATCCACGGTCAGCACCTCAAACGGCTCGCACTTTTCGCCGTCGATCTCGCGGTATACCACGCGCGGCTTGCCCACGGCCATCTCGAAGCCTTCGCGGCGCATGTTTTCCAGCAGGATGGTCAGATGCAATTCGCCGCGCCCGGCCAATAGGAACACATCGGTGTTGTCCGTTTCATCGACACGCAACGCCACGTTCACCAGCAATTCCTTGGTCAGGCGATCGCGGATCTGGCGGCTGGTGATGAACTTGCCTTCCTGCCCGCACAACGGCGAGGTATTCACCATCAGATTCATCGTCAGCGTCGGCTCGTCCACCTTGGGCATCGGCAGGGCCTCCGGTTTATTCATGTCGGCCAGCGTCACACCGATACCGATTTCATCGATGCCGTTGATCAGCACGATATCGCCCGCAAGCGCTTCATCCAACTGTACGCGCTCGACGCCGCGAAAACCAAGCACCTGGTTGACGCGGGCGCGCTTCGGCGGGTTGCTGCCGCTCAACACCATCACATCCTGGCCGGGCTTGATGCGGCCGCGGCGCACGCGACCAACGCCGATACGTCCGACGAAGCTGGAATAATCAAGCGCGGATATCTGCAATTGCAGCGGCGCATCCACATCGGTCTCAGGCGCCGGCACGTGCTTGAGCACCGCATCGAACAGCGGGCGCATATCCGTGCTCGGCTTGGCCAGATCCAGCGTGGCGTAACCGTTCAACGCCGACGCATAGACCACCGGAAAATCCAGCTGTTCCTCGGTTGCGCCAAGCTTGTCGAACAAATCAAAAGTCTGGTTGATCACCCAGTCGCAACGTGCGCCATCGCGGTCCACCTTGTTGATCACTACAATCGGGCGCAGGCCGAGGGCAAGTGCCTTCTTGGTGACGAAGCGGGTCTGCGGCATCGGTCCTTCCACCGCGTCCACCAGCAGCAACACGCTATCCACCATCCCCAGCACGCGCTCCACCTCGCCGCCAAAATCGGCGTGGCCGGGGGTGTCGACGATATTGATATGCACGCCTTCGTAATCCACCGCACAGTTCTTTGCCAGGATGGTGATGCCGCGCTCTTTTTCCAGATCGTTGCTATCCATCACGCGCTCGGCGACATGCTGGTGTGAGGCGAATGTGCCAGCCTGGCTGAGCAGCTTGTCCACCATAGTGGTCTTGCCGTGGTCGACGTGGGCGATAATGGCAATATTGCGGAGTTCGCGGGACATGGGGAGGACTACCTGTGCAGAATTCAAAGGGCGCGCATTCTAGCACAAGGAGCGGAGCCACCCCGCACAACTTGCAGGGCGGGGGGTAATCGGTAGCGTGCGCTATGCGCACGGTTTCAGGTTGTGGGTTGCGTGTCGTGCGCATAGCGCACGCTACACACTGCTGTCCGCAGATTACACAGATTGGCGCAGATTAAAGCCGGGAACGGCTTGATGCCGTCTAATCTGTTTAATCTGCGAAATCTGCGGATGGGTTTTCCCCGGAATTAACTGCCCATTTCCATCATCAATTGATTGACCCGTTTGACGAAGGTCGCCGGATCATCAAGCTGTCCGCCCTCGGCCAATAGAGCCTGATCGAACAACACCGCAGCCCAGTCGTCAAAGCGCTTTTCCTCTGATTTCAGGCGCAGCACCACCGGACCGATCTGATTAATCTCCAGGATCGGCTGCGAAACGGGCGCATTCTGGCCGGCTGCCTTGAGCATCCGCGCCAGATTACCGCTCAGGTCGTGCTCCTCGGTCACCAGACAGGCAGGCGAATCGGTCAGGCGGTGCGTAACGCGCACTTCCTTGACGCGCTCGGCGAGGCTGGCCTTGATCCTGCCGGTCAGCTCCTTGAATTCGTCTGCCTCTTTTTCCTGCGCCAGCTTCTCCGCCTCGTCTTCCAGCTTGCCCAGATCGAGGCCGCCCTTCGCTACCGATGCCAGCGGCTTACCGTCGAATTCGGTAAGGTAGCTCAGCGCCCATTCGTCCACGCGATCGGACAGCAGCAGCACTTCGATGCCCTTCTTGCGGAACACTTCCAGGTGCGGGCTGTTCTTCGCCGCGTTGAAGGTCTCGGCGGTGACGTAATAGATTTTCTCCTGGCCTTCCTTCATGCTGGCTATGTAATCCTTCAGCGACACGATTTCATCAGGCGTATCGGCATGCGTCGAGGCGAAACGCAGCAGCCCGGCGATCTTGTCCTTGTTGGCGAAATCCTCGCCTACTCCCTCCTTCAGCGCCTTGCCGAATTCCGCCCAGAATGTCGCGTATTTCTCCTTGTCGTTTTCGGCAAGGTCGGCGAGCAGCCCCAGCACCTTGCTGGTGCAGCCCTTGCGAATCGCCTCGATGTCCTTCGACTCCTGCAATATCTCGCGCGACACGTTGAGCGGCAGGTCGCTGGAATCGACCACGCCGCGCACGAAACGCAGGTACGACGGCATCAGCTGCTCGGCGTCGTCCATGATGAACACGCGGCGCACATACAGCTTGATGCCGTGGCGGGCGTGGCGATCCCACATATCGAACGGCGCATGCGCCGGAATGTAGAGCAACTGCGTGTATTCCTGGCGCCCCTCGACGCGCGCATGCGTCCAGGCCAGCGGATCGTCGTAGTCGTGCCCGACATGCTTGTAGAATTCCTGGTACTGTTCGTCGCTGATCTCGTTCTTGCTGCGCGCCCACAAGGCCGAGGCCTGGTTGACGGTCTCGTCCTCGTCGGTGATCTCCTGCTTGCCTTCCTTCCATTCCTCCTTCTTCATCAGGATCGGCTGGACGATATGGTTGGAATACTTGCTGACGATGCCGCGTAATTTGTAGCCGTCCAGCAGGTCGTCCTGCCCGTCGCGCAGGTGCAGCGTGATCTCGGTGCCGCGCGATTTCTTCTCCACCATCTCGATGGAGAACTCACCACCGCCGTCCGACTCCCAGCGCACGCCCTGATCGGAATTTTCGCCGGCGCGGCGGGTCAGCACCGTCACCCTGTCCGCGACAATGAACGAGGAATAAAAACCCACGCCGAACTGGCCGATCAGGTTCGCGTCCTTCTGCTGGTCGCCCGACAGACGCGAAAAAAATTCGCGCGTACCCGACTTGGCGATGGTGCCGAGGTTGCTGATGACCTCGTCGCGGTTCATGCCGACGCCGTTGTCGCTCACGGTCAGCGTGCGCGCTTCCTTGTCATAACCGATGCGGATGTTCATGTCCGAATCATTCTCGAACAAGGCCGCGTTGTGCAGCCCCTCGAAGCGCAGCTTGTCGCAGGCGTCGGAAGCGTTGGAAACCAGTTCGCGCAGGAAAATCTCGCGGTTGGAATACAGCGAGTGGATCATCAATTGCAGCAGTTGTTTAACCTCGGCCTGGAAGCCCAGGGTTTCGCGGTTTATGGTTGCGTTTTCAGTCATATTCTCTCCTGGATTTGTTGATAAGTGGCAGATCGCTATCTGGGGATCATCTGATAATTTTCAACCCGGATTATCCATTGACGCCAGTGCTGCGCACTCTGAGTAGATCCTATGCAGTAAACAATAACAACTTCATTTCGCTTAGCCAGGCATGTTCCGGCTTTTCCGACTGGCGATCATACTTTTCGCTTTCTTCCGGCCAATGCCGCTTAATTTCCAACACCAGCGACTTAAACCGCCAAAGCGCTTCGTCCAGTAACGTGGCATGCTCGGACATACACTCCGGATCATCCATAAACATTTGCACCAACCTCTCCGGATCGCGGGGATCAAATCCCGCATCGGATAGCTCCAGCCTCAATCCGTCCAGGCGTGCTTGGGCAAAATCAAATATCCTGTCGCAACAGCCGATATGGGAATGCCGGTTGAAATCTTCGAACAGCCTTGCAATCAGCCTGGCCTGCGCAATAAGGTGCTCCGAATCATTGCTGCCTGACGTTTGCCCGGCAACAAGATCACCCCGGAAGATATTCAGATGCCCAATCAACCCCTGCCCATACCGTCTGGAATTCAGCTTGAGTATCACCTCCAGCTTTTTCCACGGCACATCCGGGTGGCCGGAATCGGATGCCTTGGCGGCAACTTCCACAACCGCCAGTATCTGTCCGTACCGGCTGATTTTTTCCCCGCGCAAACCGCGCGGATAACCGCTGCCGTCCATCCTCTCATGATGCTCGAACACGGCATCGGCAATCTGCCGGGGCAACTCGGGAAATTCGCACAGCAACAGATAGGCGGTCAGCGGATGCGCATAGAGGTGGTGCCGCTCGTCGGCGCTCATCACGTGCGACGGCTCAAGCAGCTTGGGGTCAATATGCAGCAAACCGATATCGTGGAACAACGCGGCGGTGGCCACCCATTCTTCTTCCTGCGAATTCATCCCATCGCAGTGGGCGAGATACACGCTTATGATCAGCAGCAACAGGCTGTGTTGATAGATGCGGCGGTATTTTTCGCGCGCCACCGTCAACTTGAAGGCCAGCGGAGCTGGAAGCCGCATGGCCAGGATTGTCCGGCGATAGTGGCCATCCTTGCCGACGGCATCCACCATTCTTTTCAGCTTGTCATTCGCCTGGATCAGCTCAATCACATCCTGCAATATGGCTTTCTGGTCGAGCATATTCTCGACCGCCAGCGCCATATCCAATGGCAGCAACATTTTATGCCTGACCAGGCGTTCATACAGGTCGCTCGTAATGTGGATGCCGGATGCCACCAGCTTCATTCCGCTTTGCGAATAAATATCGCGCTGCGCAACGATCTTGCGGGTGTCGCCAAGGCTGGTGACAGCGCGCAAATAATGTTCGTCGTTTAATTCGCTCATTTGATGATTTTTCGCCAGCTTTGATCCGGCAGTTTTTAGCGTTTCATCCGGAATTTGAATCGAAGAATCGAACCTGATTGCGACCGCCCATCTTGGCTTGGTACATTGCCACATCCGCCCACTTGAGAAGCTCTTCCGGGCTAGCTGCATCATTGATGAACAACACTACGCCGATGCTCGACGTGCATCGATATTCGACAACAATTTCCACTCCGCCCGCCGACTGGCCTTTCAGCAGGTAGGGGTCGGCTAAAGCGGCGCGGATTTTCTCGGTAACGATATCCGCCTGTGCTGCGGATTCGGTTTTGCCCGTATCCAACTCGCCAAGTATCACCACGAACTCGTCGCCGCCAATACGCGCGACGGTATCCGCCTTGCGCACACAGCCACCGATACGGCGCGCCGTTTCTATCAGCAGCAAATCGCCTGTATCGTGGCCATACGTGTCATTGAGTGGTTTGAAGTTATCCAGGTCGAGGAACATCAGCGCGCCATAACGTCCGCTGCGTTTGCTGGTGACCATGGCTTGTACGAGCCTGTCATTGAACAAGCGGCGGTTGGGCAATTGCGTCAAGGCATCATAGAAGGCGAGGTTATGAGCTTTCTCCTCCGCCATCTTGCGTTCGGTGATGTCGTGCAGCGTGGCGACGTAGTGGGTGATCTCTCCGGCATCCCCCTTCACTGCGGTGATGGTAAGCCGTTCCGGATACACCTCGCCGTTCTTGCGCCGGTTCCAGATTTCGCCCTGCCATGCCCCGGTTTGCCGGATGTTTTCCCACATCGCGACATAAAAGGCCTCATCGTGCCGCCCGGAGTTAAACAGCTTGGGTGTCTGCCCAACCGCCTCCCCTGCCGGGTAACCTGTGATTCCGGTAAAGGCCTGGTTGACCCGCAGAATCACGCCTGCGGCATCGGTGATGAACATCCCCTCCTCGGCTTCGAAGGCGGTGGCCGCGATGCGCAGCTCCGCCTGTGCATCTTGCAGCTGCGTGACTGTTTTTCTCAAGTGCTCGTTGCTTTCCGTCAGCTCCTGTGTCCGCTGGTCGACCAGCGTGTCCAGATGGTGCACCAGCCGGTGGTTTGTCAGCAAACGCCCAAGCATCTTGCAGAACAGCAGCAGCAACCGCTCATGCCACATGTTGAAGAAATCCGCTTCCGGGTAATAGACGTTGATTACACCGAGAACTTTCTCCTCACAGGTGATCTGCACACAAAGCAAAGAGCCCTGCACAGGTTGGCCATCAACTCCGACTTTCTTGAACTGCGGATCGTCGGCACAGGAACGGCAATGTTCGATGATTCCGCTTGCGGCAGCGCGTCCCAGAATGCCTTCACCCAAACGGAATTGGGTTTTCTTGCGTGCCTGAATGGGGATTACCTCATCCGGACGGGTGATGTTCCACAGCATCTCATCCCAATCCAGCCCTGCGGCGACCGTCAGCAGGTTCGCTTCGTCCAGCAGGAAAATGGAGCACCGCTCCATGTCCTGATTCGACATCAGCGCTTCAAGCGCCTGCCGTAGCAACTGGCTTTCGTCCAGATCGCGGATGGATATCTCGGTCAACTCGTACAACGCGGACAAGGAATCCAGCAGGTTAACCACGTGCCGGTTAAGCTCTTGGGCAGTCTCTACAAGTTGGGCGTCGCGCATTGCTGTTATCCCTGAACGAACAGCGCAGAAATTTCATGGATGGATTCGAGCCGGATTCTCATTTGCTGCCACAGCGCTTCAACCCGTTCTGCTGACAGGCCGAGCGCGGACAGCGATTCCGTTTCGGGAGACAATTCGTCCCGCCCGCCAACAATCTGGCTGGCCCATCGGGCGCAAATCCCTTCCAGCAAAACCAGCGGCCAGTGCTTGTCGCGATAATTCCGGTCATAGTGATATTCCATGACCAGCAGGATACCCTCAGGCAAATGCCACTTGCTGCCGACCCATACGCCCGCCTGATATTGGGTGGCACCGAGCCGGTCATTGACATACTCCCCCAGATTGCGCTCCGGGGTTTTTTCGTAGGCGACGAAGGCTCGCTCCATCTCTTCCGGATATAGCTGAACCATCGCCAACAACCCGATGTTGTGCAACAACCCGGCCATATAGACGCTGTCTGCAGCAGGACGCAGGTCTGCCCGGATATCGGCATTGATCTCATTGGCCATCAGCGCGGTCATGATGGATGAACTCCAGTACCTTTCCGCATTGAAGTGGGGACAGCGTTTTACACTGAACATATCCGCCAATGACAGACTGACGGCAACGCTCCTGACCATCACAAGCCCGAGAACAGAAATCGCATGAGCCAAGGAATGAACGCGTCCCTGTTGCCCGAAGAAGGCAGAATTGGACAACCCCAGCAGACGTGCCGCGATGACGGGCAGTTTGTCCAGAATATCCACCAGCTCGGTTTGGGTGATATCGGGATCGCCACAACTATTCAACAAACGCTGGACGTGCGGCGACAATACCGGAAGCTGCTTCAGTCTCTGAATTTCCTGTCGTGTGCGGTCATTGGCCATGGAAAAAGTATACCTGAAAGTAAAAACTCAATTGCACTTCATCTTTGAGTCCAAGGAATTAATCATTCTGGCCAGCTGGCTGCTTGTCCAAACAGACTATTGCGCCCAAGCCAGAAATGCCCTGAGTAGATGCCCACGCAAAATACCGCTAGCTTTTATTTCCTCCATCCGTATAATGCGCGCCTTGCCGCTATCAAGGCGGCATTGGTTCATCGTTTTCTGACCTATCTCTCGCGCGTATGCAAATCGCGCCTGTCAAAAAAAACCCACCAGCGATTCTGGGTTTCCGGTTAGCAACGATGTTTTGTGCGCCGGTTATCCTCTGCCCGTTCAACGTGTAGTAGTTTTACTGCCTGCGCTTACCTCTGGGAACTGAAAATTCGCCATGCCGGATCGAATCCGGCATGACGGGACGGATTCCCTTTGATTCTAAAAAAGGAAGCAACATGACATTCGAAGATCTGAAATTAAACGACGCCATTCTCAAGGCGATTGCCGAGACCGGCTACACCGAGCCTACGCCGATCCAGGCGCAGGCCATTCCCGAAATCATGGCCGGCCACGACCTGATGGCCTCCTCGCAGACCGGCAGCGGTAAGACCGCCGCCTTCATCCTGCCCGCGCTGAACCGCCTGGCCACACCTTCCGCGCTGCCCGGCAAAGGCCCGCGCGTGCTGGTGTTGACCCCGACCCGCGAACTGGCGCAACAAGTCTGCGATGCCGCGACCAAGTACGGCAAGAACATGCGCTTCAAGATCATCAGCATCCTGGGCGGCATGCCCTACCCGGTGCAAAACCGTTTGCTGTCCAGCCATGTAGATATTCTGGTCGCCACGCCGGGCCGTTTGATCGACCATCTGGAGCGCGGGCGCATCGATTTTTCGCGGCTGGAAGTGTTGATTCTGGACGAAGCGGATCGCATGCTGGACATGGGTTTTGTCGATGACGTGGAACGCATTGCCAAAGCTACTCCCGCAACGCGCCAGACTCTGCTGTTCTCCGCGACGCTCGATGGCGTGGTCGGCAATCTGGCCTCGCGTCTGCTCAAGACACCGAAGAAAATTTCCGTCTCGGCTGCCAAAGACAAACACGAGAACATCGAGCAACGCATGATGTTCGCCGATGACGTGGCGCACAAGAACAAGATGCTTAGTCATTTGCTGACCGATGTTGGAGTGAATCAGGCGCTGGTGTTCACCGCCACCAAGCGCGATGCGGACAGCCTTGCAGATCAACTGTCCGCACAAGGCCACTCGGTTGCGGCATTGCACGGCGACATGAACCAGCGCGAACGCAATCGCACGCTGCTCAATATGCGCAACGGCAACGTGCGTATCCTGGTCGCTACCGATGTGGCGGCACGCGGCCTCGATGTGCGCGGTATCTCGCATGTAATCAACTTCGACCTGCCCAAGTTCGCCGAAGACTATGTACACCGTATCGGCCGCACCGGTCGCGGCGGCGAGTCCGGCATTGCCATCTCGTTTGCCTCGAACCGCGACGCGCAATTGCTGAAGCGCATCGAACGCTACACCGATCAAAGCATCAAGATGCACACCATCGAAGGGCTGGAGCCGAAATACAAACTACGCACCGGCGGCCCATCGTCAGATCGCCCACGCAGCAATAGCGGCCCGCGCCGCAGTAGCGGTGGCGGATTCGGCGGGAATGCTGGCGGCTTCGGTGGCAGCAACCGCAACGGCGGCTTTGGCGGCAATCGCAGCACCGTTTTCGCCGGTAATGGCAACAATGGTGGCACGGGCTTTCATCACAGCGCGCCAGACAGCCGCCATAGCCATGCCGGGCGCAAGGAAGGTCACGGTCAATGGCACGGACAAGCCAACGGCAATACCATTCAAGGGCAAAATCGCAGCCAGGAACCCGGTCGTGGATTTGGCGGGAACAGCCAGACACGCAGCCCGGATCGCAGCTTCGGCAATCGTAGCGGCAACAATGCTCCGCGTCGCGACGGCGATCGTCCGAGCTACGCGCTAGGGCGTGGTCACAATAGCGGCAACAAGTAGCAAGGTTAGCTTGTAAACAAAAATGAAAAAGGCACGCCCAGCGTGCCTTTTTTCATTACCAACTGTTTTTCCCAAGGCTATCGTAAGCCGTATTGCTGCTTGATCCACTGCTCCACGTCTTTCTGTTCAAGTTTGCCGCTGAAAGCGCCTGTTTTGCCGTCTGCGCCAAAAAAATAGGTGCGTGGCAATTCGCCATACCACCTTTTATCAATCTCGAACCGCAAACGGTCGGTGTTGCTGTCGGCGAACAACCATGTTTCGGACTTGCCCAGAGAAAATATTTCCAGTGTGCCGGAAACGGACTCCATTTCCTCGTATGCATCCGTGGACACCACCACCAGATCGAGCTGCGGATATTTCCTGACCAGATCCTTGAACATGGACAATTCGACCTTGCAATAGCCGCAACTCAGCGACCAGAAGTTGATGACGAAAGGTTTCCCCTGTCGCGCAGAAACAATCTGCTGATAGCTGCCACGGACGAATGGCTTTATTTCCTGCCCAGCCAGCGTTGACGCCGGGGCAAGGGATAATACGGTTAAATACAGCCCAGCCAGGAAACCAAGCCGCCTCATTTGTTTTTCACGCCCATTTCGATCAGGCGGTAACCTTCATTTTTGGTATTCCATGACAGGTATGCCCGGTTGTTCTCGCTAATCAGCATCGGCCAATCGGATACGTCGGATGTGGTCGCCAATTTTTCCGGCGCAGACCAGGATTTCCCGCCATCGCCTGAATGCATTCCGAAAATGCCGGTGTTCTCCCCGTCAAATTCCTTCCAGACAAGGTAAACTTGGTCGCCAAGGCTGAGCACATAGGGGCGCGCCGGCTGGGTCTCGAAGTTGCCGAAATTCAGCGGGTTGGAAAAAGTCCTGCCCTGATCGGTCGAGTGCGCGTAGAACAGTCCATGCCGTTCAGGCGCATTACTGAACCAGGCGGCATGATAGATGCCGTCTGAAGCAATGGAAAGGGATGGCCCATGATGCGGACAGCCGGCGACATTCCAGTTTTCCTGGCTGAGCCGCACCGGCGCCATTCTGCCGTCCAGCTTGACCAGCGCATGGTCGCGGATATTGGTGTCGTAGATATGACGCCAGACGACGACAGGATAATCATCGGTATCTACGGCCATCGCCGTGCGGCAGCATTCGCAGACATGATCGGCAATTTTGACATTGCTGCGGAAGCTGATCCCGCCGTTCTCCGACATCGCATAATAAACGGACGCGCCGCTATATTTCTCCCCTTTTTTTTGCGCGGCGCTCAGGTCGCGTTTGTCGAGCCAGGCAATGTAAACATGCCCCTTGTCATTCACCATCATGGAATCAAAACGATGGCTGATGATTTCGCGATTGTCGTTGACGGTAATCGGCGCGGAAAAGTTTTTCCCGCCATCGGTTGAGCGGCTGAAACGGATATCGCCGCTCATGGGTTTCGCCAGCCCCTGTGTATAGGATACGTAAATCACCCCTTTACGCACGATAATCTTGGGGCGGTTCTCGCCATCGCCGAGAATATTCTCGGACTCCGCGTTGACTTTAACCGGCGCACTCCGGGTAACGCCGTGGTCGTCGGAATAGCTGACGTAAACATGGTGGTCGCGAATGGATGCAAGCCAAAGTTTGCCGCTTTCATCAAAAGTTGCAGTTACAGCAAGAGAAGGCTTGGCGAGACTGTCCTGCCACTTTTTCTCCCTGTCCTGCTGAGGTGCTCGATCAACGTGGTCGTGCTGCACTGCAGCCTGGGTATCCACCAACCCGATTGCAACAAAAAATAACGCGAGCAATGTTCTATTCATTTTTTTCCACTCATTACGGTTCGTATTGTTTCCCGACGGTTATTGACTCGGATCCGTCACGAAACCGATACGTATCAACCCAGCCTTTGCCGCGCCGGACATCACCTGCGCTACCAGTTCGTAGCGCACCAAACGATCCGCACGGATATGCAATTCCGGCTGGGGTTGTTTTTTTGCTTCCAGCGCGAATCTGCCGGGAAGGGAGGACATTTCAATCTGCTCGCCGTTCCAGAAAAAGCTGCCATCCTCACGTATGCCGAACTCAATATGATCCGGCTTGGTGATGTTTGGATTGCTTGATGCTTTCGGTAAATCAATCTTGACCGCATTGGTCATCAGCGGTGCGGTGATAATAAAAATTACCAGCAACACCAGCATCACATCCACCAGCGGCACCACGTTGATCTCCGACATCGGCCCTTGATGCCGGCGCGAATCAAAACTTCCCATAGCCATAAACTTCTCCCGTAGGTTGGGTTAGCAGCTTCATCGCGTAACCCAACATCATTAAAAAGGCTGCCGGGTTACACAAAAACGCTAACCCAACTTACAGCAACTATCAACCCTTCTTATCCCCTAGCGTTACCAGCGCAAAGAGATCATGTGCAAAATTGTCCAGTTGTGCCAGCCAGATTCGGTTGCGCCGGGTGAATGAGTTATAAGCCAGCACTGCCGGAATCGCCACAGCCAAGCCCACTGCTGTCATGATTAACGCCTCACCAACCGGGCCGGCAACCTTGTCCAGCGTGCCTTGTCCGCTCATGCCGATTTGCACCAGCGCGTGATAAATTCCCCATACCGTACCAAACAAGCCGATGAATGGTGCGGCAGAACCAGCCGAGGCCAGCACCGTCAGCCCGTATTCGATCTTGATCGCTTCCTGATCGATGCCATTGCGCAACACGCGTGTTAGATATTCAGCCGTCCCGCCCGCCACCAACAATTTCTCCACTCCGCTTTGATGACCATCGCTGACCGTCAGTGCCTGCCGTGCCAAATCTGAAAAAGCATTGTCTGCACTGCTTGCACTCAGCGACGCCTGCATCTCCTGCAAGGAGGATGCCTCCCAGAATTTCTTCAGGAAAGCATCCGCCCGTTTGCGCGCTGCCCAATTCGCAATGGCCTTGGTTACCATCAAATACCAGCTTGCCATTGACAGTACCAGCAGCAAGGCAAGCACACCTTTACCCATGGCATCGGTTTGCGAAATAAAATGTGCGAAGCCCAAACCCTGTTCCATATCATCTTCCTTCTAAAATAAAAGCAAATGGCTGTAAGGCAACCGCAGGTACGGCTACCCCATTTTGTATTGCGGATTTGCAACGCCA
>Ga0209212_1006225_pt1 | contig 13743 bp, 8 predicted proteins | sample RifGroC2_FD_183996 | JGI IMG/M metagenome (GOLD analysis project Ga0209212, IMG submission 183996) | Groundwater microbial communities from Rifle, Colorado, USA - Groundwater C2 (SPAdes) (version 2) | ecosystem: Environmental > Aquatic > Deep subsurface > Groundwater | place: Rifle, Colorado... | reverse complement strand
CTTTGGAACGTTCGCCTGCTTCAGAATTGCTTCAACACCGGTAGCATTGAACCCTCTGCTTAACACAAGGTCGAGCCCAACCTGAACAATATCGTCTTTGTTGTGAATTCGTTTCATGGCTTACATTTAGACCGGTCGGTCCAATGTGTCAAGCGTTTTTTTTCGTATCTAATTCGAAGCGGGCTCAATCACTCTTTTGAAAACAGTCCTTAAAGTGGACTCGCAGGCCCCGTAGCGAGCATAGTCCGGCTAAAAAATCTGCCGGCGGGCTCACCAAAAAGTTCCGAATATCGTCCAACATGGGGAGCCAAAATTCAGAAAGGTCACTTTTCTCCGGAAAGGTGGCCTTTTTCTCTTTAGACGCCCAATTGGTAACTGCCAGTAAAGCTGCCGTGAAAGAGCCGCCATTCGCTCTTCATGTAACGCTTCTCGTCCCCGATGCTTTCCCTCATTACCCCCACCATCCACTCCACAACATCCGCAGCAAGGTTGATGGCGCGTTTAGGCCTATTGGCCTTGCCCGATATGACTTTCCGCACGGTCTAGAACAACGTTCGGTAGATCTCATTGCTCGGCATCAGGACGCCGGGTCGGTTTCGTATCTCCCGGCCTACTGCTGCGCACTGAAATACATTTGCAAAGTAATGGAAAGTATATTAATTATGCCTTTCCGTTAATATCGATTTGTTTGCATCGGGAAGTTTCGGTACACAGCCTTTTTTTGCTATCTTCTTTTTCTTTCGGATACAATACCTCGTTATCGCCCTTAGCCGGTATCCAAAAAAGGAGGAACCCTCCTGTTGGCAAAGACACGTATACGGCATGGATCGTCGGGAGAAGCCTTTTTACAACTTCAGCTGCGGAGATGCAAGACATGGAGAAAGGGAACACGAAGGATAAGCTGCTCGGCACCGATGAGATCAAGCAGAAGCAAGACGTCAAGGAGTTCCTGGCAAACCTCTTTCAGTCCTCAACCGAGTATTCCATCATCGGCAAGGACCTGGACGGCGAAATCCTGCTCTGGAACGAGGGTGCCCGCCGCATCTACGGCTATGACCCTGAGGAGGTGGTGGGCCGCGCCAACTCCTCGATCCTGCACACCGAAGAGGACCTAAAGACCGGCAAGCCTGCCCAGATCATGGCGGCGGCGCTTCGCGAGGGGAAATGGGAAGGGACTATCAACCGCCGCAGAAAGAGCGGCGAGGTCTTCCCGGCACGGGTAGTCATCACCCCGCGCTTCGACGAGGCGGGAAATCCGATCGGCTTTCTCCTCATCTCAAAGGACGTAAGCGACGAGGTCCGCTTCAGCGATCAGATCAGGAAAGCGAAGCTCTTCGACTCCGCCATCGTCAGTAACGCCCAGGAAGCGGTCGACTTCATCACCAACATCCTGGAATCTTCCACCGAATACTCGGTCATCGGCAAGGACCTGGAAGGGAAGATCCTGCTCTGGAACGAAGGCGCCCGCCGCCTTTACGGCTATGAGCCCGAAGAGGTGGTCGGCAAAGCCAACTCCTCCATCCTGCACACCGACGAGGACGTCACCGCCGGCAAGCCGAGGGAGATCCTGGAATCCGCCCTACACGACGGCAAGTGGGAAGGTACCATCAACCGCCGCCGCAAGAACGGCGAGCTTTTTACGGCGCGGGTCGTCATCACGCCGCGCCGGGACTCTCTCGGGCGGGCCATCGGATACCTCCTCATCTCAAAGGACATTACCGACGAGATCACGCTCACCGAGAAGCTCAAGTCGACCCAGTTCTACACCCGCTCCCTGATCGAATCGAACATCGACGCCTTGATGACCACCGATCCTCTCGGGATCATCAGCGACGTAAACAAGCAGATGGTGACCCTCACCGAGTACAGCCGCGAGGAGCTGATCGGCTCCCCCTTCAAGAACTACTTCACCGACCCGCAGCGGGCCGAGCAGGGGATCAAGCTGGTGCTTCGCGAGGGAAAGGTCACCAACTACGAGCTGACCGCCCTCTCCAAGACCGGCCAGGAGACCGTGGTCTCCTACAACGCCTCCACCTTCCGCGACGCCGAAGGGAGACTGCAGGGGGTTTTCGCCGCCGCCCGCGACATTACCGAACAGAAGGAACTGGAGAAGCGGCTGCGCGATTCCGAGGCGTATAACCGGGGTCTCATCGAGGCTTCCGTCGACGGCCTGATCACGGTCGATCCCGCCGGCTCCATCTCCGACGTCAACGCCCGCATGTGCCAGATGTCCGGCTATACGCGGGAGGAACTGATCGGCACCCCCTTTACCGACTACTTCGTGGACAGCGACAGTGCGGATGCCGGCGTGAAGCAGACCTTCGAAAAGGGGATGGTCACCGATTATGCCCTCACCATCGCCACCCGCGACGGCCGGCAACTGGTCGTCTCGTTCAACGCCTCGGTCTTCCGCGACCCGGCAGGAGCTGTGCGCGGCATCTTCGCCAGCGCCCGCGACATCACCGAGCAGTCGGGTCTGCAGACCCAGCTCTCCGAAGAACGCGCCTACAACCGCGGCCTTATCGAGGCTTCCCTGGACGGACTGATCACCGTCGATCCGATGCTGAACATCACCGACGTAAACGAGCAGATGTGCCGCATAACCGGCTACAGCCGAAATGAGCTTATCGGTACTCCTTTCCCCGACTACTTCACCGACGCCAAGCGCGCCGCCGAGGGGGTGCGGCTCACCCTGGACAAAGGAGCGGTCACCAACTACGAGCTGACCCTGCACGGCAAAGACAGCATTGAACTGCTGGTATCCTTCAACGCCGCCATCTTCAAGGACGAATCGGGGGCGGTGCGCGGCATCTTCGCCAGCGCCCGCGACATCACCGAGCAGGCGGGTCTGCAGACCCAGCTTTCCGAAGAGCGCGCCTACAACCGGGGCCTCATCGAGGCCTCCGTGGACGGCCTGATCACGGTTGACGAGGCGATGAAGATCACCGACGTCAACGAGACCATGTGCCGCATGGCCGGCCGGCGGCGCAACCAGCTCATCGGCTCATCCTTCCCCGCCTACTTCGCCGAACGGGAGAGCGCCGAGCAGGGGGTGCGACTCACCTTCAAGGAGGGGTCGGTCACCAACTACGTGCTCACCCTGGAAGCGGCGGATGGACGGCTGGTGCCGGTCTCCTTCAACGCCGCGATCTTCAGGGACGCCACGGGCAAGGTGCGAGGGATTTTCGCCAGCGCCCGCGACATCACCGAACAGAAAACGCTGGAATCCCAGCTGAACGTCTCCCAGTTCTACACCCGTTCCCTCATCGAATCGAACATCGACGCGCTGATGACCACCGACCCGCTCGGGATCGTCACCGACGTGAACGAACAGATGGAGGCCTTAACGGGTCACACCCGCGAGGAGCTGATCGGCACTGCCTTCAAAAACTACTTCACTAACCCGGAGCTGGCCGAGGAAGGGATCAGGCAGGTGCTCAGGGAAGGGAAGGTTACCAACTACGAACTCACAGCGATCACCAAACAGGGGCAGGAGACGGTGGTAAGCTACAACGCCACCACGTTCGCCGACCGGGAAGGGAAGCTGCAAGGGGTGTTCGCCGCGGCCCGCAACATCACCGAGCAGAAAAAGCTGGAACTCCAGCTCCGCGATTCACAGGCGTACAACCGGGGACTCATCGAGGCCTCCGTCGACGGCCTCATCACCGTGGATCCCGAGGGCTACATCAGCGACGTCAACGACCGGATGTGCCAGATGAGCGGCTATAACCGCACCGAGCTGATCGGCACGCCGTTCTCCGACTACTTCACCGACCCGACACTGGCGCTGGCCGGCGTAAAAGAGACCTTCGCCAAGGGGGTAGTCACCGAGTACGCCCTTACGCTCATCAGCCGCACCCGCCGATTCCTGCAGGTGTCGTTCAACGCCTCTATCTTCAAGGACCCTGCGGGGGCCGTGCGCGGCATTTTCGCCAGCGCCCGCGACATCACCGACCACGTTCGCCTGAACGAGCAGCTCCGTGAGCAGCAGACCTATCTGCGCGGTCTGATCGAGTCCTCGGTAGACGGTCTGGTCACCGTCGATCCGGAGGGGTTCATCACCGACGTGAACGAGCAGATGTGCCGTATGGCGGGCTATTCCCGCGACGAGCTGATCGGCTCCCCCTTCAGGAACTATTTCACCGATCCGATGCGCGCCATTACCGGCGTCAAACAGACCCTGGCGGAGGGGGTCGTCACCAACTACGACCTGGTCCTGAAGACGAAGACCGGCCGCAAGGCGACGGTATCCTTCAACGCCTCGATATTCCGCGCCTCCGACGGCCGGGTCCAGGGGATATTCGCCAGCGCCCGCGACATCAGCGAGCAGGCCCGCCTGCAGACCCAGTTGAGCGATCAGCAGGCGTACAACCGGTCGCTGATCGAGGCCAGCGCCGATGCGCTCTTCGCCATCGACCCGGACGGCACCATCACCGACGTGAACGAGGAAGCGACCAGGCTCACCGGCTATTCCCGTAAGCACCTGGTCAACTCCGGGTTCTCCGGCTATTTCACCGAGTCGGAGCGCGCCAGCTCAGGCGTGCAGGAGACCCTCTCGCAGGGGAGGGTCATCGCCTACGAGCTGGTGCTGATCACGCGCCAGAACCGACGCATCCCAGTCTCCTTCAACGCGGGGGTCTTCGCCGACGCCGCGGGAAAACAGATCGGCATCCTGGCGGGCGCCCGCGACATCACCGAGCAGAAGGAACTGGAGCAGCAGCTGCGTGACCAGCAGTTCTACTCCCGATCCCTCATCGAATCGAACATCGACGCGCTGATGACCACGGACCCGCTGGGGATAGTCACCGACGTCAACGAACAGATGGAGGCCCTGACCGGACACATCCGGGAGGAGCTGATCGGCATCCCCTTCAAGAACTTCTTCACCGACCCGGGTCGGGCCGAGGAAGGGATCAGACAGGTGCTTCGGGAAGGAAAGGTCACCAACTACGAACTCACTGCACTCTCCAAGCAGGGAAGGGAGACGGTGGTGAGCTACAACGCCACCACTTTCGCCGACCAGTACGGCAAGCTGCAGGGGGTGTTCGCTGCGGCCCGCGACATCACGGACCGGAAACGGTTTGAGCAGACCCTGGAAGAGAAGAGCTACGAGATGGAGAATGCCAACCTGGCCAAGGACCGGTTCTTGGCGTCCATGAGCCACGAACTGCGCACGCCGTTGAACGCAATCATAGGTTTCACCGGCACGCTCCTGATGAAGCTCCCCGGCCCGCTGACCAATGACCAGGAAAGTCAGCTGCAAAATGTCTCCACCAGCGCAAAACATCTGCTGCTGCTCATCAACGACATCCTCGATCTCGCCAAGATCGAATCGGGCAAGGTGGAAATCCTCCGGGAGCCGGTTCTCTGCCAGGGGGTGATACGGGAAGTCGTCTCGACCCTCTCCACCATGGCGACAAGCAAGGGGATCGCTTTGTTGTCGAGCCTGCCGGAGCAGGACCTGTTGCTGAACACGGATCGTCGAGCGCTGAGTCAGATCCTTCTTAACCTGACCTATAATGCCATCAAGTTCACCGAAAAGGGGGATGTCAGGATAGAGCTTGAGCGCCAAAACAACTTCCCGAGCCGGATCGAGATCAGGATTATTGACACCGGCTGCGGCATCAAGCCCGAAGACCAGGAAAAACTCTTCCATGCCTTCACCCAATTGGACTCGTCAAGCTCCCGGCGTTACGAGGGAACCGGCCTCGGGCTCTATCTCAGCCAAAAACTGGCGGAACTGCTCGGCGGCCGGCTGGAAATGCAGAGCGAGTACGGCAAGGGTAGCGCATTCAAGATAATCCTGAGCAATGAACAGTGAAGCCGGCATCATGCCCTTTCGTGTTTAGCAATTAAAAGCCATGGTCATCGAGAAGGAAGCCGCCATGAATCGGAGATTCTTAGTCATCGAAGATAATCCTCAAAACCTGGAACTCATGAGTTATCTTTTGCGGGCTTTCGGTCACACGGTAGTTTCCGCGCGCGACGGGGCCGAAGGGATAGAGATGGCAAGTCGGGAAAAGCTCGACCTCATCATCTGTGACATGCATCTCCCCGTCATGGACGGCTACGAGGTGGCGCAGTACCTCAAAAAGCACCCCCTGCTGTGTCAGATTCCTCTGGTAGCCGTCACCGCCCTGGCAATGGTCGGCGACCGCGAGAAGGTGCTTTCCGCCGGATTCGACGGCTACATCGACAAACCGATCGATCCCCAGATGTTCGTCAAACAAATAGAGGCATTCGTGCAAAGGAAGGAGGACAAGCGCGGCTAATCGACCTGAGCTGTCCTGGACGGAAAAACCGTCCAAACCCGCTCCGCGTGAACCGACCGCTGTAAACCTATGGCCACCATTCTCATCGTTGAAGACCACGCCCTGAGCCGTAAGGCAATTACCACCCTGCTAGGCTACTACGGGCACAGACTGCTGGAAGCAACCGACGGCCTGAAGGCGCTCGAAATCACGCGCGGGGAAGCCCTCGATCTCATCATCACCGACATCGTCATGCCCAACATGGACGGGGTGGAGTTTGTCAGGCAACTGCGAGCCGAAAAAAGCCATTTGGACACGCCGGTCATCTTCTACACCGCCACCTACCGTTTGCCCGAGGCCCGCCGCATGGTCGAGGAGTTCAGAAACTGCCTCGTCGTTCCCAAGCCGTCCGAGCCCGCTGAAATCATTCGCATCGTCAGCGGAGTACTGAAGCTGTCGCCTTCAGATCCACCGGTGCCGCCGTCGACGGACCACCATGACGTCCTCTCGTCGAGGTGGTGCACGGAGCTGCGCCTGGCAGCGCTGATGGACCTGAGCTTCCACTTGCTGAGCCAGCGGGACCCGGCGCGCCTTCTGGAAATTTCCTGTGAAGCCATCCGCAACATCCTAAAATGTCGGTACGTCCGGCTCACCTTGATGGAGGAAAACGGTCAGACCAGCATTTTCGGCGCAGTCGAGAATGACCAACCTCCCGGTCTCGTCCTGAGCGATTCGTTTCCCATCGAGGAGATCCGGGCCCAGGTAGTGTCAGGGCGCCGGACACTGAGGCGCCCCCGCGCCGGAGCAGACCCGGAGCAAAGCTCCGAGTGCCGAGCGGGTCAGTCTATTTTGGCTATTCCATTCGCCACGCAAAATCGCGTGTACGGTTGGTTCTCTCTGGCCGATAAGCTCAACGCTCTGCCGTTTGGCGACGAAGACGAGGAGATGGCCATTGCGTTGGCGACCCAGACCGCCCTGGCCTATGAAAACCGCCTTCTGGTCCATGACATGAAGCAGGCCAAGGAGGCGGCCGAAACGGCCGGCAACGCGAAGAGCCAATTTCTCGCCAACATGAGCCACGAACTGCGTACCCCCATGACCGGCGTTCTCGGCATGCTCGATCTCGCCCTCGATGGCACTCTTGATCCGGAGCAGCGGGAATTCATCGAAACCGCCCATACCTCGGCCCGTTCCCTGGTCCGGATCCTGAACGACATCCTCGACCTGACCAAAATAGAGGCGGGTAAATTGACAATGGAGGAAAAGCCGTTCACCCTGCGCAAATCCCTGCAACATACCGTGAACATTTTGCTTCCTGCCGCGAGGAACAAGGGGCTCGATCTGGAACTCTACGTGGCCGACGACGTTCCCGAATCTCTGATCGGCGACCAGACCCGGTTGAACCAGGTTCTGACCAACCTCGGCAGCAACGCGGTCAAGTTCACCGACAAAGGCAAGGTGGAGCTGCATGTAAGCTCGGACGGCAGCACGCCCGACGGCAAGCGGATAATCACCTTCACCGTTTCCGATACCGGCATCGGCATTCCGAAGGACAAGCAGCACCTTCTCTTCCATGCTTTTAGCCAAGTCGACGTGTCGCATTCCCGCAGTTACGGCGGCACCGGTTTGGGCCTCGCCATAAGCCGGGAACTCGTGGAGCGCATGGGGGGGACCATCAGCTTCACCAGTGAAGACGGTAAAGGGAGTACTTTTACCTGCAGCGTTCCTTTCGGTGCGACCGAATCTGACCGCCAAGCCGGCTTCGCGTCAGGGAAAGCGGCGCAGCCCCAGGCCGCTTCCTGCTCAGAGGAAAAGGCGAAACCGCGTCTGCTCATCGCCGAGGATGACCAAGTTATCAGGCAGGTTCTCGAATCGATGTTTCTGCGAGTCGGTTACGAGACGGCCTTCGCCGAAAATGGCAAACAGGCGGTCGAGATGTGGGAAAACGGCAGTTACGACCTTATTCTAATGGACGTGCAGATGCCGCGGATGAACGGCTTCGAAGCTACCGGCGCAATCCGGGAGAAGGAGCGTAGCGCAGGCGGCCATATCCAAATCATCGCCATGACCGCACATGCGCTGAAAGAGGACGAGGATAAATGTCATGCCGCCGGCATGGATGCTTACATCTCCAAACCGATCGACTTCAAAAAGGTTCTGCAGATCATTGCGGAAACCCTAAAAATGAGGACCGCCCAGTGATTCGACAGCGGTACCTTTCTGAAATCTGAACCGAACCTCACCCCGAGAGATACACTGGCCACAAAAAAAATCATCTTCAGCGAAACCAACAAAGGACGCCCATCATGAACACCCTGCCCAAATGCCCCTCGTGCAGCTCGGAGTACACCTACGAAGACGGAGAGATGTTCGTCTGCCCCGAATGTGGCCATGAGTGGCCAAAGGCAGCGGCGGAGAGTGCCGAGGCCGACCGTGTCGTGCGCGACGCCTTCGGCAACGTTCTCAACGACGGCGACTCGGTCACCGTCATCAAGGACCTGAAATTGAAAGGGTCGTCCCTGGTGGTCAAGGTCGGCACCAAGGCGAGGAACATCCGCATCGTCGAGGGGGACCACGATATAGACTGCAAGATCGACGGCATCGGCGCCATGCAGCTGAAATCCGAGTTCGTCAAGAAGGCGTAAGCGGCTGGTAAAGGCCCCCCAACCGGGCCCGCCTGGCGCACCAAATCAAAGGAGGCACGTCTTCTTCATGCCTCCTGGCAAAACCGACAGCTACCTCTCCTCGCGCGCCTCGAGGCCTCGTTTTCTTTTTGATGAAGGTTACTTACGGGTCTCCCTCAAAGTCGTCAGCGGCCCTTAACCTCTTTTGGCAGGTTGAGGGCTTCCGCACTGCATCAGATCCTTCCAACCGTCTCTTCCCATTCACTCCAATTCTTCCGGCTTCCTCAGCACGACCCTCTGTATGAAATGTGAACAGCGCTGTTCAAAGTGCAGATTCTGAACAGAGCCGCTGTTGATCTTACGGTCGGTCCTTCGGCTTATTCCAGGCACTTGAAGCTTGGCTCATGCATTGCACAAGTTTTATGAAAATCCGCCATTTTTTCTGCGCGAGGAAGTTCTTATGACTACCTGCAAAAGCATTTTGATCACCCTGGTCCTCGCGTTGTCTGTGTCGACACCGGCCCTCGCCTCGTATCAGGAGACGGTCTTGGCGGATACCCCCGAGGCTTACTGGCGCCTGGGAGAGTCGTCGGGGACTACCGCCTACGACAGCAGCGGGCACGGACACAGCGCGACCTACTCGGGGCCGACACTCGGGCAGCCAGGGGCTATGGCAGGAGACAGCGACACCGCGGCCTTCTTCGACTCCTCGGATGCCATTCACGCTGCCGGCACCTACTTCATTCCGAACCTGGACTCGTGGACAGTGGAGGCCTGGGTGAAAGCGCCTGCCACCGGCACGTCGATGCCGATAGTCAGCTGGTATGCCGGCGGCTACGCTTTGGGGCATGACGGGTATTACACATTGGCGATCGGCGACAACGGGCTCCCCGCCTATCTCATACGTGATGCCAGCGGCAACTCGTATAACGTAACCGGTGCGACTGCGGTGACAGACTCCGCATGGCACCATCTAGTGGGTGTCCTGGACCGCCAGATGGGGATTATCAGGCTCCATGTCGATGGAAGAGAGGTAGCGTCCGCTCCAATCGTTGCGCTGGGACTGATCTCGGACTCGTTGACGATCCCCTTGAACATCGGCGAGCAGTACAGGTATTGGGCGGGTTCGTCTCTTTTCGTGGGGCTGATGGATGAGGTGGCGATATATCGATCCGCTCTCAGCGCCGAACGGGTCCGTTTCCACAATGACGCCGGGCAGGGGCTTACCGCCGATGCCGATGGCGACGGAGTGATCGACGTCCTTGACAAGTGTCCCGGCACCCCGTTGGGATTACCGGTCGATGCCATTGGCTGCATCGCCTATTGCCCGGCACCGTCGAAAACGGAATTCGACGCCGCCATTGCGGAGGCCTTTTCTGCTCAGAGCGTCATCCTTGCGGAAAAGGACGCAACGATCTCCGCCCTGAACGCCGAGGTCAATCTACTCACGGCAGCCGTTTCATCGAAAGATGAAACCATCGCCTCCCTGCAGACGCAGATCTCCAGCCTCAATGCAGCCACCGCCGAACTGCAGCAACAGGTTGCCGCTCTCAAAGCAGAAACAAGCGTGATGTACACCAGGCAGCAGTTGGACCAGGCCGTACTCTCAGCCGAGCAGGCGTTGGTCTCGACGATCCCGGCGGGTCTGAGCGGCATTTTTGGGGACCCCGGCTTCGTCCTCCCCGGAAGCACGGTCACGGAGCAGATCAACTCCCTGACCAGCGTCATCGGCAGCATGCCGTCCGGCCAGATCAAGAAGCTGCAGGACCTGTTGATCCGATGACCTGACCGGCGCGGCGGGATAAGCCCCACCCTGAGGCTTTCCATCTGCCAGCGGGGCCTTTTTTCGGGCCACGTGGCACCAAAAGATAATCATTAGAATCAAATATCCGGACGTTACCGAACCATCCGATGCAGCCATGGTCTGGGACCAGATCCCGGCGCTGTTTTGCATCATCCTTGGCCGTACCTGTCGGCCAACTCAGTCAAGGGGCCATCCGCCAACCCCTCAAAGGCAAACGGATTAAGCACTTGATTCCGCCATAACAGGTTCCGATCTCCCTCGCTTAAAGCCGCCTCATCGCAAACTTTTGACCAATTCACCCCGATGCAATCGACCTGCCCTTCAACAACCCGGACAGCCTCTCGACCCTCTGAGGCTGTCTTCCCGAACCTCTTGTTCAGGATCACCCTGCGCCCCCAGGCATCAGTTTATGGGGGTTGGCTGAAGATGAGTCGTTTTGGGAGCCAAATAATTCAATGGCCGGTCCTGTCGCCCCGCTGTACTATCCTTGACCTGAAATCAGCTTTGCCAAGGCGATGCCGACGTTGACAACACCCCGCGCTTGCTTAAAATTCCCTAATTCCAAAACAAAAAGGAGAACACCATGCGCATGCTGATGACAGTGAAAATGGCGACCGGTGAGTTCAATGCCGCGGTCAAGAACGGCAACGCCGGCAAGATCATGAACCGCATCCTCGAGGAGTGTCGTCCCGAAGCCGCTTATTTCACAGATGAAGATGGTCAGCGTACGGCCATCCTGGTGGTGAACATCGATGACCCTTCCCAGATTCCCCGCTTCGCCGAGCCATGGTTTCTGAACTTCAACGCTTCTATCCAGTTCAAGATCGCCATGACCCAGGAGGATCTCAGGAAGTCGGGCCTGGACGAAATCGGGAAAAAATGGAGCTGACATTTAGGTGCTGAAAAAGGCGACGGCAGTGCGTGTACAAAGTACAGCACTGCCGTCTAGGCGCCAACCCGCGGCAGCACAGAAAAGAAATCTCCGCCGCGCACTGAGTATGTGTTTGAAATAATCCTTCCAACAGGTGTACACTCCGCACACACCAGACTGTGGAAGGCACGCACATGCAGATACTGATCGTCTTTTCCCTCGCTTTCCTCGCCTCTTTGCTCAGCTCCATGAGCGACGCCGGCTCCGCCATGCTCACCACGCCGGCCTGGCTCTCCCAAGGCTTCCCCCTGCCGATAGCAATTGCTTCCAACCAGATGAACGGTGCCGCCTGGACCTTGATCGCCGCCCGCAATCACCTCAAGGGGCGCGTACTGGACGGGCGGCCGATCGCTATAATGGTCTCCCTCGGGCTCGCCGGCGCCCGTGCCGGAACCGTCATCGTGCGAGGCGTCGATGGACACCTCCTGCAGCATGGATAGGAGCAAGATCTGATGAATGGGAAATCAATCTTATTTGCGGCAATGATGGTTGCGGTCGTGTCCTTTCTGGCACCGAACAAGGCTTGTGCCGAGTTCTACAGTTATGAAGACCGCAAAGGCACCATCCACTTTGTCGATGAGATGTCCAAGATCCCCGCAGAATACCGCAAGAAAAAGCAGGTGCGCAAGGAGGAGTATGACGATCTCCCGGCTGATGAGCGCGCCCTGTTGCTGGAAAAAGAGCGGGAGAAGCGGGCCGCGGATCGACAACTGGAGACCGAGCAACAGGAGCAATCCCGGCAGAGACGAAGGGCAGAAGAGAGGAAGGCAGCTCAGGAGTGGCAGAGCAAGATGTTGACGACACGGGTGGTGATTTCGGGCCGACAGGTTTTCGTGCCGGTGAAATTGCGAAACGGTTCGCTGGAAACCGATGTCATGCTACTCCTCGATACGGGGGCCACCTCGTCTGTCATTACCCCGGAGGTGGCAGAACGGCTGAAAATCCAGGATGCCGTGAACATCAAGATCGGCGTGGTCGGTGGCAGGGTAATGAATGCGCGAAAGGTGGTCCTGAGCCAAATGGAAGTGGGACCGGTTAAGAGAGCCAACCAGGATGTCGTCATAGTACGACAGCGCTCTGGAGAGTATGGGGACGGGCTCCTCGGCATGAGCTTCCTGGCGGGCCTGAAGTACACCCTGGATTTCCAGACGCAGACGATCAACTGGATTCCTAACTAGCCCCCAAGCCGCACACCGGCTGCACCGTTTACCGCGCGAAGCCTGAGCTTCAAGAGAAGGGTTCAAATAGCGGCGGCTGGCAGAACAAGAAACGCATTATGCGATTATCAACCGCATCACATCAGTGGGTAAAAGACGGCCCGCTTGCCCTCTCCGCAGACTCGCAACATGCATTAAATGTTTGATAAGTATCATCATCTGAGGTAAAATTCGGCCTTCCTTTCATCGAGAAACGAAATGCCAGACAAGAAAGAAAATAAGGTGACCGCACCGAAACAGGGTGCCGGAACAGCCTCAGCATGCCAAAAGGCACTTGCCGAAACCTGCAAGGCATTGAAGGCTTTTTCTTTCTACCCGGAAAACCATCCGCTTCGCGAACAGCTCCTTCAATCCGCCTATCATGCCGTGGCAGATCTCACCAAAGCAGGAAAGTTGTCCCTGATCGTGCAACGCGACGGCTTCTCTCTTGCCGACGGGCAAGCTGCGATTGACAATACCCCGATGACCAAGGCGCTGGCCCAGGAACTGTTCGCCCGCGAACTGCAGCGAATCACATTTCTGCCGGAGCTTTCGCTGCTTGAATTTTCCGCGTTTCTCTCGCTGTTGGCCGTCGTGCCCCAGAAAATGAACGCCGCCGGTGGCGTGGCAGGCATGCTGGCGAAGAGCGGCATTCAGACCATCGTAGTGAACCAGATCGACATCACCGCTGTCTTCACCAAGAAAAAGGTGGGGGAGGCTGCCGACGAAGCAGTCGCCGATGGCACCGAGATCGGGGAAGACCGTGAGCCAGACACGGAGCAAGCCAAGGGCAGCTCCGATCATCTCAACGAACTCAGTATCGAAGAACTGATAGCCGCGATGTCCGCCGAAACTGACGACGAAAAGCATGGCCAGCTCGCTCGCATGCTGCTCGAAAAAGCCCGCCCCCTGAAGCTGGAGGGGAATTTTGATCGTC
>Ga0209212_1006223_pt1 | contig 13744 bp, 16 predicted proteins | sample RifGroC2_FD_183996 | JGI IMG/M metagenome (GOLD analysis project Ga0209212, IMG submission 183996) | Groundwater microbial communities from Rifle, Colorado, USA - Groundwater C2 (SPAdes) (version 2) | ecosystem: Environmental > Aquatic > Deep subsurface > Groundwater | place: Rifle, Colorado... | reverse complement strand
CAGCCTCACCTCAGATTTTTCAACGAGTTTATTCAGCCGTCCGTTTCAACGGATGGCTGCGAAGCGGTCAACTTGAGTAAGTAACATTCCGAACCAGAACGCACAACCAGGCTGCTCCCTCTGATCGAGCTCGAGAAGAAGTCCCGATAGAGAGGGAAAGAACATGCCCGGTCTATCTGTTGGCCGGGCATTCAACTTCTATTCCCCCCTACTTGTCTCTGATCTTCTCCAGCAACTCCTTTGCTTCCCTTCGAAACTGATCGTCGTCTTCATCCAGGGTTGGAAGCGAGCTAATAGCCGAGAGATGCGTACGGGCTTTATCGTATTCATCCCTCTCAACAAATGCCCGAGCGGCATCCAACCGATACATGATGAAATCCGGCTTGATCAAGATCGCCTTCTCGAAGTTCTTGACCGCATCGTCCAAATTAGCCCATCCAAGGCCGAGCGGCCACCGGACAATTCTCGGTTTTTCACAAACCTTCAAATGGGTTCGCCCAAGCACGTAGAATGCCGAGTTGTTGGCGCCATCCAGAGCAATCGCCTTTTCACAATCCGCTTTCGTTTGCTTTACCAGATCGAGTGATTCCCACACTCCCTTGAAGAGGGCAATGCGTCCGTTTGCAATGGCCCGGCGGGCGTACGCCATCGAGTTATTTGGGTCAGCCGCTATGGCCTTGTTCGCAAATTCAAGAGATTTCTCGTACGTCTGCAACTGAGCGTTCTTCTCCGCCTCGGTCGCCGAGGGAAGGTGCTCGCCGATATCGACATAGGTACGGCTGAGGCGCCAGAGTATTTCGACGTTGCCGGACTCAAGAGCAAGCGCCGCGAGATAGCTTTTGAGCGCCTTTTCGTTCTCAAATGTCTTTTGGGCAAGTTCGTCTCCTTGCGCGAGGAGCTTTTGTGCCTGTGAGATATCTTGTGCGATCGACGGGAGTGATGGAAGAACAAGACAGAGAAACATGAGTGTGCTCAACGCGATGAGGTTTGGAGATCGTAGGAAGGTTTTCACGGTGGGAAACCCTTGCTGTGTGAGGAGGATGATGTGCGTTAGTCGCTTTGCGGTGCAATGAGGGCGCCAAGCCTATGAGTTTCGAGCTTCGAGTTTCTGAATCTCGTCTCGAATCCTTGCGGCCTTCTCATATTCTTCTTTTGCAATGGCATCCAGAAGTTGTTGCTGGAGCTGATCGCGTTTGGAGAGCTTAGGCTTGGTCTTCTCCTTGTCCGGCTCAGCGGCTGTCGTGGGGGGGAGTTTGTCGGAGTCCTCGTTCTCCGGAACGAACGCGGCTTCTTCCATGACCTTGTCGGAAACGAAAATCGGAACGCCGTACCGAACGGCGAGAGCAATTGCATCGCTTGGTCGTGAGTCGACCTCCTGAGAGTCAAGACTCAGCTTGGCGTAGAAGGTGCCATCCTTCAACTCGTTGATGAAGACGTCATTCAAGCTGACCCCCAGGCTGTCCATCACATTCTTCAGCAGATCGTGCGTCAGCGGTCGGGGTGGTTTAATCCCTTCCATCTCCAGGGCGATTGATTGTGCCTCAAACGCTCCGATGATAATGGGGAGCCGGCGCGGCCCGCTAACCTCTTTCAAAATGAGCGCGTAGGCTCCACCGCTCGACGGGCTTGTAGACAAACCCAGAATGTCAACCTGAACCCTCTCCACAGATTCTTCTCCTTGCCTCGATACTCACGAGCTTAGCCCTTCCCGAGCAGTTTCCTCACTTCGGCGATCAACGCCGGAACAATCTCGAACGCGTCGCCCACGACGCCGTAGCTCGCGATCTGGAAGATCGGCGCGTCTTTATCTTTGTTGATGGCTACAATATACTTCGAAGATGACATTCCCGCAAGATGCTGAATGGCTCCGGACACACCGATCGCAATGTAGAGCGACGGCGAAACCGTTTTGCCGGTCTGACCGACCTGCTCATCGTGTGGGCGCCATCCTGCGTCGACCACCGCACGGGATGCACCGACCGCGGCTCCCAAGGCTTCTGCAAGCTCTTCGATCATTCGAAAATGTTCCGGTCCTTTCATCCCCCTGCCGCCCGAAACGATGATGTCCGCTTCGGCAACATCCAACTTGCTTGCCGCTTGCCTCACCTCCCTCACTGCCGAGGCGAAGTCCTGCTCCGTCAACGAGATATCGACGTTCTCCACGTCTGCAGGCTTCTCATCCCCCGCACCTGAAGTGAAAACGTTTGGGCGGAGCGTGAAGACTTTCGTTGACGAATTCACCCTCAGATCCGTTAGCGCTTTGCCGGCAAAGACCGGGCGCGTAGCAATGATGTCGCTCCCTTCAACCCTCAACGCCGTGCAATCTGTCCCGAGACCCGCATCCAGTCTTACCGCAACGCGCGGGGCCAGGTCCTTCCCCATTGCCGTGGCCGGGATGAGGACGACGTTTGCCTGCTGTTGCCGTGCAACATCGGCAACGATCTTCGCATAAGCGGTCGAGGAATAGAATTCAAGCTTGGGGTTCTCCACGACAACGGCTTTCTGTGCGCCATGTCCCCCCAGAGTTGGGGCAACGGATCGAACGCCCGAACCGATCGCGAGGGCAACAACCTCCCCGCCTGTTTGATCCGCGAGAGTTCTTGCGGCCCGGATAACCTCAAATGCGGGTTTCTTGAATTTGTTCTCCCGCTGTTCGGCAAATGCGAGGAATCTCATGTTCTCCCTGCTTGATTCAAAGTTCTGGCAAACGTTTTGCGGCAACGATCTCGAATAACGATCCTCTGCTCACCGAAGGTCATCCCTCCTCAGATGACTTTTGCCTCTTCATGCAGCAGACGCACGAGTTCCGGAACCGCATGCACATCGGTTCCCACGATCTTTCCTGCCGCCTTTGCGGGCGGTTTATTCATCGACAGAACCTCTACTTTCGGCTGCGCAGGAGAGGGATGCTTCTCCTCAATCGGTTTGCTCTTCGCGGACATAATACCTTTGAGCGACGGGTAGCGCGGCTCGTTCAGCCCCTTTTGTGCCGTGAAGACTGCCGGAAGTTTCACCTCAACGATTTCGTGTCCCCCCTCGATCTCTCGCTCTGCAAGCGCCTTGTCGCCGTTGATCTCAAGTTTCACCACCACGGATACCGACGGCAAGCCCAACATTTCGGCCACCATCAAACCGACGGCCGAATTGTCGTAGTCCACCGATTGTTTACCGAAGAATATTGCGTCGGTTGAAAGGCTCTTAAGCTCATCGGCAAGCGCGCGGGCAAGAGCGAAAGAATCTCGTATGGCATCGTCCTTGATAAGGATGCCTTTATCGACGCCCATCGCCAAGGCCTTGCGGATGGTTTCCTTGTGGACGTCACTCCCTACGGAAATGGCGATGACTTCTCCGCCATGTTTCTCCTTCAGGCGAAGGCATTCCTCGACGGCGAACTCGTCATACGGATTGATGATGTAGCTGAGCCCCGTCCTGTCGTAGGATTTTCCATCGGAACTGATATTGATCTTTGCCGCGGTATCCGGCACGTGATTGATGCAGACTGCGAGCTTCATGGAACCTATCGTGCGAAAATGAGAATAGTGTTGAATGCCGTCGGCTGCCTGCAATAGTATAAAACATTCGCCTTAGCGGCAAGCGGAATTTCTCCGGGGGTGGTTGCAAAGGGAGGTCAACCGCGATAAAGATTTCCCGTATTGACTTTCACGCCGAGCAATTTCAAGTACACGAAGAGCTCGGCTTTATGATTGAGGTGATGTTCGATTGCGAGCATGGCGACGCGCCAACGCGGAGCTTTGCCGCCAAACTGCGGCGTGTCAATTTCGCCAAAGTTGAACTCTTCTTCTGTCAGCGCGCCGACGAGGCGCTTGAACTCTTCGTAGTTTTCCCGGAGCGCCTTCACTGCTTCGTCCACCGTTACGGCCGGCGTGCGACGATTCAACACAAACCTCTCGCGCATCGAGGCGAATCCCCAATCGCCCGATGCGATTCCCCGCCCGTACACGCCGAGCGCTCCCGCCATGTGGGCCATCTGTTGACCGGCGCTGAAGAGATTCTCCGTCGGCTTCCAATCAATCTTATCGGCCGGCACAAGTCGAAACAACGGTTCGGTGGGCTTTATGACATCATCACAGTACTCAAGATAGTTACGCAGGGTCATGTCTTTCTCCTTGGGAGGTTGCTGCTTCAGTCGCAGGAGATGCGATTCGTTGGGGAGAAGCGGAGGTGATCTTCTCTAAGCCGTATTCCGTCTCTCCGCTCACAGAATTTTCTTCAACAGCGATGGGTCGACATTCCCGCCGCTGACGATCGCACAAACCTTCTTGCCGGAAAGTCGCAGGACGTTGTGAAACACGGCAGCCGGTGCAACGGCGCCCGTCGGTTCGGCGACCACTTTCATCCTCTGGAGCAGAAACCTCATCATCTCGATCACCTGTTCATCCGTCACAGTGATGACGTCATCGACATACTTCAGGATAATCTCAAAGTTACGCGTTCCCACCGCTTGTGTTCGCATGCCGTCGGCAATCGTTGACGGCGGGTCGATCCGTACAATCTCCTTCTTGCGGAAAGATTGATAGCAGTCGTTCGCCGCTTCCGTCTCCACCCCGATAACGGTGATCTTCGGAAAGAGATGCTTCGCGGCAACAGCGGTACCGCCAATCAGTCCACCCCCGCCGATTGGAACAAACAGATAATCGAGTTCCTTCATTTCCCGTGCGATCTCAAGCATCACCGTCCCCTGCCCGGCGATGATCTTGTCGTCGTCAAATGGCGGGACCGGAATGTATCCGTGTTTAGCTTCCAGTTGCTTCGCAACCCGCTCGCGATCGTCAGAGGAATTCTCGCAGAACACGACGCCGGCTCCGTACGCTTCCGTGGCGGCAACTTTGATGGGGGGCGCCCCTTTGGGCATCACGACCGTCGCTTGCAGGCCGAGCAATTTGGCAGCCAGCGCAACGCCCTGCGCGTGATTTCCGGAGGAGTGAGCCACAACTCCTCGGGATTGTTCTTCCCGACTCAGTGACGCAATCTTGTTGTAGGCACCGCGGATTTTGAAGGCGCCGATCCGCTGAAAGTTCTCCCCCTTAAGGGTTATCTCGTTCCCCGAGCGGGCATTCAGCGTTCGCGAGGTCAGAAGCGGCGTCTTGTGGACAACCGGGCTGACCCGTCGATACGCCTCCTCGATATCAGAATAGGAGATCATTGGCGGGAAAAATGTAGAGAAATCGGACGCCATTGACAAGTAGAAAAATTCTCAAAAAAAACCTTGCATGTCGATCCGAATCTCTCTATACTTTACCCAAGTAAAGTATGAAAAACGTCAAACAGAGAGATATCAACGAGTTGTACGATGCCATCGTCCGGCTTGAAACGCTCGATGAATGCAAGAGATTCTTCCGCGACCTCCTGACGGAAACGGAGATCAAAGAATTCGCCGAGCGCTGGAAGGTTGCACGCATGCTCTCGAAAGGTGTGCCGTACACGACGATCGAAAAGGAAACCGGTCTCAGTTCCCGAACGATCGCTCGAGTGCACAAATGGGTCAAGCAGGGCAAGGGGGGCTATACCATGATGCTCCGCCGCTTGATTGCCGCGAAAAACGAAACGTAGTTTTTTTTGCCGTAGTCACTTTACTAGAGTAAAGTATGATCTCAAACAACGGGCGATTGAAAATCGCGATCCAACGGAGCGGTCGCCTCACAGATGACTCCCTGGGTCTCTTACGGGTGTGCGGACTCGAGTTCGAGTTCCAGAAACAGAGCCTCTATTCCCCCTGCAGGAATTTCGCTCTCGACGTCCTCGCCCTTCGGGATGATGATATCCCCGAGTATGTGCAGGACGGGGTCGCCGATCTCGGGATCGTGGGCGAAAACATCGTCCAGGAGAAGAAAGCCCGCGTCACAGTTTTAACCAAGCTTGGTTTCGGCGGCTGCCGGCTCACCCTCAGTGTGCCTCAACGATCTCCAATCAAGACGATCAGGAACTTGCGCGGCCGGCGCATTGCCACGACGTATCCTTCGACGCTGAGACAGTTTCTTCGGGCAAAGGGTATTCGGGCGGAAATCGTGCAGCTCAGCGGATCGGTCGAAATCGCCCCAACACTCGATGTGGCCGACGCGATCTGCGACATTACGTCGACGGGAACCACGGCTCGGATGAACAGCTTGCGACCCCTTCAGACCGTCCTTGAATCCGAAGCGGTGTTGATCGCCAATAAACGAGCACACGAAGACTCGGGGAAGAAAGCCCTCGTCGACCGGCTCTTGATTCGAGTTTCCGGAAGTTTGCAGGCAAAAGGAAAGCGCTACATGATGATGAACGCTCCCGTGTCGGCAGTCCCCCGGCTGAAGCAGATTATCCCGAGCCTGAAGAGCCCAACCGTTGTACCGCTTGCAGAAGAAGGCATGGTAGCCCTCCACTCCGTTATCGCGGAGGATGTCTTCTGGGATGTGATGGAGCGTCTGAAGAAAGCGGGCGCGAGCGATATCGTTGTCGTCCCAATCGAGATGATCATCAAATGAAGACGTATCAGGCATATCAACTCTCCGCATCGCTCCGAAAGGAACTCTGTCTCCGTCCGACCAGGGAAGTTGACACATCCGCCGCTTCGGTGTCAGACATCTGCCGGGATGTAAAACGGCGCGGGGATACCGCATTGAGAGAGTACGGCAGGCGGTTCGATGCAGCATCGGTCACCGCACTTCGCGTCGAGCCCCGGGAGGTTCAAGCGGCCAGCCGAGAGATGTCCGAAGATTTTCGTCAAGCGCTTCTGGTGGCTGCAAGCAACATTCGCACATTCCACGCCGCTCAAGGACAATCGGAGCCGGTTATTGAAACGATGCCCGGCGTTGTTTGCCGCCGCGAGCGACGGCCCATCGAACAAGTCGGGCTGTATGTCCCGGCTGGGTCGGCGCCCCTGCCGTCAACGGTGCTCATGCTTGGGATTCCGGCAACGCTCGCGGGGTGTTCACGAATCGTCCTTTGTTCTCCTCCAACGTCCGAAGGGAGTGTGAATCCATACGTTCTGGCCGCGGCAGAGTTTGTTGGCATCTCAGAGATTTACCGCGTAGGCGGAGCCCAAGCCATCGCTGCGATGGCGTACGGGACAGAATCGATCGCCAAAGTCGACAAGATCTTCGGCCCCGGAAACACTTTTGTCACCGCGGCAAAGCGCTTCGTTTCAACCGATCCGGATGGGGCTGCGATCGATCTCTTGGCGGGACCGTCCGAGCTCCTTGTTATCGCCGACGAAACTGCCGATCCGCGCGTGGTCGCTGCCGACCTGGTTTCACAGGCAGAGCATGATCCATCCGCGCACGTGGTCCTTGTGACAACGAGCCAGACGCTGGCAGCAACTGTTGAACGTGAAGTTGAGCAACTTCTCCGCAATCTGCCACGGGGCGAAATTGCCCGGCAAGCGATCGAAGGAAGTCTTGCATTGGTGCTCGATTCACTCAATGATGCCGTGCAATTCTCGAACGACTATGCACCCGAACACTTGATCCTCAACGTCCGCTCACCCGAGCAATTTGTTCCCGCCATCAGGAATGCCGGCTCGGTATTCCTGGGTTCCTACGCTCCGGTCACCGCCGGTGACTACGCTTCGGGGACGAATCACACGCTTCCTACGGGAGGCACGGCCAAATGGTACGGCGGCATCTCCGTCGAGAGCTTTCAGAAGTCGATCACGTTTCAGACGATAACCAAGGACGGATTGCAGAACCTCGAGCCAACCCTCGGCGCTTTTGCGGACGCGGAAGGTCTGGAGGGACATAAGAAAGCTGTAAGTGTTCGATTGAAATGAACATCGAAGATCTGATACGTCCCAACATAAAGGCTCTCAAGCCGTACCGCGCTGCGCGGCACGATTTCGTTTCCGGCGTCCTCCTGGATGCCAACGAAAACTCGTTCGGCAGCGCGATTGACTTCAACGGCATCGAACTCAACCGCTACCCGGACCCGTATCAAAAGCAGCTCCGCCTTCGGTTGGCCACGCTGCACGGTGTCGAGCTGGACAACGTTTTTCTCGGTGTCGGCTCGGATGAGGTCATTGATCTTCTCATTCGCGTTTTCTGTGAACCTGCGTTGGATTCGCTCATGATCCTCGATCCGACGTATGGAATGTATCGCGTCGCCGCGGGGATCAACAACGTTCGCGTCATCCCGGCGTTGCTCACGGATGAATTTCAGATTGACGTGGGGGCGGCAACAAGCTCGTTCTACCCGACCACAAAGATGATCTTCTGCTGTTCGCCGAACAATCCGACGGCGAATCTCCTTCGGCGCACGGACGTTCTTACTCTCTGCCGGAATTTCCCGGCGATTGTCGTTGTGGATGAAGCATACATCGATTTCTCCGAGGGAGAGTCTCTCGGCTCGATGGTCAACTCGGTTTCCAACCTTGTCGTCCTTCGGACTCTTTCCAAGGCCTGGGGGCTTGCGGGAATACGGCTCGGATACGCCGTCGCACATCCGCTTGTGATTTCGTATCTCCTTAAGATCAAACCTCCATACAACATCAATGCCCTGACAAGCCTGGAGGCGATGAGGGCCCTCAACGAAAGAGAGCGGGTTCGCCAGACGGCCGCGAAGATCATTGACGAACGGATTCACCTAGCCGAGGCCCTTGCGTCAATTCCCTACGTGATACGCGTATTCCCCTCGGATACAAACTTTCTCCTCGTCCGGTGCCGACACGCGTCCTCCGTGTTTGAGCAGCTTACCCGACGCGGCATCATTGTGAGGGATCGAAGCTCCGAGCCAAAGCTCGAGGATTGCCTGCGCATCACCGTCGGCACGCGCGCGCAGAACGATCTGTTGATCAATACAATGAAAGAACTGAAACCATGAAGAAGGTCGTCTTTCTAGACCGGGACGGAACGATCATTGTCGAACCTCCCGATAAGCAGATCGATTCACTCGAGAAACTCGAGCTCATACCGGGGGTCATTCAAGGATTAAGACTGCTTGTCGATCGAGGGTTTGAGCTCGTCATGATCACAAACCAGGACGGCCTGGGCACTTCGTCATTCCCTTCAGCAAGTTTTGACAAACCGCAGCAAAAGCTCCTGGACATTCTCAGCGGGGAAGGAATCCGATTCTCGGAGATCTTCATCTGTCCACACATGCCCTCCGATCAGTGCGACTGTCGAAAGCCAAAATCCGGATTGCTGAGGGACTATCTCGCGAAGCAGAAAATTGATTTGGCAAAATCATTTGTCATCGGCGATCGCGAGACAGATGTTCAGCTTGGGGACAACATCGGATGCAAGACGATTCGGCTCACGGATGCACAATCAAGCAGCAGCCGCGCTTTCGCAGGCAACATTCTCGAAGCGTGCAAGATTGTTGTTCGGGCGGATCGCTGCGGCCACGTTGACCGTAAAACGAACGAGACGTCTATCAGAATCGATGTCTTTCTTGATGGGACCGGAGCCCACACCATCAACACCGGCCTCGGATTCTTTGACCATATGCTGGCGCAGCTTTCCAGGCATTCGCTCATTGACATGAGTATTGTTGCGGAGGGCGATCTGCGCGTCGACGAGCATCACACTGTCGAAGACACAGGTCTCGCGGTTGGCAATGCCATCCGCCAAGCCCTCGGGGAAAAGCGGGGGATCGAGCGGTACGGCTTCCTTCTGCCGATGGACGAGTCGCTGGCACAGGTGGCACTTGATCTGAGTGGGCGGCCGTACTTCGTGTTTGAAAGTTCCTTCCAGCGTGAAAAAGTGGGAGACTTACCGACCGAGCTCGTGGAAGATTTCTTCCGCGCGCTTACAGACGGGCTTCGAGCGAACCTGCACATAAAGGTCGAAGGCCGGAACGATCATCACAAGATTGAAGCAATCTTCAAGTCGGTAGCACGAGCGCTGAAGCAGGCCGTTGCGATTGATGAGCGGTCGGCCACCCTTCTTCCCACCACCAAAGGGAATTTGTCGTGACCTCTAAATTCTCGAGTTCTCTCTTGAGGGCTGCCGAGTGATAGGAATCATCGATTACGGGGCGGGAAACATCCGATCCGTCGGCAATGCGTTGGATCGGCTTGGTGTGGAGTACTTTATTTCGAGTGCGATCAGCGAACTTGAACGGGCGGAGAAGTTGATCCTCCCGGGCGTTGGTGAAGCCCGCAGCGCGATGGAATCGCTCGACCGCTCCGGTCTCATCGCGTGGCTGAAAACCGTTCAGGTTCCATTCCTCGGCATCTGCATCGGCATGCAAATCTTGTTCGAGCATTCTTCGGAACGCGATACGAAATGTCTTGGAGTTGTTCCCGGCAGCATCAGAAGGTTCAGCGCGTCACAGACGAAGGTCCCGCACATGGGTTGGAATCAAGTTACGCTCGCGAACGAGTCCAACTTGTTTCAGGGAATTCGGAGCGACGAGTTTTTTTACTTTGTTCACTCGTACTTTGCGCCCGTGACGGAACATACGATCGGAGTAACGGCGTACGGTGGAAGTTTCTCGGCCGCGGTGCAGAAGGGAAACTACTACGGCGTGCAGTTTCACGCGGAAAAGTCCGGCAACGCCGGTCTTCAACTCTTGAAGAATTTCATCCAGCGATGTTGATCCTCCCAGCAATCGATATCTACAACGGGAAGTGCGTCCGGCTGCAACAAGGGGATTTCAATCGTCAGACGGTCTACAATGAATCGCCTGCCGAAGTTGCGGAGTTTTTTCGGAAGGCCGGGCTCTTTCATCTTCATCTTGTCGATCTTGAAGGCGCGCAAGAGGGCCGGATCATGAATTGGGATGCGCTTTCCTCCATTTGCGCTCTCGATGGAATTCGGGCACAAATCGGCGGCGGCATCCGGTCGGTCGATGACGTTTCCAGGCTCTTTGGCATTGGAGCAACGCGGGCGATCCTCGGAAGTCTTGCCGTCGACTCTCCTCATCTTGTAAGAGAGTGGCTCCTTGAGTTTGGCAGCGATCGATTTGTCATCGCCGTCGATATCAAGGACGGACGTGTTGCATCGAAAGGTTGGGCGGAGAAATCGGGCCCCCCGGAGGCATTCCTTCAGCAGATGATCGACATCGGCGCCCGGCGGTTTCTCTGCACGGACGTGAGTCGCGACGGCATGCTGGCAGGCCCGAACATCGATCTCTACCGGGATCTGATGTCGGCTTTTCCGGAAGTCGAACTACTTGCCTCCGGCGGAGTTACACGTCTAGACGATCTCCGAACGCTTCGGGAGGCCGGATGCGCCGGTGCCATCGTAGGGAAGGCACTCTATGAAAACAAGATAACGCTGGAGGAGCTAACAGCGTTCGCGTAGCAGAGTGCCGGGCGATCGAGGGAACCGAACGACGTATCGTCTCCCAACTTCAATTCGCTCGCATCTGTCGAGGGCACATTCTATGTTGACTAAAAGAATTATCCCGTGTCTTGATGTTAAAGATGGTCGCACCGTCAAAGGGACGAAATTCCGGAACCTCCGCGACGCCGGCGATCCCGTGGAGCTTGCCGCCCGCTATTCCGACGAGGGAGCCGATGAACTTGTGTTCCTCGATATCAGCGCGTCGAGGGAAGGTCGGAAGACCTTTCTCTCCGTCGTAGAGCGAATCGCAAAAGCGATTCAAATTCCGTTTACTGTTGGGGGAGGGATTGGAGCGCTCGACGACATCTTGCGCGTCCTCGATGCCGGTGCGGACAAGGTCTCCCTGAACACGGCCGTTGTTCTGCGTCCAGAGTTCCTGCGCGAGGCTTCGCTTGCCGTCGGCTCCCAGTCAATCGTTGTGGCGATCGATGCGAAACGCGAGAACGGAGGTTGGAACGTGTGGATAAAGGGTGGCGCTGAGCGAACATCGCTCGACGTGCTTACGTGGGCAACGAGAACCGCAAATCTTGGTGCCGGCGAGCTTCTCGTTACGTCGATGGACACCGACGGAACAAGAACCGGCTACGACCTCGATCTTCTTCGCACGATCTCCGATCTTGTCCGCATTCCTCTTATTGCTTCCGGCGGGGCGGGCACGAAAGAGCATATCAAACAGGCCATTGTCGATGGAAAGGCGGACGCCGTGCTCGCGGCAAGCATCTTCCACTATCAGGAAATTTCATTGAGCGACATCAAACGGTATCTTCACGAGAACAATATCCCGGTGCGGGTATGATCGACACACTGAACTTCAGCAAGCTCGGCGGATTGGTTCCCGCCATTATTCAAGACGCCAACACGCTTCAGGTCTTGATGGTCGGATTTATGAATCGCGAGGCCGTGGAGAAGACGCTCCGGGAGCGCAAAGCTATTTTCTGGAGCCGGACGAAGCAGCGTCTCTGGCAGAAAGGGGAATCGTCGGGCAACACATTGCACGTCGTGTCGGTGGCAGTCGATTGTGATAGCGACGCCCTTCTGATCAAAGCCGTTCCGGACGGGCCTGTTTGTCATGACGGAACATTCACGTGTTTCGGCGAGAACGAAGCGGGCACATCACAGTCAATCTTTGATCGCCTTGAGTCAATTGTGGAAAGTCGCCGGCAACAATTGCCGGATGCGTCACACACGGCAAACCTGTTTCGAGAAGGAATCGGGCGGATAGCTCAAAAGGTGGGGGAAGAGGCAATCGAGGTGTGCATTGCCGCGGTGCAGAACAATGTGGACGCGGTCAGGGAGGAATCCGCCGACCTGCTCTATCATCTTATCGTCTTGTTGAAGGATCGGGGATTGAGTTTGGAGAGCGTCGCGGAAACGCTGAAGAGCAGGATGAAGGAAACAAAACCGAGTAGTTGATTTCCCGTTAGCTGATCGAATGGGGAAAACCGCGGAAGGAGTGGAACAGAGAGGAGTTCGACGTAAAACCGGCAGCAGCCGACGTGTCTGGAGTGTCAGCTACTCCTTATGCACAAATTCATGCCCCGCTTTTTGTAATGCCTGCACGGCGTTCACGAGATTTTCCTCCAGCACGAAAAGGTAATCCGTGTTGTAGGTGCTGATGGAGACGGCCGGAACATTTGCCTCCGTCAGAGGCATCAACGCCGAGGTCATCACTCCCACTTCATCCAACTTGAACTGCCCTTCAATCTTGATGCAGCGCCACCCCAGTTCCTGTTGCACATTGTTCGGAGCCATGAACTCCGGGCAGATGATACACAACTCTTCATCGGTGCGCGACACGAACACCATTTCTCCCCTCGCGAGAATGGCAGGGATCTCGGCAAACTGTGCAAGCTTGTTGACCGAGAACTTGTCGTTCAGAAGATAGAACTGAAGTTTTCTGCTCATGGTTGAGCCGGCACTGAGTGTGAGAGATGGGGAGAATTGAACGCCGACAATCGGATTCGAATTTAGCACATATCGTACTCTCGTGCAAGCCCTCACCCGATCCCCAACGCGTCAAGTATATCTTCAATAATCTTCGTCGCCTGCATTGAAGCTCAACGCAAAATTCATTAGCTTTTGCGAGTCGAACGACCGGTGAGCTTCATCCAACGCAATGCACACCGGCAGCAGTTACCCTCGGCATCAAGCGGTCAACAGGACAAAGCGAACTTATCATATAGAAAGACTCTTCATACATGCGTGGTACACATCTGCTCGGATTCTCTTCTCTTCTCACGCTCACACCCTTGTTGGCACTCTCTCAAACCTTCAACCGGCAGCATTACGATTCGCTTGCCCGGAACATCGTCCGCGAGTCGCTTGTGTCAAACAAGGCGTATGAGATGCTCTTCGATCTCTGCACGAGCATCGGTCCACGCTTAAGCGGTTCTCCGAACGCATCGAAGGCCGTCGAGTGGTCAAAAAAGAAGATGGAAGAATTCGGATTTGATAGGGTGTGGCTC
>Ga0209212_1006222_pt1 | contig 13745 bp, 16 predicted proteins | sample RifGroC2_FD_183996 | JGI IMG/M metagenome (GOLD analysis project Ga0209212, IMG submission 183996) | Groundwater microbial communities from Rifle, Colorado, USA - Groundwater C2 (SPAdes) (version 2) | ecosystem: Environmental > Aquatic > Deep subsurface > Groundwater | place: Rifle, Colorado... | reverse complement strand
TAACAAGGCTTTATCAGAGGCCTTGGCCAGGAACCTTTCTTTTTTACATAGTCCTTTCCTTTCAAGCAGGTCGGCTATATCCCTGATATTATACCCCTCCGGTATAGTTACAGGATACCTAACAACAAGACCCTTCTCAAGCTTTTGGAGAATTGTTGCAGGTGACATGGAGGCGCTGAACTCATACTCCCCTGCCTGAACTGATTTGGTAGATCCCCTTAGCCTTGCCAGGAGGAGAAAGGCCGTTTTATCTTTTATCAGCCCCTTTTCGTTCAGGCTATTTACAATCTGTCGGAAACCGGCGCCCTGTTCAAACTCTATTAGAACAGGGACAGTGCCCTGCCCTGACGGCATGAACAAGCTGATATAATAATGGGTGACTACGATGGGGGAAATAATGGCAACAATGAAGGGGAGGTGCCGGGTGAGGGATTTGATATTCATAGCTGTGATTTATTAAGTTTCCCTGTTCAGGACAAAGTCGCATATAGTTAATAGGGCCTGCCTGTGCTTTGAATCCTTGAATATTTCGAGGTTCTTCTTTGCCTCTCTTATGTACCCCTCGGCCCTGCTGATAGTATATTCGATTCCGTGATATTTATTTATAAGCTCAATGACCCTCTTGAGGTCTGCATCCTTAATATCTTTCTCATTTTCCATCAGCCGTATAACTTCTTTCCTCTCTGAACCTTCTGCTTTTTTCAGCATCTCTATCAGGGGAAGGGTCATCTTCCCTTCCTGCAGGTCGGCCCCAATTGCCTTGCCAAAACCCTCGTTCTGGGATGTATAGTCGAGGGAATCATCAATGAGCTGGAATGCTATTCCCAGATTTATCCCGAAAGATGAGAGGGCCTTCTCCTCTTCCTTGGGAACATCCGCCAGGATCGCCCCGGTCTGGCATGAGGCAGAAAAAAGAACAGCGCTCTTCATGGTTATTATGTTTATATAATCCTCTTCAGTGGCTTTAATGTCATTGGCTTTTACCAACTGCAGAACCTCTCCTTCAGCCATTCTTGTAGTTGCCTTGGAGAGGAGGTTGAGTATCCTGATATCGCCGTCCTCGATCATGACGGAAAACGACTTCGCATACATATAGTCGCCTATAAGTACGCTGGCCTCATTACCCCACAATGAATTTGCTGAGGTGTTACCTCTCCTGATCACGGCGTTATCGACAACATCGTCATGGAGGAGGGTTGCGGTATGAATAAATTCCATCACGCTTGCCAATGGGATATGTCTGTTCCCGCTGTAACCGCACAATCCGGAGGAGAGGAGGAGAAGGACTGGCCTGAGCCTTTTCCCTCCGCTCATCAGCACATATTCTCCTACCTTGGATATAAGAGATACATCGCAACTGAGGTTTTTCTTCAGGTCGGCCTCAACCAGCAGAAGGTCATCTTTTATGAGGCTTACAACGTTATCTATATCCATTCAGACCTCTATAGAACATTCGTGTTAATCTACCCAAAAAACGGTCTGCCGTCAACAGCATAATTCTATTCAAAACGGAAAGGGAAGGTTGACACAGGCACAACTATTTGTTAAATTTTTATAAACGCGGGCCGCACTCCTTCGGGTTTGCGGCTTTTTTATTTTAAAGTGTCTCGCGGAGACACAACGGTCGCAGAAAAAAAGGCTATGATAATTGATATAAATAGAATAAGTGCGTTGCTTCTTAATAACGAACAGCCATCTAACGCGATTGTAGAAATTATCCTCGATAAGGCATTGAAATTGAAAGGCCTTACTCTCGAAGATGTTGCCATATTATTAAATGTACGGGCGCCCCTGCGAGAGGCTATTTTAAAGACAGCAGGAGAGGTTAAACAGGCGGTCTTTGGCAGGAGGATAGTACTTTTTGCTCCACTTTATCTCTCAAACGAATGCGTAAACAACTGCCTTTATTGCGGATTCCGGATCGAGAACAGGGAGGCAGCGAGGAAGACCCTTTCGGTTGAAGAGGCGGTAAGAGAGGCAAAGACCCTTGAGGCAAAGGGATACAAGAGACTCCTTCTGGTTGCCGCTGAAAACCCTTCTAAATCTAATATAGACTATATTTTAAAGGTGGTAGAAGCAATTTATAGAGAGACAGACATAAGGATACTTCATCTGAATGCCGCGCCTATGCCGGTAGATGACTTAAAGAGACTGAAAGTGGCTGGGATAGGTGTGCTTCAGGTATTCCAGGAGACATACCATCCTGAGACCTATGCGATGATGCATCCATCCGGCAGGAAGAAGGATTATAGCTACAGGCTTTCTGCAATGGACAGGGCGGTTGATGCCGGTTTTGACGACCTTGGGACAGGCGCCCTCCTTGGCCTTTATGACTGGAGGTTCGAGGTTCTTGCTACTATTGCCCATGCCCGGTACCTGAAAGAAAGGTATGGAATCTGGCCCCACACGATATCTGTACCAAGGCTGAGGCCTGCCGTTGGCTCTCCGCTGACAGAGACCCCGTTTCCTGTATCTGATGAGGAATTCAAACTGATTGTCGCCATATATCGTCTTGCAGTACCCACTGCCGGTGTGGTTGTCTCTACACGGGAGGGCGCCGACCTCAGGAGGGATGTGCTTGCCTTAGGAGCGTCCCAGATAAGCGCTGGTTCTAAGACAGAGCCTGGAGGATACGAAAAAGACGAGGAGCATTATGAGGCCGCCCAGTTTGCCACAGATGACCATCGGACACTGGATGAGGTCATAGAGGATGTTGCTGCCCTCGGCTATATGCCGTCGCTTTGTACGTCATGTTACAGGGCTGGCCGGACAGGAAGCGGTTTCCACGATATGGCTTCATCCGGGGCCATAAAGGATTACTGTTCTGCCAATGCAGCTTTGACGCTGAAGGAGTATATGCTCGATTCTGCCAGCGATTCCGTCGATGCCTGTGAAGAGGCTATAGAAAGGGAGCTTGGTGAGATTGCAGACGAAAAACTCAAAGCTGGAGTCAGGGAAAGACTTTTAAGGATTGAGGCGGGAGAGAGGGATATATATTACTGAGGGCTGAAGGGTGAGGGCTGAGGGATGAAGGTGATAGTAAATGGTGAAGAGAAAGAGATTCCCGAGGGATTGACAGTGGTGGGACTTCTTAATAAACTGGGTATAGGCAAGGAAAGGGTTGCCCTGGAGCTTAACCTTGACATAGTTCCAAAAAGCCGGTTTGCAGAGACAGTCTTGAATGACGGGGACAGGGTCGAGATTGTGAGTTTTGTTGGAGGAGGATAAGAGATGTTAAATGACAAATTAATAATAGCAGGACAGGAATATACATCCAGGCTTCTTGTAGGCACCGGGAAGTACAAGGACTTCGATGAGACAAAGAGGGCCATTGAGGCAAGTGGCGCCGAGATCGTGACGGTGGCCGTCAGGAGGGTCAATATAACAAAGACCGATGAGCCGAACCTCCTGGATTACATAGACCCGAAAAAATACACCATACTTCCGAATACGGCAGGATGTTTCACTGCCGAGGATGCGATCCGCACGTGCAGGCTCGCAAGAGAAGGAGGTGGATGGAAGATGGTGAAGCTGGAGGTCCTTGGAGACCAGAAGACCCTTTTCCCTGATATCCCGGCTACCCTTGAGGCAGCAAAGGTTTTAGTCAAGGAGGGGTTCATAGTCATGGCATACACCAGCGATGACCCTATAACAGCCAAGAGGCTTGAAGAAATTGGTTGCGCTGCTGTTATGCCCCTTGCTGCGCCTATAGGAAGCGGCCTTGGGATCAGGAACCCGTACAACATAATGATAATCCTTGAAAATGCAAAGATCCCTATCCTTGTGGATGCGGGGGTGGGGACCGCATCTGATGCCGCAATTGCCATGGAGCTCGGCTGCGCCGGAGTATTGATGAACACAGGGATAGCAGGCGCAAAGAACCCTATACTCATGGCCTCTGCCATGAAGAAGGCCGTGGAGGCAGGGCGCGAAGCCTTCCTTGCCGGGAGGATTCCAAGGAAACTTTATGCAACAGCGTCAAGTCCGATTGAGGGTGTGATTGGAGCTTAACCGATTATACTTGATTACCGACAGGAATCAGACTAATGGCCGCCCTCTGTTAGATGTTGTAAAAGCCGCCCTTGAAGGCGGTGTCAGAATGATTCAACTAAGGGAGAAGGATCTGAGCGGCAAAGAGCTTTTCAATCTTGCCAAGGAGTTTAGAGAGCTGACAAACCAATTCGGCGCAAAGTTACTTGTCAACGATCGAATTGATGTTGCTTTGGCTGTCGGAGCTGACGGTGTGCATCTCGGCCATCAAAGCATATCGGTTCAGGATGCAAGGCAGGTTTTTAAAACTTCATCACTCATCCCTCATCCCTCATCCTTTCTCGTCGGCGTCTCCACCCACTCATTAGAAGAGGCGCTAAATGCCCAATCTGACGGAGCAGACTTTATCACCTTTGGGCCTGTTTATTACACCCCTTTCAAAGCCATATACGGCGAACCTTTAGGAATTGAGAATTTGAAGAAAGTGGCGAAGGCGATAAACATACCTATTTTTGCACTCGGAGGGATAAAGAGAGAGAATGTCGGAGAGGTTTTGAATACGGGAGCCTATGGGGTCTCCATGATATCAGCTATAATGTCGGCTGATGATGTGAAAAAACAGACTGAGGACATACTCAAGGAAATTGCTGACCACCGACCACCGGCCACTGGGCAGCGCTTATGAATACAACAGCCCACACAATAGCATCAGTTGCCCTTGCAACAGGGATCTATGTAAATACGTCATCGATTGAAATGGCTTCAGCAGCCTTATTTGTCGGTATTTTTCTTGATATAGACCATATAATAGACTTTTTTCTCTTTTCAGGGGAGCGTTTTTCCATAAGCGGCTTTACATCCTGGTGCTATGAAGGGCGGTGGGAGAGATTGATACTTATCTTCCACTCATATGAACTGTATGCGCTCTTTGGTCTCGTGGTCTACTATAACCCCCATCCGGTCTTACTGAGTATCTTCTGGAGTGTCGGGCTTCACCTTATCCTTGACCAGATCGGAAACAGATACCTTATCAAGGCCTTTATCATATCTCCATGGTTCTACTTCTTCACCTTCAGGGCATGGGGAGGTTTTCACAAGGACTGGATGAGGACGCCGAGGAAGCTCAGGTGATGTAGTCCTCCCTCTTGATACTGAACTTCTCAATCCTGTACTGGAGGGTCTTGTATGTCATGCCGAGAAGGGCAGACGCCTTTGTTATTACTCCATGGGAGTTTTTTAAAGCCTTTATTATCATCCCCTTTTCAAGCTCCTCAAAGTCTATCCCTTCCTTGGGGATCTCCAGGTCCAGAATCCCTCCGAAATTGAGATGATAGTGTACCTCCAACGGCAGGTCATCTTTCTTTATCTCATCCCCTTCGCACAGGATAACGGCCCGCTCTATTACTGACTCTAATTGCCTGACATTCCCTGGCCAGGAAAACTGCATGATTGCGCTCAGGGCATCCGGGGTTATGCTCTTCACCTTCCTCCCCTCTCTTGCGTTCACCTTTTTGAGAAAGAATTCGACAAGCTCAGGGATATCGGTCTTCCTCTCTCTCAGTGATGGAAGGAAGATAGAGATAACGTTAAGCCGGTAATACAGGTCTTCCCTGAACCGCCTCTCCTTTATCGCCTCGGAAAGGTCCCTGTTTGTAGCGGCTATTATCCTTACATCAACCTTTATTTCTTCCTTACCACCGAGCCTCCTGATCTCCCTTTCCTGGAGGAAGCGAAGAAGTTTTGCCTGCATGTTCATCCCTAGTTCGCCTATCTCATCAAGGAAAAGGGTGCCGCCGTTGGTCAGTTCAAGAAGCCCTTCCTTCCTTCCTGTCGCCCCTGTGAATGCGCCCTTCTCGTAACCAAAAAGTTCGCTTTCAAGAAGGGTGTCAGGTATAGCTGCACAGTTTATCGCCCTGAAAGGCCTTCCCTTTCTTGCACTGTTGTAATGAATGGCCCTGGCAACCATCTCTTTGCCTGTGCCACTCTCACCGAGGATTAGGACAGTTGAGTTGGTTGGGGCCACCTTTTTTATGACCTTGAATATCTCCTGCATCTTCCCATTGGAACCTATGATATTGTCTATCTTGAACCTTTCCTCCAACTCCTCCCGTAGAGAGATGTTTTCTCTTAGGAGTTTAGCCCTTTCCAGTCCGCGCTCTATTGTTAGAAGGAGCCTGTCCGTTTCAAGGGGTTTGGTCAGATAGTCATACCCGCCTTTCTTTATGGCCTCTACAGCACTGTCAATGGTCCCGTGGGCCGTCATAATGATGATCGGCGTGCCTGGAGATGTCCTGAGTATCAGGTCCATCAACTCCAGGCCGCTCATGTCAGGCATCTTGAGGTCCGTGAGCACAAGGGAAAGTGAAGACCTCAGAAACGCAGCCAGTGCCCCTTTCCCGTCAAATGCGAGAGAGATATTGTACCCCTCTCTTTCGAGGATTGCCTTGAGTATCTCTGCCTGCCCCCTCTCGTCATCAACTACAAGTATGTTTTCCTTCATAACCCCTTCTCTTTAATAATTGATAAAATCATAAAAACTCTTATTTCCACCGCGTAGGCGCAGCCAAAAGTAGGCGCTTCTAAGCGAGGCACAGAGAAAAGACATAGAAGCAGATTTGCACTGATATTTTATGATTTACACTGATAGAAAATTTATCTGTGGGAATCAGTGTCAAAATGGTTTAAGTCTTTTGGGTTGAATTTCTCAGCGTCTCCGCGTCTCTGCGGTTAATTTTTAGTTTCTACTAATGCATTAATAATTGGAAGTTTTAATGTAACCTCTGTTCCGGCACCTACTGTGCTGGTTACCTCTATTGTCCCGCCGTGCCCCTCTATCAGGTTTTTTGCCAGGGGAAGGCCAAGGCCGATCCCTGCCTCCTTTGTCGTGAAATAAGGCTCGAAGATCCTTTCCAGTTCTAAAGGCGAGATGCCTTGACCTGTGTCTGTAACAGATATCCTGACGTTTTGCTCATTACCGGGTTCCCCCTCCTGCATTATGTTCAACCTTATCCTGCCTCCGCCTGGCATGGCCTGTACGGCATTGATGACAACATTCAGAAGGCATGACTTTAGCTGTTCCCGGTCTATCAGCAACAGCGGGATATGATTGTCCCTCCTGATCTCGATCTCGACCTTCCTGTCCTTCATCATCGAAGAAGACAGCACACAGACCTCATCAACAAGGTCGGTCACCGATGCAGGCCTTAGTTCAGGCTTCTTAAGCTTCCCGAAGTTGAGGAAATTCTCCACCATCCCGTTCAGTCTCCTGATTTCATCCTTGACATTAGCCAGGCGCTTGCTTATCTCATCTTTTTCATCCGACTTCGGATCGGCAAGGAGCTTATTGATATAGTCTATGGTCAGGCTGATAAGATTGAGGGGGTTCCGTATCTCGTGGGCAATCCCTGAAGCCAGCTGACCCACAGTGGAGAGATGTTCGGCCTTCCTGAGGCGCTCCTCCAACTCCCTGGTTTCTCTGAGTCTGTCAACCATCCTGTTAAAGCTGGTTGTCAATTCCCCAATCTCATCCATCCTTCCTTCAGGGAGGTGGTGGTCGAGGTTTCCTGAAGCGACCATCCCTGCGGCAGCCACAACCTGCTCAATCGGTTTGATATACCTTCTTGCCATATATACGGCAGCTGCAATTCCTATAACAAATATAATGCCCGTGATCATCAGCCGTAAAAAGTAGTTAACCCGGATCTGCCCCCTAAAATCATCAAGGCGCATGATCAGGTGTATGTACCCAAGATGCTCCTTTCCTACAACTACAGGTACAATGAGGTTATAGGTCTTCTGACTGTCTGCAGATTCCCTCTCTTCGCCAATAGTTGCCTTTATAAGGAGGTCCTTTCTTTTCTTGGAGAGACTCGCCTTTGAGCCGATCTTGTTTGGGTCTGAACTGGCGATGATCTCTTCATTTTTGGCTATGATGGAGATCTCCTCTATCCCCTTTTTGTTAAGTCTCTTTATGTAATCTCCGAGCCGCACCTCATCTGTGACTCCCTGGGTGGTGAGCCGTTCAACGCTCACCTCTATCGCCTTTACCAGTTCCTCAGTGTGACTGTGGACCTCGGAAATAAGCCTTTTCTCGCTCTGAGTATAGAGGATCGACATGGAGAGCATGACGGTGGCGGAGAGGGCGACCATCATCAGGACGAGTTTCGTCTGAAGGCTCAATTTGGGATTTTTCATAGCCTTGCATTCTACCTCAGCGACTCGAAATTTGCCAGCTTCCAGAGGTTCAATAACCCAAATAATGCAATTGGCCGCAGATGAACGCAGATAAAGACCTATAAAATAAGCATTTTAAAAGGTATAAGGCTTCACAAAAAGAGGATTCATATCTTTTCTATAAGTATTTAAATATCTGTGTAAATCCGTGTCTATCCGTGGTTAAATGCATTTTCCGGGATAATCATGATCAGGGGTTATAGATGATGCACTGGGACCCCTCGTAAAACGACCAGTAGAGGGATTGGGCATCAGTTTTTCCCATGGAGATGTATAAAGAAGAATAAGGCTGTTTGCCAAGGAAGCTCCATACCGTAAGCAAAGGACGGGAGATATGCCAGAACAGTGAATACCCTATGTTTTCAAGGTAGGACAGGACTCCGCGGGGCGTGGGGCGTACTGTTATTTCCACTCCGCCATCCAGGATCAGGTTGAATCTTGAAGGCATATCATCGAGTTCAAGGGCATCTATCTCGAATTTATCCGAAGAGGCGGTTTCCTTTTCCTGCGGTTTGATATCTTCCCTCCTCGGTTTGAACAGCGTGCTTCTTTTCAATAGAGCTTGGGGCTTAGCAGGTATGCGAAGGTTCCAAGCCTTGACTTTAACGATCGGCAGCTCCTTCAGGGTGGCTCCCCGCGCCCTTATATAGACCTTTTTGTCCTTCAGGTTAAAGATAAAATATACCTTTGCCTTTTGAGCTAAGGCCAGCTCCGACTCTAGAAGCTCATTTTCGATGCTCAAATCAAGGATGTCATTAGCCGATACGTTTGCTGCGGCAAACAGTGCATTACAGAGGCAGATCAGAATAAAGATGAATCGAACAGTCATGCTCATCAGAATATTGTTATCCTTGCACCTACAGGTGTCTCTTTAAAAATATCCTCCAGATCTTTGTCCCCTACCCGAATGCAGCCGTGGCTGACATTTCTTCCAAGGAGCCTGGTGTAAAGGGTGCCGTGGATGAAATAGCCGTTTCCAAATCCAAGGGCGTACTTGCCAAGGACGCCATTTTCTACTCTGTCGCTTGAGTCTTGGGGTATAGCTTCACCTTCTTCTATAAAGGCCCAGTCAGGTTTTATCCAGCCTGGATTGGTCAGTTTTGACTCAGCCGAGTATTCACCCCTTGGGGTGTCGAAGATCCATTTCTTTTTGCCAGAGGGGTCTTCAAGGACATTCCCGCTTCCGCACGAGACCAACGCCTCCTTAAAAGTCCTGTTCCCTTTCTTCAGATACAGGACATTCCTTGCAGTATCTACGACTATGTTTAAACCTCTGGGAGAAAGGGAAGCTAAGTTGTTCTTCAAGGTGGAGTTCTTCCTCCTAAGCTTCTTTAGTTGCTTATCCCGCTCCTTAGCGTTTGTATTTGCAATAGCCGCGTTCTTCTGGCCGAAAAAGGCGATATAGCATCCGATTCCTTCCGCAATAAGAAAAAAGGAGAGAGAAATGATTGCAACGAGGAGCCACTTTCTTGCAAGCAGCCTGTTCAAAGTCCCCTCACTGCCGTTGTGATGCTGTTTTCATAGTCTGTGGCCCCCACTATGGTGACAGGGGTACCCACATTTACGATCATGAAGAGTTCGTCAATATGGCTGTTTTCAAGGGAGACGCATCCGAATGTCATACTTTCTTTTCCGCCTCCATGTATTTCTATCAGGCCGCCTATGCCTGCCCCCACAGGGATGACCCCTTTTTTCTTTGCAGAGGCAAATTGCCTCCAGTCGCTCTCGCTGGGGTAATTGATCAGAAGGGCCTTATGGAAGCGACTTGTGGGAAGTTTCTTGATAATCCTGTATCTTCCCTCCGGGGTTGCCCTGTCGCCGGCCTGAAGCTTGTCCTTCATTCCGTTAAATCCAAGTCCAACAGGGTAAGTCTTGTATAGCCTTCCTTTACTGTAAAGGGTGAGGGTGCGTTCGGCCTTGCTTACGATGATTGCATAAATCTTTTTATTTCTGGACTCTTTTATAGTTGCATCCACCAGGGATCGCCATTTGTTTATCTGGTCCTTGTCCTCAAACCTGTTTGCTATCTGTCGGATGACCTCGACAGCAGGGCCGAGCTGAGAAGACGCGGCCTTTAACTTTTTTGCGGCCTCAGGATAGCGCCCTTTAGATATCAGTATGGCCGCTTCGTTTGAAAGAAGCTCCGCCTTGGTCAGGCAGCTTCTGGCAAGCCTTCCTTCATTTATAATGTAGGTTATCTTCTTTAGGGAGTTGATCCTGTCGCGGAGGGATGTTGCCTCTATTGTGACGCCATTGTAGCTTTGCTTCTTCCTGTCCTGAATCGCCTTTGCCAGTTGCTCTCCCAGGGCGAGAGACGCTCTGAACTCCTTTGTAACTACCTTGTAATCCCTGAACCACCTGAACCGACTGCTTTCCTTAAGGAGGATCTCGTTCCCCTTTTTCAGGGAAGACTTATAACTCTGATACTCCTGGAGGGCGTAAATTTCAGCACCGGCCCTCCAGAGGTCATGCTCCTGCGTCTTTGCCTGCATGACTTCTGGAGGTATTGATGGTGTGCTGCATCCGAAAAAGATAAACAGCCATAACAGCAAAACAGAGGTTTTGATAATGCCACGGCTCAATATGTCAGATGTCCCTTATTTCTTCTTTCCGCCCTTAGAGACCTTCGCTACTTTTTGCATTGCCTCTTTGATCTGGGCTGATAACTCGGTAGCCTTGTCCTTTATTGGATTGGCCTTCTCTGCTGCGGCATTATAGTCTCCGCCATCGATAAGAGACTGCACCTCGGCGAGGGACTGCTCGAGACCAGCTACATCAGCCTTCATGGCTTCTATGTCGGCCTGAGTTCCCTTACCCTTGGGGGCCTTTGCGAGAAGTGACTTCGCTTCTTCAACTGCGGTCTTGGCGGCATCATGGGCTGATATGGCAGCTATCTTGGCCTGCTCCTTCTTTGCAGGGACCCCAGCCTTGGCTGTATCGGCAGTTGTCTTTGCCTTTGCCAGGAGCTCCTTCGCCTTGTCGTAGTTCTTGAAGGTCTTTTCATCCTGAGCCTTAACCTCAGCCAGAGCGGCAGAGAGGTCATCGTTAGCGAGCTTCAGCTCCTCAGTGGCGTATTTATCCGCGCCCTCTGCTACAAGAGCCTCTACCGCCGACTTAGCGGCAGTAATCTCCTCAACTGGTTGCTTGCCGCAGCCTGCTGCAAAGACCAGCATAGCCAGAGCGGCGATCATAAAATTTGATTTACGGTTCATCATTCTTTCTTCCTCCTTATGGTTTTTTAATAACATCTTGGATATCAAACGCCGGCATAAGATATCTTTTCAGTCATTTGGGGACTGATATAGCAATAGATATGCCATTGGTAAGATACTGAAATCAAAGAAGCCCGATAAAGGCAGGTATCCCATTTAAGGTTTTGATGCCCCATTTGAGGCAACCAATTAACCTAAGCCGTTGAGCTTATATGATTGGCTGTCCAAGAAATGCAATCTATTTTTTCTTAAATGGTGGGCGTTCTGTATTTATTCGCTTCTCTGCAGGAGGGAGATGCCCTCCGTAACCCTTCGCCTTCTCATGCTCCAGATGCTCGTGGACCTTCTCCTCTCTTATTCTTTCCCTTTTTTCGGCATCATTTTCAACCTTCTTGATCCCCTGCATCACCTGGTAGGCCTCCCTGACAGGTGGAACGCCGACGCGTACTGCCTTTTCCTCTTTTTCTTCGATTTTCTTTGGCATATGAGTCTCCTTTGGATGATTTCGAATAGTTTACCATCTTATTCAAGATTTGCAAGGACTGAGGAAAAACAAGCTTTTCTACTCGTTGAGGAAAGTTCTTAGGGAATTCATCATCACCTCAACCGGTGCCTTTTGGCCAGTCCATATCTCAAGGCTTATAGCCCCTTGGTATACAAGCATCCCAAGGCCGCTTAAGGTCTTGCGCCCTGCATCCTGGGCCTTTTCCAAAAATGGTGTGACAGGTGGTTTGTAGACGATATCTGATACAAGTACATGCTTAGGTGTCAGGCTAAAATCGATGTCGGGTGAACCTCCTTCAAGGCCCATCGAAGTGGTGTTGACAATAAGATCAAGGGAGGAAAGAATTTTAGGGTCTTTTAGATATGAAAAGGGGATTGTTTCAATCCCTATTTTTTTACCTGTCGCCCTCAAGGTATCTTCAATTTTTTTTGCTTTTTCTGTAGTGCGATTGGCGATAGTAATCTTAGATGCACCCTCCAAAAACAAACCAGATATTATTCCCCTGGCGGCACCGCCAGCCCCAATGACCAGGACGTTTTTACCTTTGGGGTCAAACCCAGCGTCTTCATGTAGCGACTTGATGTAACCAGGCGAGTCTGTATTGTATCCTATCAAATTTCCATTCTTGTTAAGGATGGTGTTGACTGCTCCGATAAGCTCCGCTGATTCATCTATCTCATCAAGAAAAGGGATAACCGCTTCCTTATGTGGGACAGTAACGTTGACGCCGGATACACCGAGGGCCCTTATGCCGTTTACAGCGGACTCAAGGCTTTCAGGTCTTACTTCAAATGGTAGATAGATGTAATTGAGGCCGAGATGTTCTAAGGCAGCATTCTGCATTAATGGTGAGAGAGAGTGACTGACCGGATATCCGAAGATGCCAATGACCTTTGTTTTCCCTGTAATCTTCACTGAAGCCCCTCCGGCACATTGCTGCTGCCAAACAATATCTCTCCGACCTGCTTCTTAAGTCCTGGAGTTTTTTTCGAATGACCGTGAGGCTTCAGGGTGTTACGGGTGTTGTTCAACCCATTCCTCTCCGCTGGTTGTTGTTTCCTTTTTCCAGATAGGGGTAATCCTTTTAAGTTCATCAATAGCAAATTCGCAGGCCTTAAATGCCTCTTTCCTGTGCTCTGCTGCGGCAACGATGAGGACGATATTTTCGCCAATCCCAATTTTGCCTACTCTATGGACTATTGACACCTCTATTACGCCAAAATCCTTTATGGCTTTTTCCCTAATCTCATTAAGCTTCTTTTCTGCCATCACAGGGTAATGCTCAAATGAGAGGGAGTTGATGTCCTTTCCTTTTGAGAAATCCCTGGCAGTGCCCAGGAATATCGCAATGCCGCCGATCCTCTTTGAGCTTTTTTTAACCAGCTCTATCTCTTCATTTACAGAAAACGATTTTTCCTGAATCCTAACCACTGTTTACCCTCCTGAAAAGGGAGGGATAAAGGCAACCTCTTCCCCGTCTTTCACTAATGTCTGCATTCCGGCCATCTCGTGATTTACCGCTATCATGGTCTTGAAGCTCAATAATATTTCAGAAATCCCCGGGATATCCTTCTCGAGGGCCTTAAGTATGTCAGCCACGCTTCCACCTTTGGAATCAAGGATCACCTCTTCCTTCCCAACCTTTTCTTTTATCCCGGCAAAAAACCTTATTTTTATCATAGATACCCGTTAATCGTTACATTTTAGGACTGTTAGGTGGTTTAGTCAATAATTATTTGACCGGAGTTATCGCCCTTCTGCCGATATCCTTTCTGTAGTGAACGCCGTTCCACGTTATCTTTGAG